>ULSO01029026.1_pt1 | contig 15347 bp, 16 predicted proteins | sample 1956701 | NCBI WGS metagenome assembly ULSO01 (sample SAMEA4835708, study PRJEB28245) | human gut metagenome | biome: gut microbiome; material: fecal sample | place: Denmark | collected 2008 | reverse complement strand
CAAAACTATTTTTATATTTTTATTTTGATATTATAATAAGAATGAAAGTAGAGGGATGATTATGTTGTTAAAAATAAGTAAAGAAGTTGAAGAAGCTTTAAAAAATAATAAGCCTGTTGTAGCTTTAGAAACAACTATTATATCACATGGAATGCCTTATCCTGATAATATTAAAACTGCTTTAGAAGTAGAAAGAATTATTCGTGAAAATGGTGCTGTTCCAGCAACAATTGGCATTATTGATGGTGTCGGAGTTGTCGGAATGAACGAAGAAGAAATTATTCAGTTTGGTAAAGCACATAATGTTTTAAAAGTTTCACGTAGAGATTTACCTTATGTAATATCTCATAAACTTTGGGGTGCAACGACTGTTTCTGCTACAATGATTTTAGCCGAAATGGCAGGAATTGAAGTTTTCGTGACTGGTGGAATCGGAGGAGTTCATCGTAATGTAATTAATAGTTTTGATATTAGTGCTGATTTAGAAGAATTAGCTTCGACAAAAGTAAGTGTTGTATGTTCAGGAGCTAAAGCAATTTTAGATTTACCATTTACACTTGAGTATTTAGAAACCAAAGGAGTACCTGTATTGGGATATAAAAGTGCAAATTTAGCGGCTTTTTACTCAGCCGATAGCGGCTTAAAAGTAGACTATAAAATGGATAGTTGCGAAGAAATTGCTCAATTAATTAAAACAAAAAGAGATTTAAATTTAAAAGGTGGAGTTTTAATTTCGAATCCTATTCCAAAAGAAGCTGAAATTCCTAATGAAGTTATTGAAAGACCAATCGAAAAAGCTTTAAAAGAAGCTGAAGAAAAAAATATTCACGGAAAAGATATTACTCCATTTTTATTAAAAACTATTTGTGATGAAACCAAGGGCGAAAGTTTAAAAGCGAATATTGCCCTAATTTATAATAATGCCAAAATAGGAGCGCAAATAGCTGTAGCTTATGCAAAATTAAATAAAGAAAATTAATAATTTTCTTTTTATAAAAAACCTTTTTTGTTATAATAAAAAAGGTGATAATTATGATGCCTTCTCGCTTTGAAAGAAATAAAAATTTCTATAAGCAAATCAATCAACAAATTAATGAATTTGAAAAAAGATTGCAAAATAAAGAATCATCGAAAACTAAAGAAATGTTAGAAAAAGTTGATCCTTCTTTTTTTGATGATTTGAAAATTAAAGGGGCAGCAGAATTATTAGAAAAAAAAGTTAATAGTGAAAAAGTTGAAAAAATTAGCAAAAAAGAAAAAAGAAGAAAAAAAATTAATGTTCCAAGACTTTGTTTAATAGTTGGTCTTAGTATAGGAATAATAGTAATTATTATTTTATTGTTGCTTATGTAATTAAAGGAGAAATATTTATGGATTATATTCAAATTGCTATTGATGGTCCAGGTGCTGCTGGGAAAAGCACAGTGGCTAAAGAAGTAGCTAAAAGATTAAAATATACTTATATTGATACTGGTGCAATGTATAGATGTGTAGCTTTATATGCTTTAAGAAATAACATTAAAGTTGAAGATGAACAAGCATTATGTAAAGCTATTGAAGAAATTGATATTAAATTAACCAATCAAGGTAAAGTTTATTTAAATAATGAAGATGTTAGTGATAAGATTCGTTCTCAAGAAGTAACAAACATTGTTTCTCCTATTTCTCGTCCTCGTAAGGTTAGAGAACTACTAGTTGCTAAGCAACAACAACTAGCCAAAAATTGTCAAGGTGTAGTAATGGATGGAAGAGATATTGGTACAGTAGTTTTACCAAATGCACAATTAAAAATTTTCCAAGTTGCTGATTCATATGTAAGAGCACAAAGAAGATATAAAGAAAATCTTGAAAAAGGAATAAACACTTCATTAGAACAAATAGTCGAAGAAATTCAAAAAAGAGACTATAGTGATATACATAAAGAATTTGGAGCTTTAAAAAAAGCTGAAGATGCTATTGAAGTCGACACTACTTATATGAGTGTTGAAGAAGTAGTTAATTATATAATCTTGCAAGTTAAGGAATTGGTAAAATGAAAAAAGCAACAGTTGCCATAGTTGGAAAACCAAATGTTGGTAAATCGAGTTTATTCAATCGAATAGTTGGGGAAAGAAAATCAATTGTTTATGATGAACCAGGAGTAACAAGAGATAGAATTTATGCTAGTGCTAGTTGGTTAACTAGAAATTTTAATGTTATTGATACTGGTGGAATAGAAATAGCCAATCATCCTTTTCAAGATAGTATTCGGGCCCAAGCTCAAATTGCTATTGAAGAAGCTGATGTTATAGTTTTTTTATGCGATGGAAGAAATGAAGTTAATGATGATGATATGTTAATTGCTAGAATGTTGAAAAAATCAAAAAAGCCAGTAATTCTAGCGGTTAATAAAATTGATGATATTACTTTATCAGCTAATGCCTATGAATATTATAAATTAGGTTTAGATAGTGATATTACTATTATTTCTTGTAATCATGGCATTGGTATTGGTGATTTATTAGATCGTATTGTTGAAAAACTTCCTGTTGTTAAAGAAGAACAAAACGATGATTTAATTCGCTTTTGTTTGATTGGGCGTCCAAATGTCGGTAAATCTTCATTAGTAAATGCTTTCTTAAATCAGGAAAGAGTAATTGTTTCTAATATTGAAGGAACTACAAGAGATGCCATTGATACTAAATTCACAAAAGATGGTCAAGATTTTGTCGTTATCGATACGGCAGGCTTGAAAAAAAGTGGTAAAATTTATGAAGCAGTTGATAAATATGCCGCTATTAGGGCTTTAGGTGCTATTGATCGCTCTAATGTCTGTTTATTAGTAATCGATGGAGAAGCAGGAATAAGAGAACAAGATAAAAATATTGTGGGTTATGCTGTTGATGAAGGTAAAGCCATTATAATTGTCGTTAATAAATGGGATTTAGTGACAAAAGATGAAAAAACAATGGCAAAGTTTACACAAGATATTCGAGAAAACTTTAAATTTTTATCTTATAGTCCTATTGTTTATGTCAGTGCAAAAACAAAACAAAGGATAAATATTGTTTTAGAAGAAATAATGCGGGTATTCAATAATGCTAATAAGCACGTTTCAACGAGTGTTATTAATGAAATTATTTTAGATGCCTTTGCTTATAATCCAACTCCAGATTTTAATGGAGGAAGACTTAAAATCTTTTATGCTAATCAAGTTTCTATTTGTCCACCATTATTTGTTTTATTTGTTAATAATCCGGATTTTATGCATTTCTCATATCGTAGGTATTTGGAAAATAAAATTCGGGAAAGAATCGATTTTGATGGAACACCAATTAAAATTATTTGTCGTGCGCGTGAATAAACTTACTTAACTAACTCATATAGTAAGTTAGGAGGTTTTTTCATGAATAATAATTTATTTAAAAAAGTCGAATCAAAAACCAATGTAAAAAAAAGCGATATTCTAGAATTAGCAAAATTAATCCAAAATAAAAATATGTCGGACGAAAAAAATTTACGAGAATTAATTCAAAATATTGCGAAAATGGCAGGGAAAGATGTCGATAAAGAGAAAGAAGAAAAAATTATTAACGCAGTAAAAAACAACCAAATAAATGATCAAATAAAAAAAATGAATAATTAAAATCAAAAAACATGCTATAATAAAATAAAGGAGTGAAAACATGGAATATATTAAAACAAAAGCAGAATTTGAAAAATTAATTAATGAAAATCAAAATGTAGTAATTGATTTCTTTGCTGAATGGTGTGGTCCTTGTAAGATGTTAGGACCAGTAATTGAAAATGTTGCTAACATTCAAAATAAAGCTAAAATTGTTAAAGTAAATGTTGACGAAGCTGATGAATTATCAGCAATGTTTGGAATTCGTTCAATTCCTACAATTGTTTATATTAAAGATAAAAAATTAGTTAATACGGAACTTGGCTTCAAAACTAAAGAACAAATTCTAGCAAATATCGATAAAATCTTTTAAAAAAAATCGAGTAAAACTCGATTTTTTTATTTATAATGGATTTTTTTTGATTTTAGCATATGGTCGTGGATATTTATTGTCTGTGGATTTTGTCTTTATAAAGAAATAATTAATTCTTAAAATGTTATCAGAATAGAAATTTTGTGTTTTTTCAAGTTTTAAATTTAAAGTATTTAAAGCATTTTGGGCTTGTTTTAGTTCTTCCTCACCATTTGCTCCTTTTAAGGCAATAAACCTGCCATTAACTTTTACAAAACTTACACATAATTCAGCTAAAACATTTAATTTTGCTACAGCTCTTGCGGTAACAATATCATATTTTTCTTTTAATTTATTTGCGACATCTTCAGCACGTGAGACAATAATTTCCACATCAGTTAAGTTTAGTTGTTCAACTACTTTTTTTAAAAAATTCATTCTTTTATTTAACGAATCAATAATAGTGAGTTTTAAATTAGGAAAAGCTATTTTTAATGGTATGGCTGGGAAACCGGCGCCTGAGCCAATATCACATAATGAACAATTATTGAAATCATCTTTAAAAGCAATACTTAAAGAGTCATAAAAATGTCTTTCATAAACTTCTTCTTCTTGGTAAACGTTTGTTAAATCCATAACTTGATTATATTGATAAATTAATTGATAATAATCATTGAATTGTTGTTTTTGTGTTTCATTTAAAACAATGTTTTCTTTTTCTAAAGCTAAATAAAAATGTTCTTTATTCATATTATTTACCTAACCTTAAATGAATTAATAAGGCATTAATATCACTAGGATTTACTCCAGAAATTCTACTTGCTTGACCTAAAGTTTCAGGTTTTATTTCTTGAAGTTTTTGACGAGCTTCTAGTGCTAAATGATCGATTTTATTATAATCAAGATTATTTGGAAGATAAAAGTTTTCTAATTTTGCTTGTTCTTGAGCGTCTTTTAATTGTTTTTTAATATATCCTTCATATTTTATTTGGATTTCTACTTGTTGCAAAACTTCAAAACTTTCTTCAATATTTAAAATTTTACTTATTTCAATCAATTTAACATCTGGTCTTTTTAAGTATTCGATAAGTGTTAGATGATTAATATTTTCACTCATATTTTTTTCTTTAGTATATGTTAATAAATCTGGATAATCTTTAACTTTTAAATTAGCAAGTAATTGTTTTAACTCTTCAATTTTTTGTTTTTTATTAAGAAATTTTTGATATCTTTCTTCATTAATTAAACCAATTTTGTGACCATATTCAGTTAAACGCAAATCGGCATTATCATGTCTTAATAATAGTCGGTATTCTGAACGAGAAGTTAGTAAACGATAAGGCTCATTAGTTCCTTTGGTAACTAAATCATCAATCATTAAACCAATGTATGATTCATCTCTTCTTAAAACTAATGGGGCTTGATTTTTTATTTTTAAAACGGCATTTATTCCAGCAATTAGTCCTTGCCCTGCAGCTTCTTCATAACCTGATGTTCCATTAATTTGTCCAGCAGTAAATAAATTTTCAATAATTTTTGTTTCTAATGATGGTTTTAATTGAGTAGGATAGATTGCATCATATTCAATGGCATAAGCATATTTTAAAAAGATTGCTTTTTCAAGTCCAGGTAAAGAATGAACCATTTTTTCTTGAATGTCATAAGGCATCGATGTGGAAAATCCTTGAAGATAAATTGAATTGTTTGATAAAGATTCTGGTTCTAGGAATAATTGATGTCTTTCTTTATCGGCAAAACGGACAATTTTATCTTCAATTGATGGGCAATAACGAGGTCCTCTTCCTTTGATATTTCCACTATACATAGCTGATAATTTTAAATTGTCTTGAATAATTTTATGAGTATTTAAAGTGGTATGAATTAAATAACAAGGTTGTTGTTTCTCAAGTGGTAAAAATTTAGTTGTGGTATAACTGAAAGCATATTCACCAAGACTACCAAGTTGAATTTCTGCTTTGGAAAAATCAATACTTTCTTTAGCAATTCTTGGTGGTGTTCCCGTTTTTAAACGAAGAATTTTAAAACCAAGTTGCGCCAATTGTCCTGATAGACCTTTAGCTGATCTTTGTTTATCAGGGCCTTCATCTTTGATTTCATGACCAATTAATACACATGCTTCAAGATAAGTTCCAGTCGTTAAAATTGTTGTTTTACTAAATAGTTTAGTTCCATTTTCGATTATGACTCCTAAACATTTATTATTTTCTACAATCAATTCTTTGACCATTGTTTCAAGTATAGTTACATTTTTTTCATTATCTAAAACATCTTGCATATATTTAGGATAAACAAGTTTATCAATTTGAGCACGTAAACATTGTACTCCAGGACCTTTTGCAGTGTTTAACATTTTCATTTGAATGCAGGTGTTATCGGTAGTAATGCCCATTTGACCACCTAAAGCATCAATTTCTCTTACTACTACACCTTTTGCTGGTCCACCTATAGAAGGATTACATGGTGTTTGACCAATATTTTTCTTATCAAGAGTAATTAAGGCTACTTGATAATTAAGTCTTGCAGCTGCCAAAGCGGCTTCAATTCCAGCATGTCCTCCTCCAACTACAATTACATCATAATTCATTAATATCACGCTTCTTTATTTACTGTTTCAATAACTTCTTTAATAACTTCTTCAACTTTCTTTTCAATTTTTTGGTTATCTTTTCTATATTTAAATTCTACGATATTTTCGTTAGCTTTTTTACCAACAACAATTTGCATAGGTAAGCCAATTAAATCCCAATCTTTAAATTTAAAGCCAACTTTAGCATCACGATCATCTAAAACAACTTCAACATTATGTTTTAAAAGAGTTTGATAAATTTCATCTGCAACTTTTCTTTGATTTTCATCGGCATAATTTACAGGAATAATAACACAATGATATGGAGCAACATTTAAAGGCCAAATAATACCATTTTCATCATGATTTTGTTCAATGATACTAGACATAGTTCGAGTAATACCAATGCCATAACAACCCATAACCATTGGTTTTGTTTTTCCGTTTTGATCTAAGTAAGTGCATTGTAAAGGTTCAGAATATTTAGTTTTTAATTTAAATATTTGTCCTACTTCAATGCCTTTTTCACTTTTTAATGGCATTTTACATATTGGACATAAATCGCCTTCTTTAGCATCTTTTAAATTAAAGATTTCAGCTTTAAAATCACGATTGAAATTTACATTTTTTAAATGATAATTTTCAAGGTTTGCTCCGACCACCATATTTTTAGTTAAAGTAGCTTCTTCATCAATTAAAATTCTACATTTTAAATCTACAGGGCCAATAAAACCTTCATGAATACCATATTTTAACAAATCATCATTATTAGCAATTTCAAGTTCATGTTCAGCAACATTTAAAGCATTACAAACTTTAATAGTATTTACTTCACGATCTCCACGAACAAAAACTATTACAACTTCTTTATTGGCTTTAAAAGCAACAGCTTTCAAAGTTCTTTGCGCTGGAATATTTAAATAAGAAGTAAGTTCATCAATAGTTTTAATATTTGGTGTATAAACTTTTTCAATAGCTTCTTCTTTTTCGTTTTCATTAAAAGAAACTGTTGCAGAATCAGCTTTTTCTTCATCAGCAGCATAATGACAATTATCACAATAAATAATTTTACTTTCTCCGACATCACTTAAAGCCATAAATTGATGAGAACCGCTTCCACCAATCGCCCCAGTATCCGCTAAGACGATTTTATATTTTAAATGAAGTCTGGTAAAAATTCTTTCGTATGTTTGATACATGATTTGATAAGAAGCATCAAGACCTTTTTCATCAATATCAAAACTATAAGAATCTTTCATAATGAATTCACGTCCACGCATTAAACCAAAACGAGGACGAAGTTCATCACGATATTTAGTTTGAATTTGATAAACATTAATTGGTAAAGCTTTATAAGATTTAATTTCGTTTTTAATTAAATCAGTAAAAATTTCTTCATGAGTAGGTCCTAAACAAAAATCTCGATTATGACGATCTTTAAAACGCATTAATTCAGGCCCATATTTAAACCATCTACCAGATTGTTCCCAAAGTTCTTTTGGTTGGATAGCGCTAGATAAAATTTCTAAAGCACCACTTTTATCCATTTCTTCACGAACAATATTTTCAATTTTTCTTAAACTTCGAAGCCCTAAAGGTAAATAGTTATACACTCCAACCACAAGTTTTCTTATCATACCAGCTCTTATTAAAAGAATATGACTAGAAATTATGGCTTCATTTGGCGCTTCTTTTAAAGTCGCAAGTAACATTTTACTAGCACGCATTTTTATTCACCTTTTCCATTAATAATATTTTTAATTTTTTCAACTTCTTTAGCTGCATCTAAACGTAAAAATGCTGGAGTTGGTTTTTCTTCAACTTTAATATTTTCAATTTTAGTATTATTAAGTACTTTTTCAAAAGTAGCTAATTCATCACTAACATTTAAAGTTTTTAAGATTTTTGGCGCAATCTCAATTAATATTGGTCTTAATAAAACTGAACAAACATAAATAACATTAGCTAAATGGGACATAACAGATTTTAATTTATCCAAAGAATTTTCATCTTTCGCTAAAGCCCAAGGTTTGCAATCTTCGATATATTTATTAGCTTTAGAAATTAAAGCAAAGATTGTTTCAATTGCTGAAGTAATTTCAAATTCGTCCATTTTTTTAATGTAAGTTTTAATAGTGTATTCTTGTAAAGCTTCTAGTTCTTCATCAAATTCAGTAACATTACTATGATATTCTGGAATGACACCATTAAAATATTTATTAATCATTGAGACACTTCGATGGGCTAAATTACCATAATCATTAGCTAAATCAGTATTAAGACGTTCTACAAATTGTTCAGGAGTAAAAATGCCATCTTGGAAAATTGGAATTTCTCGAAGTAAATAATATCTTAAAGAATCTAAGCCATAATTTTCTACTAAAGGTAAAGGATAAACAACATTTCCTTTAGATTTTGACATTTTTCCTTCTTTCATAACAATCCAACCATGAGCATAAAAATGGTCAGGTAAAGGAAGATCTAATGCCATTAACATAATTGGCCAATAAATTAAATGGAAACGAATAATTTCTTTAGCCATAACATGAACTTTTTCTTGGCCATTCAACCAATATTTTTTAAATAAAGTATCATCATCGCTAAGATATCCTAAAGCACTAATATAATTAAATAGGGCATCAATCCAAACATATACTACATGTTTTGGATTTTCTTTAACTTTAATTCCCCAATCAAAAGAGGTTCTACTTACGCATAAATCATTTAAACCAGGTTTAATAAAATTATTAATAATTTCTGTTTTTCTAGATTCTGGCTTAATTAAATTTGGATTGTCTTCATAATATTTTAAAAGACGATCAGCATATTTAGACATCTTAAAGAAATAAGCTTCTTCTTCTTCTTGAACTACTTCTCTTCCACAATCAGGACATTTTCCATCAACAAGTTGGGTTTTAGTAAAGAAAGATTCACATTCTTTGCAATACCAACCTTGATATTTTCCTAAGTAAATATCTCCATTATTTAAAAATTTAGTAAATACTTCTTGAACCACTTTTTCGTGTCTTAATTGAGTAGTGCGAATAAAATCATTATTGCATATTTTTAATTTTTTCCACAAATCTTGAATACCATCAGCCATTTTATCAACATATTCTTGACAAGTAAGATTGTTTTCCATTGCTTTGTTTTGGATTTTTTGACCATGTTCATCAGTTCCCGTTAAATAATAAACATCGTAACCCATTTCTTTTTTATAACGAGCTATTGCATCACATACAACAGTTGTATAAGTATTTCCAATATGAAGATTTCCACTAGGATAATATATTGGTGTAGTTATATAAAAAGTTTTATTCTTCATGATTTTTTCCTCCTTGAATATAAAAACTATAAACTTCATTTTTCTTTAATTGATATTTTTGAGCAATTTTTTTAATTGCTAAAGAGGTCGATAAACCATTAGCAATTTCTAAGTTTATTTCATCTAATAAATTTTGGTCTAGATTTTTAATTGTTTGATTTTTATAACCTGAACAAACAATGACCATTTCTCCTTTTAAACTATTACAAATCGGAATGATTTCTGATATGTTTCCAAAAATAAATTCTTCAAATTTTTTGGTTAATTCTCTACATAAACAAATGCTTCGGTCACCTAAAGTTTCTTGCATGTCTTTTAAACATTCTTCAACTTTATGGGGACTTTGATAGAAAATTAAAGTATCTTCAAAAGTTTTTAACTTTTCTAAAATCATTTTTCTTTGATTTTTTTTAGGTGGTAAAAAACCATAAAAATAAAAATGATCGCTAGGGAATCCACTTCCTACCAAACTATGAATTAGCGCTGACGGACCATTAATAATTGCTACATTAAAATCATAGTTTCTAACTTGATTAATAATTAATTGACCAGGATCTGATATACCAGGATAACCAGCATCAGATAAAAAAGCTACATTTTTTCCGTTTTTTAAATAATTTATAATTTTTTCGGTAGCAGCTTTTTCAATGTTTTCATAAGCACTAAACAAAGGCTTTTGAATATTTAAATGTTGTAAAAGTTTAAAACTAACGCGAGTATCTTCACAAAAGATAACTTCACAACAATTTAAAGCATCAATTATCCGAGGACTTATCTCTTGTAAATTTCCAATAGGAGTAGCGATTACATATAAAGTTGCATAATCATTGTTAAAAGTTTGACTTCTTTTCATTTTATTGCTTTCTACTTTCTAAAAATTCATCAATAGTTATAAACAAACTATTTTCTTTATTATCAAGTTTCATCGTTCTTGAAAGAACATTCATACTTGTAATTTTATATTCTACATCGTTGTAGATTACTTTTTGTCCTAATTTTGGTAATCCTTTTTTAAGTTCACTATAAAGTTCGTTTTCATATTTTAAACAACAAACTAGTTTTCCACATTGACCAGAAAGTTTAGCAATATTTAAAGCCAAAAGTTGATTTTTAGCCATATTAATGCTGATGCCTTCAAAATCAGTTAAAAAACTACTACAACATAAAGGTAAACCACAAGGACCAAGGCCACCAACTGATTTAGAACGATCGCGAGCACCAATTTGACGAAGTTCGATTCGACAATGTAATTTTTGAGCTAATACTTTTAATAGTTCACGAAAATCGACTCTTTCATCAGCAACGTAAGTAAAAATAACTTTTGTAGCATCTAGGGTATATTCACTACTAATCAAATGCATACCAAGTTTTAATTCATTTATCGATTGCAAACAGATTTCTTGAGTTTTAATAGCTGCTTCTTCATTTTCTTTAGCCTTTTTTAAATCTTCATTAGTAGCGATTCTAATTATTGGTTTTAATTCTGTTTTAAGGGCTAAATTTTCTACTAATTTTAAATTTCCATTAGTAGTTCCAAGTTCTAGACCTCGAGAAGTCTCTACAACTACAGGTGTATTATCTTTTAAATTTTCATCATTTGTACCAAAATAATAAACTTGTAAGGCTTTTTTAAAACTTACGCCAATTGCATATTTAAAAGATGTTGATTGTTCTTCTTGATTTTCAACTAAATTATTTTCTTCATCCATATAAATCACCATCCTATTAAGTTAATTAATAATTTGTCCATGACTAATTGTTTATTGGCATTGCTAAAAAGATCTTTTTTTGCCATGACAATTTGCAAAATTTTATTTTCTAAATCATCACATTCTTTTAATTTGTTTAAAGTCTCTTTTAAAAAAGAGGGCTCCAAACTATTATTTTTTATTTTCAAAGCTTCGAATATGGATACTTCCATCATATCCAAATAAACTTCTAATAATTCATTTTTCATTAAAAAATCTAAAACTTCCATTTGAAAATAAACATAATAATAATTATCATAAGTAGCTAAATAATTTAATGATTTGGTTACTGAATCTTTTAAAATAAGATAATTTTCACTTTTTAAAAGTTTCAATGAATTATCAAAGTCATTACTGAATCTACAAACTAGTTCAGCATCTTCTTGATTGACTTGTTCTTCCATTAATTTTTTTATAAGTAAATTATTGCTAAGTTGTTTTAAATTAATAACTTGGCAACGACTAATGATTGTAGGCAAAATTGAAGATAAAGAATTAGTAGTAAAAATAGCAATAATATTACTTTCAGGTTCTTCAATAAATTTCAAAAGTTTATTAAGCATAATAAGGGAAACTTTTTCTATTTGATGAACAATGTAAATTTTTAAGTTTGCTTTTTCAATAGCTGATTTATTAAATTCTTCTTGAATAAAGTTTACTTCATCTTTTTTTAAATCATTTCCATTATAAAAAATAAAATCAGCATAAGTATGATTAATAATCTTTTGGCAATTAAGACATGTTTCACAAGCTAAACCATCTTCATTTTTATTTTCACAAATAAGACTTTGAGCTAAAAAATAAGCTACATCTAAAATGGGAGAGCCACTAGTACCATTTATAAGATAAGCATGAGAATTTTTGTGATTTTTAAAGGTGTTTTGCAATATTTTATAAACAATAGGTTGATTTTCTTGTAAATATTTTTTTATATCTTGCATATGTTTTTCTTTTCAATCGCTTGTTTTATAAGCGAATAAACTTCATTAAAAACTTCATCTTTTGATTTATTACCATCTACGATTGTAAAACGATTTCGATATTTATTTTTAATAATTTCATATCCATCATGTACTAATTTATGAAAGTTTATGCTTTCTAAATCAAGACGATTAACTTCTTGGTTTCTTTCTGTGTTTATTCTATCTAAACCTATTTGTGGGTCAATATCTAAAAGTATTGTTAAATCAGGCCAAGTTTCACCAATTGCAAACTTATTAATGTTGAAAACTTCATCAATGCCAATTTTTCTTGCGTGACCTTGATAAGCTAAAGAACTATCAACAAAACGATCACAAATAATAATATAGCCTTTTTTAAGGGCGGGTTCTACTTTTTCTACAAGATGTTGACGACGACTTGCAGCATATAATAAAGCTTCACTTTTAGGATCAAGATTAGTATTTTTAACATCTAAAATAATATCTCGAATTTTTTCAGCAATTTCTACACCACCTGGTTCTCGAGTATATAAAACTTTATAGCCTTCTTCTTCGAGTTTTTCCGTAACTTTTTTAGCTACTGTAGTTTTACCACTGCCTTCTGGTCCTTCAATACTAATAAATAAACCCATATTAACACCTCAATTATTAATTATACACTATCTTTTATTTAATAAAAAGATAGAGTATAAAATATTTTACAAAAAATGGTTATTAGGTTTGCATTTAAGTAGATATTTGTTATAATTTTAATGGAATTGAGGCGATAACGTGGCTATAAAAACCTTTAAAAGAGTTGAAAAGAAATATATTATCAATTCCATTCAAAAAGAAGCTTTGGAAACAATAATTAATGAACATTTAGAAAAAGATAAATATTGTCGAGAAAATCCTTATTATTTAGTAAGAAATATTTACTATGATACTGTTCATCGTGATTTAATTCATCATTCAATTTTAAAACCTTATCATAAAGAAAAAATTCGAGTTCGGAAATATGGAAGTTATAATGCTGAAAAAAATGAACTTTTTCTTGAAATTAAAAAGAAAACTGGCGGGGTTGTTTCCAAAAGAAGAGTAAAATTAACGCAAGATGAATTAGAAATTTTTTTAAACACAAGAAAATATCAAGAAAATAAACCTTTACTAGACTTGCAAGTTTTAAAAGAATTTGAGTATTATTTATCAATTTATAAAATTCAACCAACTGTTTTTATAAGTTATAAAAGAAGTGCTTATTTTGGCAAAGAAAACAAAAATTTTAGGATTACATTTGATTTTGATATTCAATATAATCGAGAAAAACTAGATTTTTCTTATCATAATGATAATGTTAATCTTTTAGAAAAAGATTTATGTATTATGGAAATTAAAATTGAAAATTCAATGCCTTTGTGGTTGGCTCATGCATTAACAAAATTAAAAATTTATCCAATTAGTTTTTCAAAATATGGACAAGAATATAAAAGTTTAATTAAGGAGGAACAAAGCAATGTTCGACTCAATATTACCAGATAGTGGAATTGATTTTTTAAGTATCATAATTATTATTTTTACCAGTATTGTTTTAGGATTAATCTTAGCTTTAACTTATATCTTTACTCATCGCAAAGAAAGTTATTCACCAAGTTTTACTACCACTTTAATTTTACTTCCTACTGTTGTTTCAATTATTATTGTTTTGGTTAGTAACAATATTGCTCGTGCATTTAGTTTGGCAGGTATTTTTGCTTTGACAAGATTTAGAAGCGAACAACAAGATACTAAAGATATTGCATATGTATTTACTACAATTGCTATTGGACTTTCTACAGGTCTTGGTTATATTGCATATGGAGTTTTAATTACCTTAATTTTATGTTTGTTACTAATTATTTTAGATGTTTCTAAATTCTCCATGTTAGGCAATAAGTCTAAAACATTAAAAATAATTATTCCTGAAGACTTAAATTTTGACAATTTATTTGATGATATTTTTGAAAAATATTGTCGTAGTTACCAATTAAACAAATCAAGAACTACAGATTTTGGAACTTTATTTGAACTTACATATACAATAGTATTTAAAAAAAATATTAGTGAAAAAGCTTTTATTGATGAAATTCGAACAAGAAATAGTAATTTAAATGTTATTTTAACTTTAAGAAAGTATGATTAAGCAGTATTAAAATACTGCTTTTTTTGTTACAATATAAATAAGGTGAGATAAAATGAGTAAGGAACTAGAACTATTTTTTCAAGAAAATAATTTTAAAAGTGCTAATAATGTTATGTATGGCATTTATCGAAATTATTTAATGAGTTTTGCTTTTATACCTGGTTTTGTAAAAGTTTCTATTGAATTAGTTTCAGCACTTGACCAATTTAAAATGTATGATTTAACCAAAAAATTAGATGAAATAAATGCAAATTTCCAAAATGTTAAATTAGCAACTTATGGTAATTTATCTATAGATCTTTTGTTTATTAAAACTTTTAATAATAACAATTCAATTATTGATGTTTTATATATTTTGGTTTCTAAATTAATAGATTTAAAAATTCCAGGTGTGGATACTTGTCCTATTTGTTCACGAAATATAACACCTAATGATCCAATTATAAAAATTGGCACTGTTGTATTACAAGTACACCAACATTGTTTTAATTTTTTGCAATCGGCAGAAAAATTAAAAAAAAGAACTTTAAAATATAAACAGTTAGAAAAAAGGAATTATTTTACAGGTTTTTTAGGTGCCTTATTAGGTGTTGTTTTGTTTTCAATTCTTTGGATACTTTTATATAAATATT
>ULSO01052383.1_pt1 | contig 15416 bp, 17 predicted proteins | sample 1956701 | NCBI WGS metagenome assembly ULSO01 (sample SAMEA4835708, study PRJEB28245) | human gut metagenome | biome: gut microbiome; material: fecal sample | place: Denmark | collected 2008 | reverse complement strand
GGCGGGCAGCCGCCAGCTGGGCAGGGATGTCCCCGGTCTCCGCGAAGGCTCCGGAGCCGTCGCAGAAGATGCACCCCCGCGTGTCCAGCGTGCCGTCCCGGTTGGGGCAGGTGCAGCCGGAGGAAAGCGCCAGCTTATAGACTTTGCATCCATACTGGCGCCGCAGGCAATCATTGAGACTGTTCCAATACATGCAGATGCCTCCCAGCGGAAAAACTGTCCCTATTGCGGGCTGTGTTTCGTGCATATTTTACTCTATCGCCGCCGGAAAGAAAAGAGGATAAGCCCCCGGAAAATGCCGGAGAAAGAATCCCATAGTTTCTGTGTAAAATCCCAATGGACATTTTCCGCATCTTTTGGCAAAATACTATTTCGTGTGCGGCTTTCGGCAGGAAGCCACGAATTTTGAGATTCGTGGCAAATGTCACAGTGCATACAATATCTTGTACATTATAATGGGACAAGATCAGATATATTGCGCGGCTTGCCGCGGAGATTATACGGAGGGAACGTGCATGAAAGTCATCAAACGCAACGGAACAGAAGTCGTTTTCGACATTGAAAAAATCGTTGCTGCCATTACCAAGGCCAACGACAGCGTGGAAGAGAGCGCCCGCATGACGCCCATGCAGATCCGGCGCATCGCAGAATTCGTGGAGCTCAGCTGCCTGAAGATGAACCGCTCTCCCTCCGTGGAGGAAATTCAGGATCTGGTGGAATATCAGATCATGGCCCACGGCGCCTACGAGGTGGCCAAGAACTATGTCACCTACCGCTATACCCGCTCCCTGGTTCGCCGCAGCAACACCACCGATGAAAAGATCCTCAGCCTCATCGAGTGCTGCAACGAGGAGGCCAAGCAGGAGAACTCCAACAAGAACCCGGTGGTGAACTCCACCCAGCGGGACTACATGGCCGGCGAGGTCTCCCGGGACCTCAGTGAGCGGCTGCTGCTTCCCCCGGACATTGTGGAGGCCCACAAGGAGGGCATCATCCACTTCCACGACTCCGACTACTATGCCCAGCACATGCACAACTGCGACCTGGTGAATCTGGAGGATATGCTGCAAAACGGCACTGTCATTACCGGCACCCTCATTGAGCGGCCTCACAGCTTCTCCACCGCCTGCAACATCGCCACGCAGATTATCGCCCAGGTAGCTTCCAACCAGTACGGCGGCCAGTCCATCTCCCTGGCTCACCTGGCGCCCTTTGTGGACGTGAGCCGGAAGAAGATCCGCAAGATCGTAGAGCAGGAAATGGAGACCCTGGGCATCGATCCCGGCGAGGAGAAAATGCATCAGCTGGTGGAGGACCGCCTGCGGGACGAGGTTCGCCGGGGCGTGCAGACCATCCAGTATCAGGTGCTGACGCTGCTGACCACCAACGGACAGGCTCCCTTCGTCACCGTGTTCATGTACCTAGGCGAGGCCAAGAACGACCAGGAGCGCAAAGATCTGGCCATGATCATCGAGGAGACCCTGGAACAGCGCTATCAGGGCGTGAAAAACGAGGACGGCGTGTGGATCACCCCTGCCTTCCCCAAGCTCATCTATGTGCTGGAAGAGGACAACATCACGGAGGACTCCCCCTACTGGTACCTCACGAAGTTGGCTGCCAAGTGCACCGCCCGGCGGATGGTCCCCGACTATATCTCTGCCAAGAAGATGAAGGAACTCAAAGGCGACGTGTATACCTGCATGGGCTGCCGCTCCTTCCTGACGCCGGACCGCTTCACCGACGCTGGTATCGGAAACATCGCCAATGCCGGCAACTATGAGCCCGGCAAGCACAAGTACTACGGCCGCTTCAATCAAGGCGTGGTGACCATCAACCTCCCGGATGTGGCCCTCTCCTCCGGGGGAGATATGGAGAAGTTCTGGAGCATCTTTGACGAGCGGCTGGAGCTTTGCCACCGGGCGCTGCTGTGCCGCCATGAGCGGCTCAAGGGGACCCTCTCCGATGTGGCCCCTATTTTGTGGCAGTACGGCGCCTGCGCCCGGCTCAAAAAGGGCGAGACCATTGACGAGCTGCTCTACCACGGCTACTCCACCATCTCCCTGGGCTATGCGGGCCTTTATGAGTGTGTCAAGTACATGACTGGCAAGAGCCACACAGACCCTGAGGCCACGCCCTTTGCCCTTTCCGTCATGCAGCACATGAACGACGCCTGCAAGAAGTGGAAGGAGGAGAGCGACATCGACTTCTCCCTCTATGGCACGCCTCTGGAATCCACCACCTACAAGTTTGCCAAGTGCCTCCAGCGCCGCTTCGGCGTGATTGAGGGCATCACCGACAAGGGCTATATCACCAACAGCTACCACGTTCATGTCACCGAGGAGATCAACGCCTTCGACAAGCTGAAGTTCGAGGCTCAGTTCCAGCACCTCTCCCCCGGCGGCGCCATCAGCTACGTGGAAGTGCCGGACATGCAGAACAACCTGGAGGCTGTGCTGCAGGTGATGAAGTTCATCTACGACAACATCATCTATGCCGAGCTGAACACCAAGAGCGACTACTGCCAGGTTTGCGGCTGGGACGGCGAGATCCAGATCGTGGAGGAAAACGGCAAGCTCATCTGGAAGTGTCCCAAGTGCGGCAACACGGATCAGGACAAGATGAACGTGGCCCGGCGCACCTGCGGCTACATCGGCACGCAGTTCTGGAACCAAGGCCGTACCCAGGAGATTCGGGACCGGGTGCTGCATCTGTAAAGGATTTCTATTTCACAAAGCGCCCCTGTCCTTGCGGCGGGGGCTCTTTGGCAGGAGGCCATCATGTACTACGGGGAAATCAAAAACTGTGATATTGCCAACGGTGAAGGGGTGCGGGTGACACTGTTTGTCTCCGGCTGCACCAACCACTGCAAAAACTGTTTTCAGCCCCAGACCTGGGATTTTTCCTATGGGCAGCCCTTCACCGCCGAGACGGAGGAGCGTCTTTTGCAGATGCTCTCCCCCAGCTATATCAATGGCCTGACGCTGCTGGGCGGCGAGCCCTTTGAGCCGGAGAATCAACGGTGTCTGGTTCCCTTTTTGCGGCGGGTTCGCTCCGCGTATCCGGATAAGACCATCTGGGGCTTCAGCGGCTTTACCTATGAAGAGCTGACCACAGAGGGAACCCATCCCCGCTGCGAAGTGACGGATGAGATGCTCTCTCTGCTGGATGTACTGGTGGACGGCCGGTTTGTGGAGGAGCTCAAGGACATCTCCCTGCGGTTTCGGGGCAGCTCCAACCAGCGGCTCATTGATCTGAACGCCAGCCGGGCCGCGGGAGCGCTGCGCTTTCTGCCGGACCGGGTAAGAGAATAAGAAACGGCCCGTGGACTTCAAGTTCCACGGGCCGTTCTTGTTCATCATATCTGATCCAGCTCCCGGGCGATCAGCTCACCGGCGATGGAAAACGCCCGGATCCGGCGCTTGGCCAGGGTGATCTGGGATTTGTACCGGGCCGGATCGCTCTTCCGCTCCAGGGTTTTAACGACTTCCCGCAGCTTGTGGAGGGTGGAGTCGATTTGGCGTTTGGCCTCGGTGAGTTCTTCTCTGGTGTAGGACATCATCGCTCACTGCACCGGCGTATCGTCGATCCGGGAAATTTCATCGGTTGCTTCCAGCTTGAAAATCACCGGCCGCAATCCATCGTTGCAGCTGCAGATGGCCACGCCGGGCTTCCGGATCCAGTCGCCATAGTAAAACAGCTCCTTCTCCGCTCCGTGGGCCAGGGCGAACACATACTGATAGATGGCTTTCCAGGCCTCATCGCACAGCCCCTCGGGCTTGGCGTAATCGGCGTAGAACACCTGCCCCGCCTGGAGCATGGGGCAGGCGGTGAGCCCCTCCACGCCGTATTCCGCCGCCAGCTCCCTGTCCAGCGTGGTTTTCAAAACCGTGATCTTCACGCGCTTCATGCTTGACTCTCCTTTTCGTATTCCCCGTACTCGCAGCCCACGCTGCCTGCGCTCACCTTATCTAGGAGCTGCCAGCCGCCCCGCCGCTTTTCATAGAGCTTTACGGTTCCGTATCCGTTTCCACAGTTCCACAGCCGGGTGTGACGTTTATAGCCGTCCGGGGACTCATAGTTGATGAGGAGCATCTCGTCCTTACTGCAGGCGATCTCCACCTCCATTCGGGCTTTAAAGGTGGTCTGGATTACCTTCCACAGGATTTGGCCGGCGGTCTCCGTACAGTCGAAGAAGGTGCGGCTGCCTGTCCAGAACTTGCTGAAATTGAACTCGTAATCCCTGCCCTCATAGTAAAACTGGCCCAGGAGCTTTCGCCCCAGGGCAATCCCAAACACTTTGGGATTACCGCCACCCACCTCGAATACACTGTTATGGAGCCGTTTGCCCGTAACGGTGCTCACCAGATCGTTGGAAGAAAGCCACACCCAGGGAGAGGTGAAATCTCTGCCCCAATTTTTGTCGGCGTAGCCATAACAGGTATCGGGATGAACCCGGTATTCCTCACCGTTCAGGCGCAGTCGGCCGTCAAAGGCAGTCTTCATCCCCTCGGCGTGCCAGAACATCTCAAAGGCATTGAGGCGGCGGAAGAACCTGGAGGCTCCGTACCCCACGTGATAGGCCACCTGCTTGTTGATCTGAATATCCCATTCCAGCTCCCCGGCATCACTCATCCACTCCGGATGGGCAGCAGCCTCCTCCGGCGTCACCTTCACATGACCGGTCATGTGCGTCTCCGTGCAGGTGCAATCCCCGGCCTTCAGGTTCAAGGGCGCATTCAGGGGAACGGACACCTGGCTCCAGGGGAAAAAGCGATGGAGCTGGCCCTTCTCTTTTCCCCAGAATCCCACATTGATCATGCAGTAGGAGGGGCGCTTCCCTGCCTGACGGCCCTCCGGATCATTCCAGACCAGCATCGGCTGCTCCTGTGCCAGGGCGGGATTACAGAGAAAGTATTCGATATAAAAGGACTTGCGTTCTCCGGTTCTCACGTGTTCCGCGGTGAAGGAGTGCCACCACCAGTCATAGCCTTTTTTCGCCAGAGGGCCGCTCAGCATGCAATAATCCCGGGTGATGTCGCTTTTATTCATGAAACTTTCCGCCCCCCTTGCTTACTGTCCCCGGCTCTGCCGGACAATCAAATAGGCAACGAAAAAACAGGAAATCCATACCCCTGCAAGGCAGGGAAAATAGAGGCTCCGGGGCAGCCTGGCCACCGCCGGGTGGCTCAATATGCACAATCCCCCAAAGCCCACCAACGTCAAAACGCTGACCAGGATGAAACGGGGATTCCGGTTTTCGGCAGGTTCCAGGGCGGATTCCCAGGTTTGCCGGCGCTCCAGCTCCCGGAGCAGCAGATCTTCTTCCGGGCAGCCCCTGACGATGAAGTAGGGCCGCCGGATCACATTCCGGTTGGGGTGCCGCACCCAACAGGAAACAGCATAGTGGGAGCGGTTCTCCTTGACATGCTCCACTTTTAGAATCTCATCCGCCCCGGTGGGCACATGGGGCATCTGTACCAGGCGGTCCAGGAGCTTCTGCGTCTCGATGGTTCCGGCCACATAGCCCAGCACGCTGTGCCCGTAGTGGGAGAGGCGACGGGTATCCAGGGCAAACAGCCTATCATCTTCCGTGAGAAAAAAGAGCGTGACCTCTTTTACAGCTTTACGCCGCAGCCCCAGGGCCAGAACTGCGGTCAGCGCAGTGACACCGCAGCAGAGTACCAGAGCGGAGACTTCCCGGGACCAGTGCATGGAAAAGGACAGAACTGTTCCCGCCACAACAAGCAGCATCGCCAGCAGCACGATGCCAAGGCTCCCGCCCAGAACATGGAGCAGATAGTTTCCGGTATCCGGCGACATCCAAACCTTTTTCAGTGCCATATATCCCCTTCTCTCCTGCAGCCTGTTTTTATTATAATTCCGGATCCGCGGAAAAACAATGTTCTTCCCCGCGTTGATATCGGGCTTCACGAAGCGTACAATGGAATTGTTAAGGAGGCGAAGGAACCAATGTCTGAGAAACCCTATTATACCGACGAAGCCCTCCAGGCGGCGGCCCGTTACTGGGATAAAAAGGACGCAGGCAGCGTCAAGCTGGACAGAGCCAGGCTGCAAGCTATGGCAGAGGACTATATTTCGGCCAACAACACCTGTGCTTTGGCCACCGGAACCGGGGACTACGTGCGCTGCACCCCCATTGAATACAGCTACCACGACGGCTGCTTCTGGATGTTTTCCGAGGGTGGCAAAAAGTTCATCGGCCTGGCGGAAAATACCAATGTCTGCCTTGCCATCTACGACAAATATGAGGGCTTCGGCAAACTTCACGGGATCCAGGTCATGGGAAAGGCAGAGCTGGTGGAGCCCTTCAGCGATTCCTATAACGCCCATGCGGCATTCAGGAAGATCCCACTCTCGGCCTTACAAAAGCTCAGCAGCCCCATGCATTTGATCTGCGTGCACCCGACGCGCATGGACTGCCTGTTCTCCGATTTCAAGGAGTTGGGCTGCGGGCCCCGGCAAACGCTGATTCTGGACGAAACATAAATCATACCGGACGGATATCCTCGAATCCCGAGAATATCCGTCCGGCTTTTTTTGCAGATTTCGAACCGCTTATTTCAGCTTTGCCCCATCCCGGAAGGCATTGCCCACCTTCTCGCCCAAGATCCGGTAAGCATTGTGAATGGAATCGAACGTAATGGGCCGGAGCTTGTCCGGGTCGACCCTTCCATCCTCGCCCAGCACCGACTCGTCGGCGCTGATGTTGACGATCTCACCCACCAGGCGGCAGCTCTCCGGGTCGTAGCTCACCAGGCGGCACTCCACCGCCATGGGCAGTTCGTCAATGAGGGGCGCGTCCACAAATTCCGACGGGGTAGTGTGCCAGCCCGCTTTTTCCAGCTTGTTGGCCACCTGATTGCCGGATTCGATGCCTACATAGTCGCAGGCCGCCATCTGATCCGCCGTGGCCATGCTGACGGTAAAAGCCTTGCGCGCCAAGATGTTGGCGGTGGTCTTGTGCTCGGCGCTGATGCACATGGACAGCTCCTGATCGTCACTGATGCCGCCCCAGGCCGCGTTCATGGCGTCAGGCGTACCGTCGGCTCCGTAGGTGGCGATGATCAGCACCGGCTGGGGATAGATCCAGGGTTTTGCTCCAAAATTCTTACGCATGAAAGATCCCTCCTGTTTGATTCGTTTCAGCAGTTGCCTATATACACATACCGCAGGTTTTCCCTGGCCACCTCGGCCAGGCGATAGACGGCCTCCACCGGCGTAGGCGGCCGGTCCGTCATGTGGTGACGGGGGAAAAAGCGGGTAACGTGCAGCGGGATGTCCGTGCCCACTGAGGCAAGCCAACCGGACAGGGCCCGCATTTCCCTCTCGCTGTCATTCTCTCCCGGCACGATCAGCGTGGTGACCTCCACATGGCAGCAGCCGGCAGCGAGAACAATGGAACGCTTGACCGTCTCCAGGTCGCCGCCCAATTTGCGGTACCAATCCTGGGTGAAGCCTTTCAAGTCGATGTTCACCGCGTCCATCAACGGCAGCAGGGCCTGCCACGGCTTCTCCCGGATGGTACCGTTGGTCACCAGCACATTGCACATTCCGGCCTCATGGACGAGCGCCGCACAGCGGCGCACATACTCATAGCCCACCAGGGGCTCATTATAGGTATAGGCCACACCGATGTTGCCTCGGCTGCGCAAGCGCAATGCCTCGTCCACCAGCGCTTCCGGCGAGCAATCCCGCGTGGGGAATTCCTCCCCTGCCGCGGCGATCTGCGCGTTCTGGCAGAAGGGACAGTGCAGATTGCAGCCGAAGCTGCCCACTGACAGCACCATACTGCCGGGATGGAACCGGCGCAGAGGTTTCTTCTCAATGGGATCCAGCGCCAGTGCGGTCAATTTCCCGTAGTTAAGGGAAATGATCTGCCCGCCCCGGTTGGCCCGGGCCCGGCAAAGTCCGGTCTGCCCCTCCTCCAGCCGGCAGCGGTGAAAGCAGAGTTCACATGTGATCCTCATAGATGTCGCACCACCCGGAACCGCTGGAGGGTATAGGGCTCTGCCGCCTGGATGCCGCCTTTCTGCCGGGCAATATCGATCTGCTGCTCCACCGTATCCACACCCTCCAGATCCGGCAGCAGCAGTCCCCGCCGCTGTCCGCAGCTGACGATGACACCGTACTTCTTGGGATCCAGCTGAGCGGGGGAATCCACCCGTTCGGGCTCTCCCAGCACATCCACGCTGTACTCCAGTTCATCCAGTTCGCCGACCTGAACAGGCGGGAAGCGGGGATCCCGTGTACCGGCGGAGACGGCGTTCTCCATGATCTCCCGAGCCACATTCACCTGAGTGGGGGCGATGGTTCCGATGCAGCCCCGCAGCCGTCCGCTGACGTGCAATGACACAAAGGCCCCGGCCGTCTGTCCGGTCAGCTCCTGAGGCAAGTCATCCGGCAGGGATTCCAGCTTCCGGCGGGTACGCACATAGGTCTCCAGAGACAGCCGGGCCAGACGTACCCAGGGATCCTCTCTGGCTCGGCGCGCCTCCATCCGGGCCCGCTGGGCCTGCTCACAGGCAGCAGCAAACCGGCGGTTTTCATCCTTACCTGTAACTGGGAACAAGGCCACTGCATAGCCCACGCCGAAGGTACCTTCGTGGCTCAGGAGCCGAGGCTCCACAGCCAAATCGTCCAGTGCCCCCGCCATCATCTGGAAGGAGCGCAGGCCGCACTCCGCCGCCCGCTCACAAAGGGACGGATCCATCGTGAGAAACTGCAGGAAATCGCCGGAAGCCATGGCCTTTGTTACCGCCTCATCGAATACCGGGCCTTCCGGCGCAAGACCGTAGGGGCCGTTTTCTTTCAGTTTATGGGACAGGTCACCGCTGGCCACGAACACAGCCCGGCGTCCCAAAGCCTCTGCGGCTTCGGCCACACACCGGCCCAACCGGTAATGCTCCAGCGGAGAAAAGCCGGACAATCCCATGCGCACGATGGGGCACTCCACCCCCGCTTTGCGCAGGAAATAGAGGGGGATCAGAACACCATGATCGAGAGCCGGGTCTCGCTGGCCGAGCGTACCGGCCCTCAGCCCTGCAGCCTGAGCCCGGCTTACGATCTCATCCCGCAGCGGAACATCGTACTGCACCTGGATGCGTACCTGAGGCGCGCCAAAGGCCGACATATCGCCTACCGCTCCGCGGCCGGGGGCAATATGAAAATAGTCCCCATACATAATCGTGTGGGGCGAGGCCACGATGAGCACATCGGGATCCCACCGGGCCACCTGCTCCGCTGCGGTACGCATGGCACTGTCGGTGGCATGAATCTCCTGTTCCTGCCCCCTGCCCACCTCAGGCAGCAGCACCGGCGGATGTGGGGTCAGAATTGCACCAAGCATCGGCATATGGGAACGCTCCTTTCTCCGGTATGGCTGCGAAATCATACTTTGTTACAACTGATTGTACCCCATCCGCTGTGCCCTTACAAGCGGCGTCTTTTTGGATCTCCGATTACCCAACCCACAGATGGAAGCCGTCCCTCATCCCATGCAGCTGCACCTCCATCGCTTCCCCTGGATCTGATGGGAGTGCTGCGGGCAAAATCCCCGGTCTTCTTTTCGAAGGCCATTGTAAAAAAGGCCGGTCCTCCCATAAATTTGAGAGCTCCTGTCAGGTGGCCTGACAGGAGCTTTCGTTTTGATGAATCTCAGCCCAGCTTGCCGTATGCCTCGTCGGACACAGCCTCCAGCCACTCGTTGGAACAATTCTCGCCAGGCACTTCCAGGGCCAGATGGGAGAACCAGCTGTCACAGGCGGCACCGTGCCAGTGCTTCACCTCCGGCGGGATGTTGACCACATCCCCCGGATGCAGTTCCCGGGCTTCCTGGCCCCACTCCTGATACCAGCCCCGGCCGGCTACACAGACCAGGATCTGCCCTCCGCCCTTGTCCGCGTGGTGGATGTGCCAGTTGTTGCGGCAGCCCGGCTCAAAGGTCACATTATAGACTCCCACCTGGCTGGTAGAAAGGGGCTGCAGATAGCTTTGGCCCACGAAATACCGGGCAAAGCCGTCGTTGGGCGCCCCGATGGGAAATACCATTTCTTTTTGATGCTGTGCCTTGCCGTCGTCACCGGGGACATCGTCAGACCAGACCTCCTTGGCCATGCGGAAAGCCGCCCAGGCCTTGGGCCAGCCGGCATAAAATGCCGCGTGGGTCAAGATCTCCGCAATCTCCTGCCGGGTGATGCCGTTTTGTCTGGCGGTGGAGAGGTGGTACTGGAAGGAGCTGTCCACCAGGCCCTGGGACATCAGAGCCACCACTGTAACGAGAGATCGGTCCCGGAGGGAGAGCTTGTCCTCCCGGCTCCAGACCTCCCCAAAGAGCACATCATCATTCAGCTGGGCAAATTTGGGGGCAAACTCCCCCAGGGCCTCTCGGCCCGCCGTCTGTTTTACTGCCATATGCAATACCTCCTATTCCAGAGAAAACGTAACGGAAACAGTTCCGTCCCCCAGCTTTTCCTGCAAGCCGGAGGGATCGTCAATCCTGGCAAGCCTGGTAAAGCTCCAGGAATTGGTGCCATAATAAATGGTAATCTGGTTGCCCTGGTAGAGGATCACATCCCCGGGCTGTGTGGTGATTTGGGTATCGTTTCGGGTCAGCGCCGTACCCAGGGGGCCCACCTTCTCAAAGCCGCCGTAGTCCTCCATCTCAATGGTCAGCGGCCCCTGGGCAAGCAGCTCCCGGAATTCTTCGGCGGAGCTGTTGTCTTCAAAGGTAGCCAGCAGTTCATAGTCTCCCACCGTGATCTTCAAAGCAGATTCCTCCTGACTGGGTTCTTCTTCTGCGGATTGCTGCGGATAGGCAGTCTCCTCTTCCGCCATCACCGCCTGGGATGCGTCAGAATCTGCCAGAGCTCCGCCTCCCCCGCAGGCGGAGAGGCTGAAAGCCGCAAGGAGCATACAGAATAATTTTACCACAGGCACCCTCCTTCGTCCCTTACTTCAAATACTCCTGGAAGAACTGCTCAATTCTGTCAAAGGGAATGATGTCCTTCCGGTCGTAGAGGTCGGTATGAACAGCCCCGGGAATGATGAGCAGTTCCTTGTTGTCGGCGCAGGGGTTGTCCTTCACCATGTCCGCAAAGGCATCACGGCTGAAATAGCAGGAGTGGGCCTTTTCCCCGTGAATCACCAGTACGGCGCTGCGGATCTCATTAGTGTAGCGCAGGATAGGCATGTTGATGAAGGACAGGGACGAGGTCACATTCCAGCCGTCGTTGGAGTTGAGGGAGCGCTCCGTATAGCCCCGCTCTGTCTTGTAGTAGTCATAGTAATCCTTCACAAAGAAGGGCGCGTCCTCCGGCAGCGGGTCCACCACACCGCCGGCGCGGGCATAGGTACCGTTCTTGTAGTCCTCTGTCCGCTGGGCGTTGAGGGCTTTTTTCGTTTCATACCGGGCGTCGGCGCTGTCTGCGGCATCGAAGTAGCCCTTGGCGTTCACCCGGGTCATATCGTACATGGTGGAGGCCACAGTTGCCTTAATGCGGGTGTCCATAGCGGCGGCGTTGAGCGCCATACCGCCGAAGCCGCAGATCCCCAGAATGCCCACCTTCTCCGGATCCACGAAATCCCGGGTGGAGAGGAAGTCCACCGCAGCGGAGAAATCCTCAGTGTTGATATCGGGCGACGCCACATTCCGAGCTTCGCCTCCGCTCTCTCCGATAAAGGAGGGGTCAAAGGCCAGGGCGGCAAAGCCCCGGGAAGCCAGTTCCTCTGCGTACAGGCCGGAACACTGCTCCTTCACGGCACCGAAGGGCCCGGACACAGCCACGGCAGCAAGCTTTCCATCGGATTCCTTAGGCAGATACAGATCACCGCAAAGTTCAATGCCGTAGCGGTTGTGGAAGCGTACCTTCTCCCGCTTGACAGTATCCCGCAGCGGGAAAGAGTAGCCGTTATATTTGGAATGCATATGTTCGTCCTCCTTAAATATTTTTACCCATCTCATAGGCCTTCTGCAGCGCAGGATGGCCCTGGATCTCCCCTACGGCCGTCACACCCCCGGCAAAGGCCGTTCCCGCCAGGCGGGCCTTTTCAAAGCAGTCGATCCATCCCTGTAATCCGGTGACCGCCCCGTCTACGGTGTGTTCATCCTCCTCCGCCGCAGCCGCCAGCAGGTAAATATCCCGAAAGGCGTAATCGGCAGGGAACAGCGGATTGGCCCGATCCAGCATGGTCTTCATCTGGCCGCTCATCCCGTAGTAATAGATGGGGGTGGCAAAGGCGATGACGTCCGCCGTCAGCATCTTCCGGGCAATGGCATCCGCATCGTCGTGGATGACGCAGCGGCAGGTGCTCTGGCAGGTGAGGCACCCCTTGCAGAACCCGATGGTCTTGTCATACAGCGTGACCTTTTCCACGCTGTTCCCAGCCTCCCGGGCACCCCGCGCGAATGCATCTGCCAGGGTATCAGAGTTGCCGCCCTTTCGAGGGCTGGTAGAGATTACCAAAACCTTCTTGCTCATTGCATTTCCTCCTCACTCAAGTGCCGCATAATACGCGCAGGCACGCCGCTCACAATGGTGTTCTCCGGAACGTCCCGGGTCACCACGGCACCAGCTGCCACGATGGCTCCGTCACCGATGGTGACGCCGGGCAGGATGGTGGCATTGGAGCCGATCCAGGCGTTCTTTCCGATGTGGATAGGGGCGGGCTCCATGGTGCCGCGATGGTTGGGAGACATGGCGTGATTCAGCGTGGCCAGCACCACGTTATGGCCGATGAGCACGCCATCCTCAATGAAAACGCCTCCCTGATCCTGGAATTTACACCCCATGTTGATAAATACGTTTTTTCCAATGTGAATGTTCTTGCCGCAGTCGGTGTGAAAGGGCGGAAACAGGGCAAAGCTCTCGTCCACCGGTCGGCCGATCAGCTGGGAAAAGAGTGTGCGCAGCTCCTCCGGCGTATGGTAGCTGCCGTTGATCTCCGCGGTGATTCTCAAGGCCTCCTGGCTGACGCCGTGCATGAATCGGTGGGCTTCACTGCCGCCCTGAACCGGTTTCCCACTGTTCAGGTGTTCCAAAAATGCTTCTAAATTCATCTGACTCTCCTGATTCTTTCTTGTGTCTAATTCATTTTAGCACCCTCCGGATTTAATAACAAATACCTATAAAGAATGCTTAGCCATGCTTGAAATCTATGTTTATGTTTCGCTATAATAAAAGAGTCAGGAGGTGGACTTTATGGAATTGCGCGTACTGCAATACTTTCTTGCAGTGGCCAGGGAACAGAACATCTCGGCGGCGGCCCAATCCCTGCACCTGACCCAGCCCACCCTCTCCCGCCAGCTGCGGGATCTGGAAGAAGAGCTGGGCAAACAGCTGATGATCCGGGGCAACCGGAAGATCACCCTCACGGAAGACGGCAGGCTGCTGCGAAAACGGGCGGAGGAAATCCTGGACCTGGTAGGCCGGACGGAAAAAGAAATTGCCCAGTCCGACGAACCCGTCAGCGGGGATCTCTATATCGGCACCGGTGAGACCGACGGGGTACGGCAGATCGCCAGAACCGCTCACCGGATCCAGGCAAGCTATCCGGGCATCCGCTTCCATATCGTCAGCGGTGACGCTGTGGACGTATGCGAGCGTCTGGACAAGGGGCTGCTGGACTTTGGGATCCTTTTGGGCGACATAGATAAAGCAAAGTACCACTACATGGAGCTGCCCATGAAGGATACCTGGGGCATATTGATGCAGCGCAGCAGTCTCCTGGCGGAAAAGGACACTGTTTCTCCCCGGGATCTGTGGGACAAACCGTTAATTTTCTCCCGCCAGGTAGACAGCAAAGGCGGGTTGTACCGCTGGCTCAGGAAAGAGCCCTCAGAGCTTCACACCGTGGCCACTTACAACCTGATTTACAACGCATCGCTGATGGTGGATGAGGGGATGGGCTATGCCTTTACTCTGGACAAGCTGGTAAACACCACCGGCAGCGGCCTCTGCTTCCGGCCTCTGAAGCCCAAACTGGAATTAGGCATGTACCTGGTATGGAAGAAATCCCAGATCTTTTCCCACGCTATGGAGCTGTTTCTGGAACAGCTCCAGGAAAATCTGTCTGCTTCTGGCGAGGAAGAGGAATAACCCCATCACGCCCGAAAGGAGAATCCCATGGAAGTCCGCATCCCCGATTTATTTGACCTGCAGAAAATCACCGACAGCGGCCAGTGTTTTCGGGTCACCCCGCTGCCGGGAGGCACTTACCGCTTCCTCACCGGGTGTGAGGTTCTGTACATCCGCAAAATGTCAGAGGAAACCTACCAAGTAAGCTGCGATCCGGATACCTGGGAGGGCATCTGGAAGCCCTATTTCGATTTGAGCCGGAACTACCGGGACATCCGCAAGGCCGTTCCGGCGGAGGACACCTTCCTGGATCAGGCTGCCCAGGCCGGCGCAGGCATCCGGATCCTGCGTCAGGATCCCTGGGAGATGCTGGTTACTTTCATCATCTCCCAGCGCAAAAGCATCCCGGCCATCCGCTCTGTGGTGGAGGCACTGAGCCGGCGGTACGGCACCAAAATCCAGGCCCCTGCGGAAACACTTTACACCTTTCCCACGGCTTTGCAGATGAAGGATGCGTGCCCGGAAGATTTCATTGCCTGCAAAGCCGGATACCGGGCGCCCTATCTCTGCGACGCGGTGGAGCAGGTGCTCTCCGGCCGACTGGATCTCACCGGAATCGCCGCCCTTCCCGACGCGGAGCTGATCGCCGCCCTGGAAGCGGTGAGGGGCGTGGGGGTAAAAGTGGCCAACTGCGTGGCGCTGTTCGCCTATGGCCGGACAGCCTGCGCCCCAGTGGATACCTGGATCAAAAAGGTCATCCAAAAAGAGTATCAGGGGCAAAATCCCTTTGCCCGGTACGGCAATGCCGCCGGGATCATGCAGCAGTATTTCTTCTACTACGCCCAAAATCACAAAGCAGAGACGGCGTAACGCTGTTTCAGAACGTAAAGAAAGCCGGAGGCCACGCATGGCCTCCGGCTTTTCCAATTTTCCGTCAGATGTACAGCTCTCCGGCTTTCCGCTCCGAGCATACCTTTTTCAGCGCCACATCCACTGCCGCCAACATCACAGAGCTGACCTTCCGGGCCGACTGGGGGCAGATGGACACGCACCGCATACAGGAAATACACCGATCCTTGTCGGTGCGCTTGGGGTCACTGGGGTCAATGGCCTGCACAGGGCACTTCGCCGCGCATAATCCGCAGTTGGTACATTCCTTGGTGGGCTTGGGCACCATGCCGGAGCCGCCCGCCTTCTTATAGGGCCGGTTGCCGGGGATCTCGGGCTCCCCATCATCTCCGGCAGACAGTTTTTTCTGGATCTTGCTGGCAAATTCTTGCAGCTGTTTTGCATCCTCTGCGTCAGGCCGTCCGGCGGCGTAAC
>ULSO01019968.1_pt1 | contig 15480 bp, 33 predicted proteins | sample 1956701 | NCBI WGS metagenome assembly ULSO01 (sample SAMEA4835708, study PRJEB28245) | human gut metagenome | biome: gut microbiome; material: fecal sample | place: Denmark | collected 2008 | reverse complement strand
CATTGGCACAGCGTATAGTTACTGCTAAAAATTCTTCAACTGAATTTCAATGTTGTCATTGGCAATAACAATTTTAGATATTATAGTTTTAAGTATCTTATTTTTGGTTTGCTTGTCGATTTTGTCCCAAACGTCGGCAAGCTTTTTTATATTGTCATAGACAAATTCTTTTTTCTGCGTGTTCTTTGCCGCTTTGCTTTCCTCTTCAATTGCAGCGGTAATACGTTTCACTTCCTCTTCCGCCTGCTTAATCAACTCAATTACAGTGTCATTGCCCTCGGAATAAAGGATATACAGTCGTTTTAATTTGTTTTTTTCGCGGCTTAATTGTGACTGCATTATCTGTAATTTCGTTTCCTTTTCTTTTGGCTTGTATTTCGACAGATTGACGGATATTTCAAGCATCTGTTTCTCTGCTTGCTTTTCAATGTCTGACGCCCACTGCGGTTTGCTGTCGCAATCATGGTTATAATTCGGAAGATAATCAAGGTCTATGTTCTTTGAGCAACAATATATCTTCCTTGGAGAGTCCTCTTTCTGTCCCCATTTCTGATAGCGCATCGCACAACCGCATACGCCACAATAGCACAACCCGGTTAAAAGGTTGGTAGGGTGTGCAATCCAACTCTTGGCATCGTGCCTTGACTTTCTGATCTCCTGCGCAAGTTCGTATCGCTCGATGTCAAATATCGGTTCGTGTTTGCCTTGATACACCTTGCCCTTGTACGGTATCATTCCGATGTTTACTACGCTTGTCAAGATTTTCCGCGTTACCGGTTCACCGCTGTAATGACAAATCCTAGCGATACGGCCGTCCGAATATCCATTGATATACAATTCAAGCGCATTTCTTGCCGTTTCGGCGCGCTCCGGAATTGGTACTAAAATACCCAATTCTTTGTCATACGAATAGCAAAATGGCAAATTGCCACCGCCCATCCAAAAACCTCTCTTGACACGTTCTAACATTCCACCGCGCATACGGAGCATCATTGTATTTCGGTCGTACTCCGCTACGGCAGCCATAACCTGAGTTTGGAATTTATCCTGCGGTGTTTCATATCTGGCGAAATCGTGAACGCTTTCTACACAAATTCCCTTTGGTGTAAAGATTTTTTCAATCATATACAGTGCATCCACGGTATCACGCGCAAGTCTGTCTAGCTTGTAGACAACAATAACGTCGATTTTAGCCATATCAGATATAAGTCTTTGAAGTTCAACACGTTTTGACATTTCCATTCCGGATAATCCGGCATCGACATAATACTCCTTGATAATCAATTGATGTTTACGGCAATATTCGTCAATGTCACGCTTTTGGCTTTCAAGCCCGTAGCCTTCCTCCGCTTGTCTTTCTGTAGAAACTCTTATATAAGCAACACATTCCATAGTTTATAATCTCCTTTCTAAAAAGAATGTGCCGCATTTATCGCATTTACGGCACATTCTACACTTAAGTTACGGTTTTGTCAACCGCCGACAGCTTCCGCGATGATTTTCAAAATCTGTTCGGGAAGAACAACATCCGCCGGCTTGACATCTTTACCGTCAATAGTAATCTTTACCATTTCTTTCTACCTCAATCTTATTAATTTTAGATTTTATGTTGTAAATCTTTCTATCAATCGTACGCCGGCAAACGTGCATCGCCATTGCTACTTCTTCAATGCTTTTGCCTTTCCCAAGTAACTTAAGAATTTCTTCTTCATCTTCTGTAAGGTTCGCGCTCTCAATAATAATGTCAAGTTCCGACTTGATAAACTTTGAGAACTTCATTCAATCTCCTATTCTGTGCGCTTTGGCAGTTCCACCGTGTTTTCGCGCTTTTCATAATTGATACAAGGTTCGCTGTTTTCCTTGCCCTGGCACATCAAAAAGTGCGTACACGATATACATTCACGGTCTTTCATTTTAATCTCCTTCATACGGTTCAATTGTACAGCTTTCTATTGCAAGCGGCATTCTCCACCTTGTTTCTTTGGTCTGCACAAACACACCGGTAATATATCTTCTCTGCCACTGATTTATGTAATCCTCGATGCTTTCAAGTGTGGCTATAACCATTTCGCCGTTAAGCACTTTGGGGCGGAGAATGTATCTCTTGCCTACCGTGAATTCAACACCTTTGCCGTTCGTGTAAGTATCAATCCATTTCTTCATTTATCTCACTTCCTTTCTAGGGTCTTACGCCCTTTAAAATACATCTTCGTGTTCTATCCCATTCTGTAAACAATGGGTCGGGTGCTGTTTCGCCATTCTCGGCAACTATTATTCCGTACCTTTCGTGAATTAAGGTTCCGTAATTAGCGCAATTGTAAAATGCGTTCATACTTATTCCTAACCGGTCAGTTATCTCTTTTGAGGTAAATGCGCCGACATAATCCGCACCGTCAAATAAGTCATACAGTCTTAACTTAGGCATTAGTTGTCCTCCTTGGAAAGTAATTGTTTTTCAAGTTCATCAAAGTTATAGTTTCGCTGTTTAAAGCTGTTAAAACGGTTATTAGAGGGTTTTGCCCTCGGCTTGGTACTTGTAGGCTTTTCGTTCAAATAACTTTCAAATTTAACACCGAACAATGTTTCCGGGCGTAAATACTTCTGTCGCTCTGTGTCTTTCCAATCAGCGACTTTGTTGTCAACAACCTTTTTGAAGTCATCCACCGTATAACTTGAGTTTTCATTGAAACGTGATTTTATCAGCCTTTTAGTTGATACCGTTGAGGGTAAAAACTTTGTGCCGGCTCTCTCATTAAGATATGCTATAATCTCCGTGTACGGAATAGGTGTGTCCTCGCTCTTAGCCGTAGGGATATTATTACTAATCTTATCTTCTCTAATCTTATCTAATCTCGGTTGCGGTTCTGTATCATTTTGTTTACAAGCTGTATCGGGTTTGGCTACAATCTGTTTACAATCCGTTACAATGCGGTTTTTCTCGGTATATGAGCCATTTTCCTTGACCGTAAGAGTAGATAATTCCTCCGAATATGTACTCGGATGATACCGGTCCTTTGGGATTGTGTTGTGCATCTTCCAGTGCTTTATCACGATTACGTTTGAGTTATCGAATGTAAGGATGTAGCGCTTATCCTTTAACATCTGCATATCTTCTTTGGATGCCTGACACGCTCTTGCTACGGTATTAGGGTTATCCACGATACCGTCATCGTCAGCTTCCATACAAAGCTGAAAGAACAACCCTTGTGTGCTTAAAGGCATATCCCGAAACGCATCAGAACTGATTAGTTTCTTTGAAAACATTCTCTTGTCAGCCATTAATTCAAGTCCTCCTGCTATTAATATAGGATGCCATTCTTGATTAAATTCTTCCTAACATCCTTGGATCTCTGCGAATTTACTTTATCGACATTCATCTGATAATGCCGATCACATAATTTGTAACCGGGTTTGCGCGGTTCATCGCAAAAGAAACATAAGCCGTTCTTTTCGCGATACTCTCGTTTCGATACCTTGTTGACCTCTTTGGCAAGTTTGCGCCCTCTGTTTTTCGCCCGGCATACTCCGCAAGTAGTATATCCGCTGTCTGCTTTGCGTTTCCGGCATCTTGTGCAAATCCCATTAGCCTTATCCTCTTCGTATTTCATCTGCGCCCATATGCGGTGCTGTTCGGTGTACTTAGCGCGACTTTCTTCGCTTGCATTGCGTTTACTCATCTGGTATGTATATTCCTTTGCCAAACATTCCGGGCACATACTTTCATCTGAACCGATGTCAACTTGTTTGCACACCGGGCAGATACCGTATTTCTTGTAGTATTCTCTATCGTGCCGCGCTCCCTCGTTCTTCTTAGCCGAACATTCGGCACATCTGTATTTCTCTGACGGTTTACCGCACTCGGCGCATTTACCGTTCAATCTGTTTGTATGTCTATAATTCTTTAATCTTGTGTATGACTTGCTATCCTTTGTAGATTGCGCGTCATCACTCACAAGCTACATTCCTTTCATTATTTATATAGCAATTCTAAGCTGCTTTTCACTTGTATCTATAATAATATTCTTCGTACGCTCTCCTTTAGTTAAATATGCGCAATTAGCTTTGACCAAAGCTTGTGCCATAATTGGAACAACACTATTGCCTATTCTTGCGACCTGCTCTTTCAATGGATAAGGTTTCCAATCAATATCACGGTCAATTATGTAATCCTCCGGAAATCCTTGCATAATCTTTAATTCTGACGGCTTAAGCATCCTAAGAAAAATATCGCTAATAACGTACTGTTCGCCATTAATAAAAACAGATACTAACCCGAACCTATCTTTGGTTGTGATTGTATCAAGCGGCCTATCAATCGTCTGCCCTGTTCCTCCACCGTAATACTTAATCAGAAACGCACATACTAATCCAAAGTGTCCTGGGGATGTCGTAATAGTGTGAAGAGGTTCGTTAAGGCCTTGGCCTACACCGGTTTTGTAAAACTTTGTCACAAAAGCACTTATCAATCCGTATCTATTACTTGTATCTATTGTTTTAATCGGCTCGGTCAACAACTGCCCTCTTGCATCACCTGCTTTCTGTTCTCCGTGATATTGAATTAAAAATGAAAAAGCATCCTTGCTTTCAACAAAATAAGGTTTTTCGGAATTAAACACATATTTTTTTAATCCATTGCCGATACGGTTCATCGTCGCTTCTGCAAGTGGTTTCTTTCTGTCGAATATCGACTTCCCAAGGTCTGACCAATCTATGTAATCGCCACACTCCTTCCATTTCGGGAGGTGTCCGCCGACCTTGCTATGTGTCTGAACCGGCCAAGAAATAGGTTTTCCATCTTTTCGGAAGATTGCATACCACCGTTTTCGTGTCGTTGGTGCTCCGTAATCTGCGGCAATCAATTCTCTACAATCAAAGACATACCCTAGTGAAATCATAGCACCGATAAACTTTTTGTAATCTTCTCCGGCCCTGCTTTTGATAGGGTGGCCGCTCTCATCTAAAGGCCCCCATTCTTGTATTTCTTCAACATTTTCCATAATTATAACGTCTGGCGTTATTTTCTTTGCGTGCTTGAATACCGCCCAAGGTAAAATACGGAGACCACTGTTTCTAGGCTGTCCGCCCTTGGCTTTGCTGTGGCTTGTACAATCTGGCGATGCCCACATTAAGTCAACTTTTCTGCCGTTGACATAATGTTCAAGGTCGACCTCGAAAATATCTTCTGTAAGATGCAATGTGTTGGGGTGGTTTACCTTATGCATTCTTATAGCTTCCGGGTCGTGATTAATCGCTATGTCAACGCTTCTGCCAAGTGCCATTTCAATGCCAACCGATGCTCCGCCACCTCCGGCAAAACAATCAATAATTATTCCCATCTATCATTTACCTCTGCTTTTTCTTTCTTACAACAATCTCGTAATCAGTATCGGGAACTTCGACAATAAGTTCCTCGCCCGATTCTGCGTGTTCATAGTACGATACAAGCCACCCAAAAACAGCGCGTAAAGCATCACTTGTGACATCTTCCTTGCCTATCAGTGTATTCGGCGTTCCCCTGCCTGATTTACCGCAATAAATGCGGTTTGTCAGCGGCGATAATGTAACCTTAAACATACTTATTCCTCGCTTTCTTCTTTAAGGTTCTGTAAGAAATCGTCAAAAGCTTTCTGAACTTCTCTAAGCTTTTTCTCATTTCTCTTTCTCTGCACACTACCGGAAATCGCCGATATTGTAGATATGCAAATTATTGTTCCGCAAATTATCGCGGTTATAACAACTGCTGTACTCATTCTGATACACCTCCTTTCTTATCTCCAATTAGTTTTAATAGTTCCATCCGGATGAATAATAATATTTGAATATCCATCTTTATAATCATTATTCCGTTGCTGCCACATATCTCCTAATGTCAATCTTGCATGTTTTCCCATATAGTCAAATGTTGCATATACAAAGAAATCCCCGATTCTAAAGGTATGAATATCAATATCAGCATCATTCTGTAAATCATTCCATATTTCCACTGAATAATCTTTCTTTTCAAGACCGCTTAAAAATCTGAACGAAAAATTATCGGCTTCCATTTCTATAAAATCTTTAATATACTCAATCGTTGGATTTTCGATTACTGTCTGAACTGTACAGTTTGGGAAATCACTAGGGCTTTTATGCACATAATCGTTATATGACAAGTTGATATGTGCTAATCCGTTAAGTTCTTCTGAATATCCTGTTGTGTTGATTGAGCAAAACACATTATTACTATGCTGTCTGTATGTATCAACGATTTCTGATACGTGATCAGGATATAATCCAGGTTCTCCGCCTGTAATTGTAAGCCTTGCACTAGGATGTTCCGACAGTATCTTTTTTAATGACTCAATCTGCGCTTTAAAATCATTGTCCCCCTGCATAGGGTTCTTTCTTTCCAAACAAAACGGGCAATTATAAGGGCATTCCTGTGTCAGTATCAACTGTACATTTATTCGATAATACAAAGGTCTGCCAAGAGATGTTTTATCTGTTCTATCCGCAAGCCTGTACTGTAAATCGCTTTGCATTTCAGTTCTTATATCATCATAAGTGTTGAAATGCGGTATTTTGTGTAACTTACTGCTCATTGTTCTCACCCACTTTCAATAATTCCATAAATTTCTCATACTGTCTCTGTGACACCTTGTTATTAGCTTTATCCTCTCTAATTTCGATTTTAAGGTGCTTTTCTGCAATAGAGGATAATTCCCTTGCAAGGTTCTTTTTACCCTGCTCTATGCCGTCTCTGTAGCCTTTAGAGGGTTTGAACTCGTTTATCTTCTCTTTGCCCTCTCCCTGCCCTCCGGCTGTCTTGTTGTAACGGCACTGATAACCTTTCTTCGTGTACTGCAATATCCAATACTGCTCCCATTTGTCTAATTCTGCTTTCGGGTAGTGCATAAAGTTCAATTTCCAACCGTAAGGGTTATCATCGCTGTAAAATCCGCGTTTCTTAATTGAGAGGTCTATATGCTGATACCCAACAAGGTGTCCGCACATTCTCTGCATAATGTGAAGTGCCTGCCCGATATAAAAATATCGGATGCCGTTTTCATCGGTTCGCGTTAAGAAGTAAATACCGCTGCCGTCATCAAGAAAGGGATTGACTTTCTTAAGGCGTTCACGGTTCTTGGCTTCAATCGCCTTGGCTCTTGCTATGTTCTGGTAACTCAATGTTTCCACCTGCCTTTACTATGTTTTTGCACACCGCGACTATCGTTTGTATACAGCCATCATATCCATCATCACAAACTTTTTTTAATACACAAGTTCCACAATTAGTGCCATCTTCAAGTTCAATTAGTGCTTCATCCATTGTTGCCACAACCTTATCTACGTCGTAAGCGGTTGGTAAATTCCTTATTTTATCAAATACATCTTTTTCAAAAAGTGTTTCGTCTAAGTTGCATTCTTTAAGGATTTGTATAACATCACTTCTGCTTATTAAATCACTCATTCTTACCGCCTGCCTTTACTATGTTTATTGCCGTATCCCTAACAATGAGGTTGTGGTTCATTATTGTTCCGTCGCCAACATCTATGTTTGCATTAAATGTCCATTCGTTAATTTCTTTCACGACTTCATCCACATCATATGCTGTTTTTACAAACGGTAATGCTTCCTGCCACCTACCGTCATCCGCTGCGACTAACAATAAATTGTCATCACCTATGGCACATCTATGTTCACGGATGAATTTTTCAAGGCCTGCTACATCAATCAGTCTTCCCATCGTTCGCCCTCCTGTTCCATTTTTCTATACTCTCCTCTTTGCTACAGTCTGTAGCCGTTCCGTCTTCCAATTCTTTCGCGAATGTTATTCCTGCTCCACATTTATCACAGCAAAACATATAAAAATCATCTTCATCCAACTTTATTTTCCCACCACAAAATGGACACGGCTTAAGTTCTACATTCATTCTTCACACCCCTTTTCTTCCAACGCATTGTATAAGCGCAAGTATGTTTCAAAATCATTCGGGTTCATTTTGTCCGAAAGAAAATCCAAAAAATCCTTATTTTTTAGGCATTCCTCTAAAGTCCCAATCTTGCGATATTGACGCCAATCACTTAACGCTTCAAAATAATTGCTTTTCATATCCTGTAATTCTTCGGGCGTGCCGATTGCGCGGTACTGTTCTACTTTTTCAAGTGCCTGTATTGCAACATCGACAGCATCGCGCAATACCTGAGAATGTATCTCACCGCCTATTTCTAAATCAAACCGTATTGCTTCTATTGCTTCATTCTCCGTCATCGTTACTCCTTTCCAATCTGTCGCAACAGTCTTGACATACCTTAGCTATTTTCATGGCTTCAATATGGGTAAAGGCGCAACTTTTCGCAAGCGCCGTTACCACCTCAATAATTTGCCTTGCTTCAACCGTACCTATGTTGTCGCCCAGATTAGCTTCACTTTCTGTCATATTATCCCTCACTTTCTAATAACTCTTTATTGTCAAAAATGTTGCCGACAACCTCAATTTCAAAACTCTCAAATCTCCACAAACACCACTTTGAACCGGTTCGGAATATATCTGATTTGACACAAATCCAAGATAACTGATAATAGGTATCCCGCCAAAAGGCTTTATAAAAATTACCATTTCCATATTTTACAATATCATTCTCCCAAATCAGCTTGCCATTCTTGTCCTTAAGTCCGGTGCATTGGCAGATTGTGGATGGGTCAATTTCTGTCCAACCGTCTGTCTCTCCATGAGAAAAGAACATTGATGTAGACTCAAATATTAAATGTACGGGTTGTTCGTATACATCAAAGCCTAATACATAATAACCTATTATCCACTGTTCTTTTTCCGGAAATTTTCTCCAATCAAGTCTCTTAGCTTTGAATAAATATCTATCTTTCATATTCTCTCCTATTCCGCTTCTGATTGAAGCCATTTCCTAACTTCCACATTACAATTTGTGCAAGTTTTATGTGCGCTACAATCGCATTCCCCAATACCAGCAAGACATTCTTTGCTATCAAGTCGTTGTGCCTTGAATAAATTTCTGTCTTCCATGTTCTCTCCTTTTAGTCGTACATTTCGAAGTACATTTCGTCTCTGTCGTAACCTTCTCCAAAAATTCGCCAATTTACTCTAAACGTAACAAAAAATTTAATTATTGTAAATCCTATGGCAAAATGGTGCCAATCCCAAGCCTTATAATATTCTGCTCCAAAATTTATTCCCCAACGCTTACCCATTCCAAAAGCAAACGATACATGTCGTTTCTTGCTTGCGAACACTATTGTTCCCGGTACCGATTTAACTTTCCTCATATTTCCTCCTATTCTGCTTCTGATTGAAGCCATTGCATACAACTGACTTCTCCTTCGTATTCTTCGCCGAACGCGTTCTTAAAGGTTATAAGAAACTCTGCTAACTCTTCATCCGACATATTTCTTATTCTGTCGGCGTTTGTCTGTTTGCTATCCTGTGTTTTCTGCTTGTCAATCGCTTGTATTACCTGTGCTTTTTTAATTAATCCCATTTCAGATGGAATTTTTGATAATTCATTCTTTAATCTTGATTTACTAATTAAATCAGTCATTTTCTTCACCTCTCAATTTTGCTTTCGCTTCATCTCTGTCAACAAAATAATCATAATGTAATCCACTTAATGGTAAAGTTACGTCATCGCCGTAGTCATCTCGGCAATTCCAGTAAATGCCGCTCTTGCCATATTCTATCTGTTGACCATCAACAGGATATATCGGGTATACTTTCTCATCCTCTTCTCTGTTGTTGTCAATAGCGTACAGTACCTCAGGACTGTCTACGAAACATACTTTCAGTTCTTCGGGTGTATATCCTAAGTCCTCGTATTCTGCAAGTTTGTCAATTAACTGCTGATTTTTAACCTTTGCGCTTCGCCTTTCGTAACCATCTTTTGTTTTAATTGTTAATCTCTCCATTACTGCTCCTTTTTTATTACATAACGTTTTCTGACCGGTTCAATAGCTATAACGCCTATAGCCATAGGAACCATATCCGCAACCGCCGCAATCAAGTTTTTTGTGAGCTTAATTGCAAAAGGTATCTGGTACAAGCCGCACTCAATAATCGTTTTCAAAAGTCCTACTCCGATAGTCACCACTATAATAGTGCTGATTACATAGCAAGCATATTTAAGCTGCGTCGGATAATTGTTTTTCTGAATTATTTTATAAAGAGTTCCGCAAATCAATCCAACAAAAAGCTGTCCAATCATCCAACCGATAGGAACCCATCCGCTGAATATCAAACTTTCTACAAAGCATCCGACAACGCCAACAACTACTCCGGGGATGCCGAAACAACTTAAAAATGCGCCGTAAACCATATACCCTAAATCCGTTTGTATATGCCCTATAAGCGGTATTTTAACCGCCATACTAAATACTACATACATCGCTATTCCCATAGCTAAATAACAAATTTTCTTTAATTTATTTGCCATAATGTTTTCCTTTCCTGCGCGCCATTGCTGACGCGCGTTAAATCAATTAATGTTCAAGTAACACATAACACCACATTCAGGCATTATCTCCGTGTTCATATTCCCACGGTTCGGATCTAATTCATCTAAGAATATAGGACCGTTGCTATCCTTAAGAATGGAATGGTTGACTTCTCTTTCAAGCCTTGCCCGGCTGTCAAAGACTTCCGGAAAATCTTTCCTTATCTTGTTCCAATATCCCATGCCACCACGAATGCAGCCGATACAGTTATTATTTGAATAACCCATTTCGTACATTTTAGGCCTTGGGAAGTCAAATATCCGGGTAAATAAACCGTGAACCTCTTCTTTGGAAAGTCCTTTGTCAATAAGTGGAAATTCGTGTAATGCTTGTGGGTTAGCTTCAATCGTTTTGTCTGCTCTTGCCCTCTCGTTTACATCAAATCCCCAAACATAAGTGATTTCGTAATCCTTGTGTTGGTCTTCCCATTCTTTTCTCACGCGCTTTTTAAGCCAATTTGTGCAAGGCGTAAAGCCTTTTACATGTTTAAAACCGCCAAACACCTTGACACATTCCTCAACATTCCTATATTCCCTTGATTTTAAAATTTGTATCTTCTTCCCGATTGCATTCTCGCAATCTCTAATAAATCTGATACTGTCCGGGTGTTGGTCTGCAATGTCAATGTAAATCCATTCATCAACATTTCCGGCTAAATATCCTGCCATAAAGCTTGATATACCGGCAGATACCCAACATACTTTTAATTTTTTCATAACACCACGTTACAAATCGCTTTGTAATCGTGGACAACATAGTCAGCAAGCGTTTTTTAGCATACTTTAATCCGGTCTTGCACGGAACTCATTTTACTATGTTTTGTGCGCAATTCCATTTTACTTCACCCATTACGCAACCTCGGTTTACCGAGGACTTGTTATTCCTTTCCGCTAATAATCTTCATTGTCTCTCCTTAAAACGGTAAACCTTCATCATCTACGTTATCCGGAATTGACATAAAACCGTCCGCATCAACATTGCTTGGCTTTGGTCGTGTCGGTGCCGTGTTTGCTCCGTTCTGCTCTGCTGCTGCCTTGCTTTCGGCAAACTCGCAATTCTCAACATAAATGTCGGTCGTGTAAACCTTATTGCCGTCCTTGTTGGTGTAACTTCCGGTCTGTATTCTGCCCTCAACAACAATTTTTGTGCCCTGGTGCAAATACTTCTCGGCAAACTCGCCGACCTTGCCAAACGCCACGCACGATATGAAATCCGCGTTTGTTTCTCCGTCTTTCTTAAATCTGCGGTCAACCGCAAGTGTGTATCTTGCGACTGCCATACTTCCATTCGCTGTCTGCGAATACCTTACGTCCGGGTCGCGTGTTAAACGACCCATTAAAATAACTTTATTCATCGTCTTTCTCTCCTTTGAGTATCTTCTCGACTATCTTGCCAGCCATCTCCACTATCGGGTTTTCTTTCTCGCTCGATGTCTCCTTAGAACAAATTCCGACAGCAACCACATCATGAATTACTTCTTCTGCTGTGCCTTTCGATATTCCTTTCTCACACATCATTTCATACAAAGCTGCTGCAATGGCACCAAGCTCCGCAAGCATTTCAATTCCCTTGCCGGAAATACGCACATGTCCTTTATCTGCGCTAATCATAATTAAATCTCCTTTTCTTCAAAGTCTTCGCAACTGTCATCATACATAGTCGGTAATCCATAACAGTCGCTGTCTTCGTTGTTGCAATAATAGTTTTCATCGTCTTTTGCGTTGTGCTTACAATTCGCACATATAACTTCGTCGTAATCATTCAAGGCTATCACTTCCTTTCGCCGTTTATTCGTATCCGTTAGTTTCTTTCATAACCGTTGCAAATTCCACATCAGAAATACCGTATATTTCTATGTATTCGTAATATGGAGCCCATAATACGGCAATTTCATCTTCGCTATAAATAGGCACTCTGAAATCGCCTGCCATGGACGGTGTATTAAACATCTGTATTCCGTCATTGAATTTAGATTTTATAAAACTAATTAGTCTTTTTATTCTTGGTTCCATTTTTACCTCCTAAAAAGGACATTCGTTAGGATTGATAAGTGTCCGTTCCCTGCCCGGCTCTGCTACGTCCACATTTGCCCTACAAGCGACTTTTTTCATCTTCTCGATAAATAAGTCCTTGTCGGCATTTTCGCTCGATAAATGGCACATTATGACGTTCTGCAAGCTGTCTGAATAGTTAGACTTAACAAAATCGCAAGCTGTGTCAATGCTCATATGCCCTCGGAAAACGTGTCTTGTCTTTGGGTTGTCGGCATCAACTAAATCCTTGTCGTAATTCACACCTAAGAGAATGTGGTTTACGTCCTTAAACCGCCACTTAATCAGCTCCGTATCGGTTATGTAAAGCATTTTTCCCATTTCCGGATGGATTATCATAAATCCATAACAAGGACATTCGGTGCCGTCTGCGTTAGTGTGAGTCCACCTGCCGTCTGTCGTTGTCAGGTCAAAAGCAGCTATCTTAAATTGACCGCTGCCGAGTGCCGTAGGCTTAAGGCTTATGTACGGTGCAAATACCGGTATTTGCATATCCTTAAGGTCGTTTAATGCTCTTGAATGGTCGTTGTGGGCGTGCGTTACCACACACCCTGCAACATCTTTGATATTCCAATTCAATCCCTCTTTAATCTTCATAAGAGGTATTCCGCAATCAAGGATAAGTGTTTCTCCGTCATTAGCGGTTAAGGTATAACAATTACCGGAAGAACCGCTTGCGATACATTTAAGTTTCATACTCACACCTCGATTTCATCATCCTGTGGAAACTGAAAGACCTTGTTCAATGCCACTTTATAGCTATGACCATAAGGATTTTGGTATTCCGTTTTAAGCAAATACTGTTCTCTCAACATTTCCATAGCTTTAATTGCCTTTTCTCCGGTGGAATAAGTGGCTAACCTCACATCGCCGTCAAGCGGTATAACACCTGTCAGATTTCTATTTAAGAAATAGATTTCTGCCTTAAATCTGAAAATACCTACCATTTCATACGGCATATCTATCTTTCCGTCCTGCGAAACTACTCTCATTCAAAAAACTCCCTTCTAACATCAACTACCTTGCATTTTAATTTGTAATCCCAATCATCAATCTGTGGTCTTTTACTCGGACAGCAGATAAACTCTCTACAGATTCTAGGTCTAACTGAATAAATCTCACACTTTTCCTTTGGCTTATCATCATCAAGGAACGGACAAGTCATATCCATTGTTAGTGTAGCCGTTGGATAATTATGCCTATGTTCCTTAATATGATGTTTCTTGATGTACTTGCGGATTGTTGCAATTTCATCTTCCGTCATAGGAAGTAAGTCACTGCAACAATTACCGCATTGAGTACATTCTCCGTTACAAGTCAAATCATAAGTGCCATTATTCATATCAGCCATCATCTGTTCTAAGCTTGCTGATTTCATAGGCTTACTCCTGCATGAATGGCGGTACCGTGCTATCTTCTGTCTGCTCTTCGGTTATTTCTGTAGCTGTACCGTCAACCATGTCCTTGCTCTCGATAAAATCAACGGAATTGGCGTTTTCTGCAATTTCATTCTGTGCAACCTGATATACTTCGTCCATTTCCATTTGTGCCTGTCTCGCCATCGGATCATAATTTTTCGGGTACTTCTTTATGGCGTTATTGCACATCTTACGGATAATCATACTCTCCGGAGTATCAAGCCATGCACCACTGATAAATGGTCTTGCAATCTCACATTTGAGCATTTCATCAACAGTCTTGCAAGTTCTTAAAGCTTCCAAAACTTCCTCTTTCTTTTCCTTTATTTTGGCTTTCTCTTCCGGTGTGGCATCGTAACGTGTTCTTGCGACTTCCTTGTTATACTGCTTTTTAGTTCCGGTAATTACTCCGAATGTTTCATTCAGCATATTCTGCTGAACATGTTTAAGAAGATTAATCTTAACACTGTCTCTGTCAGCGGAAAGATATGTAATCATTCCATCTTTAAGCTTGACCGGATAAACAACTCTGACTGCCTTATCTGATAAACCTTTTTCTTCCCATTCCGGTGGTGTAATTTCAAGGCCTTTATGCTTCGGTGCCACATAATAATCGCCGTCCTTTATTACCCAATATGGATATACCTGCTTGACATCTTTGCCGTAATTCACAAGAAGAGAGTCATATCCAGAACCCTCTATTCCCATCTCTACCTGTTGCTGCCATATGTCTTTACCGTCTGCATCTTTGCCGACATTGACATTGCGTAATTGAAAATAACATTCTCTTGGATACGCGCTCGCGTTCAGCTTAAGGCTTGCGCATCGCTTAACAATGCCCCTTAAATTGCTCGTGTCAAGATTGGCCATATTGACCTTTGGGTTTGTCTTTACAAGGTTGTAAATGCTTGTCATAGCTTCCATTGCGCACTCTTTAGCGTAATCATCCATATCCATTCCGCAAGCCTTGTAATCTGCCATAATTAAGCCTGTAATAGCATTACTCCATTCGCTTAATGATGTAGTAAATGCTTTCTTTTCTGCAACTGCTGTGTTCTCTGCCATAATTATTCCTCACTTTCTTCGATTATCTTTAATTTATTTTCTTCTCTTTCAAGTCTTTCTTTTGCCTGCGCAATCCTTGATTCTGCCAGCTCCTTAAATTTCTTCTTAGCATACTCAAAATTAGGTTCTGTAAGAACTATCTGTCCACTACCAATTTCTCCAATGCTTTCTTTTCCTATACGGCTGCTATATCCAGGAAAGAAGTTATTACCAATAGTACGATATGTCTTAGGTTTCTCTTCTGCTTCACAAACCTGTACTGTAATTCCTACTTTTCCGTATCTTACATCTGTATTCAATTTGTAAAAATAAAGTTTCATATTATTCCTCCACAATCTCTAATTTCTCATTACCATTTACAATCAGTAATATAAGCTGTCTGCCTACTGTTTCAGCCAATTTACGGCGGTTGCCTACGTCAAGGCTTTCCGCATCATCAAG
>ULSO01002910.1_pt1 | contig 15488 bp, 16 predicted proteins | sample 1956701 | NCBI WGS metagenome assembly ULSO01 (sample SAMEA4835708, study PRJEB28245) | human gut metagenome | biome: gut microbiome; material: fecal sample | place: Denmark | collected 2008 | reverse complement strand
TTTATATTATTTCTTGATAAAATTAATTATCAAGACAAAAGACATTGTTATGGCAAACAAAAAAATCAACGTCGTTATTGAACGAGGGGTTGACGGCACCTATTCAGCCTTCATTGCTGACAACAACTGCGAATTCGGTTGCATCGGAGAAGGAAAAAGCGTTGAAGAAACAAAAAGCGATTTTCTGGAAGCGGTTGACGAAATGAAGAAAGTGTATGACATGAACGGAAAAAAGTTTCCTGATGTCGAGTTCAATTTTATTTATGATGTAGCATCTTTTCTTAATTATTATGCCTATGCCTTCTCGCTGGCAGGTCTGGCACGCATTACAGGTGTCAATCAAGGGCAGTTAAGTCACTACGTCACAGGCAGAAGGAAACCTTCAAAAACAACCGTCGAAAAAATTGAAAAATCTCTGCATGCGTTTGCAAACGAGATTGGTGAAATTAAATTCGTATAAACCTAAGAATAGAACAAAGAATCCCGCTAAAGAGCGGGATTCTTTGTTTTATTCTATACGATCAGAGCCTCCACGTAACGGTAACACACTCTAACTCCGAAAAAACAAAAGCATTTATTCAGTAATTTTATTTGATATACAACGATGTAAATAAAAAAATATTACTTTTTTACCTTCCATTAAGTTTGTGATGCAGGGCATATTATATGTTAATCAGGATAAAAGCTTTATCCGACCTTTCCTGTCAACAGTTCTTCTTCCAAAAAGGCAAAAACATACTTAGGACTCTGATAATAAAATGCAGACTCCTCCTTTATCACTTTCTGATATGTGTCCGAGTTAAAGACCAATGAAAGCGCCTGCTCCATTGTTAAATTTCTGTTCTTTTCCATCAGTAAAAGAGTAAGATTCTTTACCATATCGGCCATCATCTCTTTTTTCTCATTCATATTCGCTTCAAGTATTTTATAGCACGTTCCGTTCCGAAAAAATATTGTATTGTTACTCCCTTCATGTATTGCAAATTACGGACAAGCGTAGGCAAATCAATAGAGTGATTTTCATATTTCCATAACTGTACCCCTACTCTATCATCAGCAATAGGTCCTATTACCACATCATAACCATGAACAGGCTGGTCAGACGGATTATTACGGTTTAAAAGTATAAACTTAGCCCACTCTTCAGAGTAATTTTCAAACCTCAAAACACGCAAATTGTCCCATGCTTCTTCACTTATTTCATATTCCATCACAACAGGACTTCCGGATTCCAGCTGTTCCATTTTCACATGCGCCATATTCAATGCCTGATTATAATCTGCAGAAAGATAAAAGCCCCGTCCAAAATCCTTATTCGGCTTAGACTTCAGTAAATCAATTTCCTGAAACTCCTTATTCGTTCCATGATACAGCCTCATACCAGCGCCCCTCCGTGACGGTGACAATACTCAGCTATGTCGTCCACCATCGAAGCAAACGACTGAGTATGCACATAATCATAATGGCGATCGATAAAATCAATCCCTTTAAAACGACTCAGGTAATTGAATGCCTGCTTCATCGAAAGTCCGTATTTACGTCCGAATTCTCTGATGAAAATAATCGTCCATTCCATTTTATCCTTTATATCATAATCCATATCTGCCTCTATTGATGATACATATGCAAATATAACATTTTACTCACGTTTTCCCTCATCCGATTCCGAAAAAAGTGCGCAGGCTTCCACCCTCAATTTTCCGATGTGCCATTCCGTTTTTTCTGACAGCTGTTTTACTCTATCTCACACACCTCTACATCCTGACGGTGTAAAGCACAGCGCAAGGCTGTAAGCCAAACTTTCCCTTACGGCTCCCCCAGCCCCCTCACGATCACCTCTACCTCCGGCTTCAGGAAAAACTTGCGATGCTAATGCTCACTATACATCTAAAAACAATAAGCATCTAAAATGCTAATTATAGTATGTTGAAAACTAATTAAAGCCTCCATATTTTTGCAAAAAACATACTATGAGTAGCAATTCAATTTTAGAAATATTCGGCAGAAATGTCCAAAAATATCGAAAGGAGCGACATCTTTCGCAAGAAAAACTTGCGGAATATGCTGGACTTCATCGCACTTATATAGGAATGATAGAGCGGGCAGAAAAAAACATAACCCTCATCAACATTGAAAAAATAGCAAAAGCACTAAATATCAGTCTTACTAAACTATTGGAAAACAACAATGAATAAAAAGCAAACAGAAGAAATTGAAAGAAACTGGCACCCGGAATTTCGAAAATACACAGAAGCCATCGTTTCATACCCCGAATATAAAGGGCTTTATTTTGAAAGAAAAAAAGACATGCAGATTAAATGGGTTGTCACCAAGAAATCTCCCGCCGGACAGAAACGGCTGTCATGGTGGAACAAGAAATGTGAGGAGCTGGGTATTCCCGTAAAATCAGGAAACTATGCCGTCGTTGCCAGGGCGATACATCCTACCAAAAAGCACGTATGCCAAATTTGCGGAAGAGCGCTCAGCATTTACTACGAATATCCGACTAAGCCCACACTGGCTCAGATTAACCGTATCTTCGGTACCAGACTGAATCAGGCAGATTATACCATAAAAGAAATAATCAGATTGTTCTGCAAAAATACAGATGACCTGAAAAGCATAGCCGAGATATTCAAAATAAAATCGTTTAAGGATTCAGACGACTTGATTCGACAAATATATGCCATACATGTAGCCCGATGTTCACGCAAACTCTCTCCAGGAGCCATGTCAAACTCTCCGGACCGCTTTGATGGTTATCATTCCGACGGATTATGCTGCCGACAATTTACCGACAAAGGCAGGCATACCGATAACATGAAAACCTATATGCAGGACCGACGTGCTTATGAAGAATGGGCGGACGGCAACTATAACCTTGCCAACAGACTGATGGGAGAATTTCAGAAGGCAAAAGAATGTCGCTGTCCGATCTGCGGAAAAATAGCTAAAATGACTGCTGACCATATAGGTCCGATTTCACTCGGTTTCTGCCACAGTACGAACTTTGCTCCTATGTGCAAAGCGTGTAACAGTGCGAAGAACAATCGCCTTTCCCTGTCGGATGTCCGTAAGCTGCTGACACTGGAGGCAGACGGCAATCAGGTGGTAAGCTGGCATTCCCAATATATCTGGGACAAGTACAAAAATACGATCACTTCCGACGAAGATGCCCGGAAACTCAGTTCCCTCATGCTGAAATGCCACCAGAACGTATTGAGACTGTTCTCCCTTATTTACCAAAAAGGAGGGGAAGAATTTCTCCAGACTTATCTGCATCCTGAATACTCCATGTACGACTACCGTTTTTCGGATTTCAACCCGCTGGAACCCGATAAGCTGAAGATACACGAAAGCCCTCTCGACAGTGCAAACAAGCGGAAAAATCAGAAAAGATACTTGCGTATTGCTTTCGAAAGTCTGAAAGAATTTGACATGAAGGAAAACCGTAAAGTAACATTTCACGTAGACCAATACCCCAAAGAAACAGCAGCTATCATGCAGAGTATCAAAGCCAGAAATTTCACACAAGCCGACCAACAAGTCAAAAAACTCATCATACTCTTGTGCGAAAAAGTCATAGCTTCCGAATCAGAGTAGATTATAAAACTCTCCGAAAGTGAGTTCTCCATACATGAGCCTGTCGTAAGCCGACGGCTGTACAGGCTCATAATCCATTTCCAGACTTCCTCCCCCGTTTTCCAGTTCCGGCAGCGAACCGATAGCATTTCGTACCGAAACAGCCGTTGGCAGATTCCACAAATTCGGTGTCTTGACAGATGGCATATAGAACAAAGGCAATGGCTGAGGAATGGAAACCTCTTCCAGCGAACCGATAATGAAAACCCGCTTTCTACGCTGCGGAACACCGAATTCTTCGGCATTCAGCCTTATAGGCGCATTTACATGATAGCCTATCTCTGTAAAAGCCTCGATAATTTCTTTTATGGCATCCCCTTTACGCATTGTTAGAATACCCGGCACATTCTCCATGACGAAAAACTCCGGCCTCAACCGATTTACCATTTCAACAAAATCCTTGAACAACTGGTTTCTCTTGTCGTTCGGGTCTCTCCAGCCCGCATACGAAAATCCCTGGCAAGGCGGACCACCAACGACTACATTCACCGGTGTATTTCCGCAAGCTTCCATAATGCGTACCTTGGTTTCTTCCTGAGTGATATCTCCCAAAATGAAATTCTCAGCCGGTGCATACCGCGAGTGATTATATCGGTTGGTAGCCATGATGTTCTTGTCTATCTCATTTGCAGCCACCAGTTGGAATCCGCTCATAATGAACCCTTCCGACATACCTCCACACCCAGCGAACAAATCCACAAAATTCAGCCCTCTTAAATAAGGCATGATTAGTGAAGCGACGAATCTGGCCAGCAAAGGAGGTACTGCGTTTCCTATCTGCTTGTACTGTGAAGCATTGGAACCTTGAAAGATAAAACTATCGGGAAAAGACTGAAGCCTTGCCGCCTCCCTGTTGGAAAGCACACGACATTGCGAAGGATGCAAATTGCACCCGTTCCCTACCCGATTGAAATAAGTAGCAATCGTATAGCTTGGCTTATCCCAGCTCAGTCTGCCGTAATAAGTAGTCCGCCCTCCGGTTTCCCTTATTTTATCCAGGCGAGTATCCGATATGCTCAGAGGAATATCCTGCCAGTTTCCGCCTTCAGGAATGTGAGGAGCTATTTCCGCCTCATGCTTCCCCATCTTAAACACAACATGGTTATATAATTTCATTGTATTATCCAGTTTATCTCTTCCGGTGTCAAGTCATACAGTTCTCCTACATACCTGTCCAGTTCTTCCTGAGAAGAATAAGTAAAGCTTTCATCCACTCTGTCCAGATCAACTACCGGCAAATCGTCTATTTCGTAATTATTTATATGATTATTAGAGCTAGTTACCTTAAACCGCCAGTTCAACAAGCTGCTGTTCAGCAAAATATACATCTTCTTCAAGACTATTTCTTCAGCCGATATATAATTGCAACTATTTCCCAGTATATCATTTTCCTCACAATACACAAACTTCAGCCTCCGCGATACTCCCATATTAGAAACCTGCTGACAAATCAGCCTCTTCCTGCCAAAATCACATTTCAGAAATTCAGCCGAACGAGTTTCAAGAAAACCACTCTTCACATATTCATGATTGACATTCTCAATGTGGTCTTCAGCAATCATATTTCCCCGTACCAGCCGATACGGTGTCTGCTCTTGCGTGATAAAACGCTTATATAAGGTGAGATCCAGTTCCCCCCGCCTGTTCCGTATTTCAGGATATTCCTTCAGCCTCCGTACCTGCGACAGCTTCTCCAGAATCTCCCATCCCCTGTCCGGTATCAGAGGTATCTCCATGTTTTCCCCGAAAATCTTCCGCACACTTTCGATTTCCACTCCAAAACGTTTCCCGTCTACTTCCACATTTATCTTGCCGGTAATACCGTATCGCTGCAGGTAAAATATATTAGTCGACTGCGTTACATTGTCAAACATCGGAATGCCTTCCCTAAAATATTTTATTTCACAGACCTTGTTTTTTTCCAACAAAAATTTCCGCAATTTTGTTGTTGACAAATCCGCGAATAATGTAGAAGGGCATATTACTCCCAAATAACCATTCCGCTTAAGCATCCGTATCATCTTTTCAATGGAGAGCTGATACAGATTCAACATTCCTTCCAGCGCATAATGATAAGCACCCGAAGTTCTGAACCAGGACACCCACATTAAAATCCGGTCAGCTTTATTTCCCGAAATCTTCTTCTTGTCCGGTTTCAGAACCAGATAAGGAGGATTTGAAACAATCACATCAAAGCCTCCGTTTACCTTTCCCTCAAAATCAGAGTTTTTCAACGGAAATTCATCGGAAAACATTATATTCTCTTGTATCAGTGCATTTCTCCGAATAATATTTCCACAGATTTTTTTTATATCCGAAACAGAAGGTTTTTTCAGCCTTGCCAGAGCCTTCGTACGAGTAATCGCTACGGCTACGGAGTCTATATCCACGGCAAAAATATTATTTAAAATACTTTTTTCCGGTGGTATAGCATATTCTTTATCCAATATATCCACAATGCAATCATAAAAGCGTCCCGTACCACAGGCAAAATCAAGCACAGACACATCAGCTCCTACATCACATCGTGACAAGGTATTTTTCACTATTTCATAAGCGACATAAGATCTGGTATAAACCGCTCCCTTATCAATAAGATTATACTTCGATCTTTTCCTGTAAACAAGTCCGTTCTTACACTCTATCACTGCATTCAAAAATGCGATGTGCAGTTCTTCACATAAAGAAGGAATTACCTCTGCCGGAAACTGAGTATAAAGAGAATATACCCCATCAGGCAAAAATCCATAGCTGCCTAAGATTTCCACCGAGTCCAAAAATTTTTTTTTGTGGAGAAAAGTATATATAAGGCTGTTTATCAGAAAGGAATGAACATTTTCCGCTAATGTCGCAACTGTTTCCGTATTCAAATTTTGTTCCGAAATCCGATTTGACGACTTATATTTTTCACATTCTTCCGCTATCAGATCATTTTCCAATTTAATAAGTCTGTCAATCATTATTCCTTGCTTGATTTAATTATTTTCGAGACAAAATCCAGTATTTTCGTGCAAAGATAATGTTTTTTGCTTCACCAGCCCCGTTCCTGTTCCGAAAAAACAGCCAAACTTTCCCTAAGGCTCCCCCAGCCCTCTCACGATCACCTCCACCTCCGGCTTCAGGAAAAACTTGCGATGCTTGTCGTGTCCCAGTGCCGCCAGACCCTCGCGGATGGAAGGACAGCGGTACATCCACCGGTACAAGTTGCGCCGTGCCGTCTCCGGCGAACGGTTCGGAAAATACAGGCAAGCCAGCTCAGCCTTGCCGTAGATACGCAGACGGAATGTTCCGTCGGATTCATCTTTTTTCATCGTACACCTCACTTTTTACGTCGTACCACCTTCTTGTGCGGAGCCACCCGCTCGAAGGCCAAATCGTCCATCATCTCCTTCAGTACGGTGCCCGGACGAAAATGCACCCATACCTTGCCCAGCATCGACGGACGGAAGTCGGCCTCGCACTTCACGCCCTCGCTCTTCACCCCCACCTGCAGCGAACCGATGTCGCCCAGACGGATAATCTCCCCGTTGCACAGCCCGTTGCCGATCTCCTCCTCCAGCGCCGTGAGCACCGCCAGCGTGTCCGCCTTGGTCACCGTGCAACGCTCCTGAATGCGCACCGCCATGTCGGCAAGCGACACCACCCCGCGCGCCTGAGCCCGGGCGTAGTACGTCACCCCCGCCGAAAGGTCCCGCGGATCAACGCGCGGCACCACCGAATATGTCACCGATCTTTCCTTCATAGTTTTTCTCCTTATACGATTTTCCCGGTACAGCCACATGCACGCCCTCGAACTCGCCGATTTTCGTCATGCTGGGATTGTACCCGTAATACACTTTTCCCGTCGCCCCGTTACGATGCTTGGCGAGGGTGGCGATCCCCATTCCCTTGGTCGAGCAGCCCGTGTCGGGGTCCACCCGGATGTGATACCGCTCCGGACGGTGCAGCAGAATCACCAGATCGGCATCCTGCTCTATCGCCCCGCTCTCGCGCAGGTGACGCAGTTCCGGACTCCCCGCCCGATCCTCCGCCTGACGGTTGAGCTGGCTCGACACGATGACCGGACAACCCAGCGAACGTGCCAGCCCCTTCAGCTTGCGACTGCACTCCGCCACCTCCTGCTCGCGCGTACGCCCCGGGTTTACCGTGGCAAGCAGCTGCAGATAGTCCACGATGAGCAGCCCCAGCTCCCCCTTCGCCCGCAGCGACTTGGCGATGACACACAACTGATCGACGTTGATGTACGGCGTATCGTCCACATGCACCGGTAGCGCACTCATCCGTTCCGCCGTGCGATGCACATCCTCCACCTCCTCCGCCGTGAGCTTCCCCTGCCGGATGCGCAGCGGGTCGGCACGGCTCTCCGCCAGCACCATGCGCTCGCCCAGCTCCGAAGCCGTCATCTCCAGCGTGAAGAACACCACCGGCACCCCCGCCATCGCCGCCTGACGCGCAAAGAACAAGTCGAGTGCCGTCTTTCCGTCCGCCGGACGCGCCGCCGTGAAAATCAGGTTGCCCGGCTGCCATCCCCCCGTCATCTCGTTCAGGCGCTGCAAGCCCGTAGGCACCCCCGTGAGTCCGTTCACCGACAGCTCCTGCCGGCGGTCCACCAGCGCCACCGTGTCCTCCATCACCTCCGGCATGGGGTGCAGGTGATTCTCCAGCGGCGAGTCGTCGAGCAGCGCTCCCAGTTCCCGCTGCGTGCCGATCAGCACATCGTACACGTCGCACGTCATGTCGTTTGCCGCCGCCAGCTCCCGCGTCAGCACCTCCACCAGTCGCCTGCGCAGGAAGTACTGGAACAAGATGGTGCAGTGATACTCCAAGTGCGCCGACGTAGCCACCTCGCCCGCCAGCTTCGCCACTGCAAACGGACCGCCCGCCTCGTCCAGTCGTCCCGAAGCACGCAGTTCCTCGCACACCGTGAGCATGTCCACCGCCGCTCCCCGCGCATACAGTGCGCTGATAGCCTCGAACACCGCCCGGTGCGCCGTAATGTAAAACATCTCCGCCCGCAGGCTCTTCAGTGCCGTCGACTGTGCCGTCCGCTCCAGCAGACAGGCTCCTAAAACGGCTCTTTCTATTTCTTCTGCGTAAATCATTCCCCCTGTAATCTTTAAAAATAATTTTACTGTTGTTTTTCTAATTCTTGAAGTAGTATCTTCTGAAAATCAAGTAGATACTTATTCTCACGCTGTATCGCTTGAAACTCAGTTCGATACGCTACCGTTTCGCTTTATCCGGAGAAGCACCGCCAGCAGCATGAACATCCCGCTTTTCGGAGAACTTCTTCAAGCAAAACTCCCGCAAAGGACATTGCTGCTGATTGCACGCTTCGGCTTTTCCGTGATGCTCATTCTCACGCTGCTCATCTTCACAACCGCCCGCTTCACGCCGCTCATCCTCACAACCTCCCGCCTCACATTGCACCGCTTCACATTGCATCATCCTCACGCCGCATCGCCTGAAAATCACCCCGATACATTACCGTTTCGCTTTATCCGGAGAAGCACCGCCGGCAGCATGAGCATCCCGCTTTTCGGAGAACCTCTTCAAACAGAACTCTCGCAAAGGACATTGCTGCTGATTGCACGCTTCGGCTTTTCCGTGATGCTCATTCTCATGCCGCTCATCTTCATGCTGTTCCATCGCAAGCCGTTCATTTCCACGCAGCTCATCTTCACATTGCACCGCCGAATGCTGTTCCTCCGCAAGCTGTTCATTTCCACGCTGTTCATCCTCAAAACCTCCCGCCTCACATTGCACCGCTTCATGCCGCTCATCTTCACATTGCATCGCCTCATGCTGCATCACCGCAAGCAGCTCATTCTCACACCGCTCCGCCTCACTCCCCTGCGCCGGCAATTGCTCCGTCCGTTTTCGTCCTACCCTGCGCCGCAACACAGAAACCAGTTTTCCATAGCCTTTCCGAATCCTCGGAAAACGAATCTTTTTCATAGTCAGATCATCCAATTCTTACATCCGGTACCCCTCAATTGATCACGAAACTCTTCATCAGCAGATAGTTGAGCGCCGACCTTGCCCGATCGATGGACGGCAACAGACAGAGATACATCTCCATGTTGCCGATAGCTTCCTCCCGCTCGGCCAGCGTCAGCTTGCCCCACGCCTTGCGCGCCGCCTCGATGTCGAGTGCGGGCTGCTGCGTCAGTGCGTGGTACTGCTCCCAGAACACATCGAACGACTCGTCGGTCCGGCTCTTGGGACGCTCGCCCGACTTGCGGCTCACCTTCAGGTGGCACAGTTCCTCGTAATACAGCAGCTTCAGCTTAGAGCCGTGGGTGGTGTGCGCCGTGCTCACCACCCCTTCCAGCTCTAGCCGGGTGATAAAACGTATCACCTTCCTCTTGCTCCATCCGAAACGCAAGCTCAGCTCGCGCAGCGAATACTCCATTTCACACCTTTTCAGCTCCTCCGGTCCTTCCCCCTGATCGCTGAAGCATGCCTTCATAAGCAAATACACATAGGCTTCCGCATCGGTATGCATCTTGCCGTACATTTCGTCGAACATTGTCTTCAACAGACGCCTCGAAAGCGCCATAAATCCCTGTTTCCCAGGGCCCTTTAACTCCAGACACCTCACATCCTTCTAATTTTTAAAAAGTTAAAAACTGCGTAAATCCGTAAAGCGGGACACCGATGGCACCGCGGGTGTCACTACCCACCGCACTGATTTACAAATACTTATTCTCGAAAGCGGGACACGGGTGTCACCACCAGTGGCACCACCCTTTCCTTTTTATATTATAAACAAAGATATAATCAAAGGAAGTTTTCCGTTCCGAAAAACATTCCACACGCCGAAGCCCGATTTCACAACCCGATTTCAACCGCCCCGAGTGTTCCGTCGACCCGAAGAGCCGCAACAGAACCACGGAAACGGAACAAACCGGAGGCGAAGGACGCTCTGCCTGCCGAAGCCCGATTTCGCAGCCCGATTTCACAACCCGATTTCAACCGCCCCGAGTGTTCCGCCGACCTGAAGAGCCAAAACAGAACCACGGAAACGGAACGAACCGGAGGCGAAGGACGCTCTGCCTGCCGAAGCCCGATTTCACAACCCGATTTCGACCGCCCCGCGTGTTCCGCCGACCTGAAGAGCCGGAACAGAACCACGAAAACGGAACCAATCGGAGGCGAAGGACGCTCTGCCTGCCGAAGCCCGATTTCGCACCCTCGATTTCGCACCCTCGATTTCGACCGCCCCGCGTGTTCCGCCAACCTGAAGAGCCGAAACAGAACCCCGGAAACGGAACAAACCGAAGGCGAAGGAAAGTTTTCCAGTCCGGAGAACACGCCAATTCAAAGATTATTCTATCTTTGCCCCCGAAGACTTCAAAACCCGATTCCAGACATCACCGTCCGGTTCGTCAGAAAGTCCGCTTTTAAGCCCCCTCCGGCACCGTTACTGCCAGGTAAACCCGCCGACAGAAAGGCTTAACAACACGCACGGCAACATCTGCAATCAAGTTACTTCAGTCGATGAATTTCGGTGTTTCTCCGCTTTCTGTGCGTAAAAATACGCACTGAGAGTGTATTAACCTCTGCCATAAACGGCAGAGAAATAGCAAAACCAAACATTATGAAGAATTATGGCGAGATTCATGCACGTACTCTATCGTTCGTGTGAAGTAACGGAAAAACAAAAGAGATTTTTGTTGATAACCCTCAAGCGTTTCCTCGATCGGCAATACCGTTCGGCACGCGTATCGAAAAGTGAGATTCAGCGCATTACGGGCACAGGTACCCATACCTGTTCCGACAGTCGCAACTACCAGATCAGTACCCTATATACGTTCTTCCGTGCGATAGAACAGATACACCGGATAAAATTTGAGTACCTCACGCTGCTGAGAAGAATCGAGGAAAGCATCAACAATGGAACCGAACTGGTTATCCACGAGGTAAAGCCTGGAGAAGAAATTCCGGAAGGAAGCGAAAGGCTGCTGAAACGTCAGCCGGAAAAACGAAAAAGAGGGTAACGTTCCCGCCGGACTTATCCGTCGGAATGCCAACCGGGCGCGGGATATAAATTTTCCCTAGCGCAACATGAAAAGCCCGTGGCCCAAGACATGAAAAGGCGTACGAAGTCCGTCCGGAAGAGGCGTTTCCCTTCGGCTGATTTTGTACAGAAAAAAAATGTTTTTGTACAAATTTCAGAAAAATCTCCCGACATTCTTCTCTACGGAAGAGCACGTCGGGAGATTTTGTTTTCCTCCCTCCGCCCGCCGCTCCGCAGCATAGGAACCCACCACCTCCGACGCTCCACACGACAGGAGTCCGCCGCCTCCGCACAACCGGCCCCGGCATCCCGCCAATTCGCACGAATACACAAATTTACGAATCGACAAGCAGGCAAAGAAGTCCCTGTCGCGCCTTTCCGGCACTTCAGCAGCCCTCCGAGCCCCTTCTCCGCAGAAAAGAAATATTCACAATAAGCGTTAACATACGCAAGTAAACCACCCCTCGATGAACCTTTTTGCATATAAAGTGTTATCTTTGTAGCGAAGAACGACTTCCTATGCGGCTGTGGGAGTTTGCTCCTAGACAGAAGTACGACGTGCGTCATCTTCCATATTTGGAGATAACAAACTGATTCATAGTGCTTTCATGCGCTAGGAAGGAGAGAAAGGTGTATCCTTGCACCAACCACAAAACCACTAAAGGAAACCAAAAACAACTATCAACCGAACAAACATTCAGAAATTAGAGAATCATCAACGACATTATGTAACGATTTTTCATCACGAACATTTACACGAAAGTTATGGAAAAAGAACCGGTATGGCTACCCATTCAGACCGTGTACAACAAGGAGCTGCTGGTAGCCGAATACCTCAAGCAGCAAGGCATGGAATACTACATCCCCATGATGTATGAACTCCGCGACACGGAATGCAGCGAAAAATGCTGCCATGTGCTCGTACCCGCCATCCATAACCTGATATTTGTCCGCCACACATACGATGCCAACTGGTGCCGGCAGTTCGCCTCACAGGCCCCCCTGCCCCTGTACTTCCTGAAAAAGGAACGCAACGGGACGGATTACTGCACGGTAAGCGAGCGCGAGATGCAGAACTTCATGCGCGCCACCGACCCCGAGATACAAGGCACACGGTTCATCGATTCGGAAAAGCTTCGCGGAAAACGCAGCGTACCCGTCCGGGTCGTGCGTCGCGGTCCCCTCTACGGTGTAACCGGCAACTTCCTCCGCTACGGAGGCCGCCACTACATCGCCATCGAAATGCCTCAAAGCACCGCCCTGCTGAAAGTCAGCTTCACCTGGTGCGAACTAATCACTGAAATGAACGAATAACTCAACGACGAATGACATCCGGAGCACGTCCTCACGGATGCGGAAACCTGTTTCCACAACCCTGGCCGACAGACATCCGCGAAAGTTCGTCACCCCCAAACGGAACAGCCGGAAACCGTGAAAAGACCGGATTTTACCCACGTAACCAAAAACCACAATAACATAAACTTCAACAGACAAGCATGAAGATAAAAGCGTTATCACTTCTTATTTTTATGGCATGCTCGCCCCTGCTCATGGCGCAGTCGGGCATGACCGACCAGCAAGTGCTGGAGTATGCCAAAGACGGAGTAAAACAAGGAAAAGACCAGCGTACCATCGCCACCGAACTGGCACGCCGGGGCGTAACCCGCGAACAGGCGGAACGTGTGAAAAAGCTCTACGAGCAGCAGACCAACACCGACTCGAACAACCTGACCGGTACCGCCAAAGCCGAAGCACGCCTGCGTGAACAGGTACAGGAAGACAACTCCACGATGCTCGACGAAAAGCCACAGGCACAGGAAGTGGCACAGCAGGATGCCGTATTCGGCCGCAACATCTTCAACACCCGCAACCTCACGTTCGAACCGAACGTCAACATAGCCACCCCGCCCAACTACCGTCTCGGCCCGGGCGATGAAGTGGTAATCGACATCTGGGGAGCCAGCCAGAACACCATCCGCCAGCAGATCTCGCCCGACGGCACCATCAACCTGGAGCAGCTGGGCCCTGTCTTCCTGAGCGGCATGAGCATCGAGCGCGCACAGCAGTACCTCACCGGCGAGCTCCGCAAGATCTATTCCGACCAGAGCAACCAGATACGTGTCACGCTGGGCAACACCCGCACCATCCAGATCAACGTGATGGGTGAAGTGATTCAGCCGGGCACCTACGCCCTGTCGGCCTTCTCCACCGTGTTCCATGCCCTCTACCGTGCAGGCGGCGTGAGCGGCATCGGTAGCCTCCGCAACGTGAAGGTATCGCGCGGCGGACAGATCGTGGCTACGGTCGACGTATACCAGTTCATCATGCAGGGCAAGACCCGCGACGACATCCGTCTGGAGGAAGGCGACGTGATCATCGTCCCCGCCTACGACGCGCTGGTACAGATTACAGGCAACGTGAAGCGCCCCATGCGCTACGAAATGAAGAAGGGTGAAACCCTCTCCACCCTGCTGAAATACGCCGGAGGATTCACCAGCGACGCCTACACCAAGAGCCTGCGCATCGTGCGCCAGAACGGCAAGGAGTATCAGGTGAATACGGTAGACGACACCGACTACAGCGTATGCAAGATGCACGACGGCGACGTGGTAACTGCCGAAGCCATTCTGGACCGCTTCACCAACAAGCTGGAAGTACGCGGAGCCGTATACCGTCCGGGCATCTACGAACTGGGCGGCAAGCTGAACACCGTGCGCGAGCTGGTAAACAAGGCCGACGGACTGATGGCAGACGCCTTTACGGGCCGTGCCGTACTGTACCGCGAGCGTGAGAACAAGACCCGCGAAGTGAAGCAGATCGACATCCGCGCCATCATGGAAGGTACCCAGCCCGACATCCCCCTGCAAAAGAACGACGTACTCTACATCCCCAGCATCCACGACCTGGAAGACCTGGGTAACGTACAGATATTCGGTGAAGTAGCTCATCCGGGCGACTATCCGTATGCCGACAACATGACCCTCGAGGATCTCGTCATCACCGCAGGCGGTCTGCGTGAATCGGCCTCCGTGGTACGTGTCGACGTGGCACGCCGCGTAAAAGATCCGAAGAGCACCGAAAGCTCGGCTACCATCGGACAGACCTTCTCCTTCGGCCTGAAGGACGGCTTCGTAGTAGACGGCGAACCAGGCTTCACCCTCCAGCCCTACGACCAGGTATTCGTACGCCGCAGTCCGGGCTACAGCGCCCAGCAGAACGTAACCGTAAACGGCGAAGTACTGTACGGCGGAACCTACGCCCTGACCAGCAAGAGCGAGCGTATCAGCAGCATCATCGCCAAAGCAGGAGGTGCCACTCCGTTTGCCTACGTAAAGGGTGCCAAGCTGACCCGCGTAGCGAATGAGGAAGAAATCAAACGCATGCAGGACGTAGTGAACCTGCTCCGCCGTCAGGTAAGCGAAGAGATGATGGACTCACTGGGTATCACCGTACAGCGCACCTTCACGGTAGGAATCGACCTGGAAGCCGCCCTGGCCAATCCGGGCAGCGATGCCGACATCGTATTGCGTGAAGGCGACGTGATCAGCGTGCCGGAATACAACAACACCGTGAAGATAGACGGTGCCGTGATGATGCCGAACACCGTATCCTTCAAGAAAGGCGAAAGCGTGAAATACTACATCAGTCAGGCAGGCGGTTACGGTCAGAACGCCAAGAAGAGCAAGAAGTTCATCATCTACATGAACGGCCAGATAGCCGAAGTGAAAGGCAACGGCAAGAAGCAGATCGAGCCGGGCTGCGAGATCATCGTGCCCAGCAAGCGCAAACGGCAGTTCAATCTGAGCAACGTAGTCGGACTGGC
>ULSO01059737.1_pt1 | contig 15534 bp, 20 predicted proteins | sample 1956701 | NCBI WGS metagenome assembly ULSO01 (sample SAMEA4835708, study PRJEB28245) | human gut metagenome | biome: gut microbiome; material: fecal sample | place: Denmark | collected 2008 | reverse complement strand
AAGCGGCGCGCTTGTATAGTCAAGCACCCGCCAAAGTGCCATTTGGAAATTTTTCGTTCAACATTTTCTTTTTACTCTATATATTGCCATTGACTTTTGCTATAAAAAATGCTAAAATAGTGCTAATCAGATGATAATGGAGACGCACTATGACTTATGCCGAAAAAATAAGACAATCGAGAGAAACCCTTTTGATGACTCAAGGTGAGTTGGCAACCGAACTCGGAGTCAACTCGATTACCGTTTGCAGATGGGAAACAGGCAAAACCGAACCCAGCATAAAAGCGAAAAAAGCTTTTAGAGATTTGTGTGAACGCAAAGGGCTTACTTTCGACGAAAACAATGGCTAAAACACAAGAAGAAATCACAAAAAACATGCGCAGTAACAAAAGTAAAGATACAAAGCCCGAATTGATGTTACGCAAAGAACTTTGGAAACGCGGTTTACGCTATCGTAAAAATTACAAAAAGATAATCGGGAAACCGGATATCGTGTTTGTAAGCAACAAAATAGTAATATTCGTAGACGGCAAAATGTGGCACGGATACGACTGGGAAAATCAGAAAAACGATTTCAAATCGCATCGAGATTTTTGGATTCCTAAAATAGAACGCAATATCGCTCGTGATAAGTCTGTGAATCAACAATTGAAAAACGACGGTTGGACTGTGCTGAGATTTTGGGATTTTGAAATAAAAAAGCACCTTTCGGATTGTGCAGACAAAATAGAAAACATATACAACGAAAAAAAATCATCGAAACGGAGATATAAGATGTTAAAAAGTATTGATTTATTCGCAGGTATCGGCGGCTTTCGGCGACGAATTGAAAACGGTGTTTGTCAGCGAATGGGACGAATACGTTCAAGAAACATATAAGGCGGAATGATTCAAGTTTTTTAATACATAAGAGGTTTTATTATGAGAAACTGGACAAGAGAAGAGGAAATCGTTGTTTTCGACTTGTATTGCAAAATACCTTTTAACAAGTCATCCAAAAATCACCCCGATGTAATTCGAGTTGCCAATATTATTGGGCGATCGCCGAGTTCTGTCAATATGAAAATCGGAAACTTCGGATCTTTTGACGAAAATCTAAAACAAAAAGGCATTGTCGGTTTAACAAATGCCAGCAAATTAGACGGCGAAATTTGGAATGAATTTAACGAGCATTGGGACGAATTGTCCGTAGAGAGTGCTCAAATAATTGCGAGAAAGTCAACAAATATCGCACCGTTCATAAATAACACAGATATGCCGTTAGGTAAAGAAAAAGAAGCAGTTATTAAGCAACGTGTAAATCAATCGTTTTTCCGTTCCGCGGTGTTGGCTTCCTACAATTGCAAATGTTGTATTACGGGATTGCCGTTCTCAGATATGTTGATAGCCAGCCATATAAAGCCATGGAAAGAAAGTACCGATTCAGAAAAAACGAATCCAAGAAACGGGTTGTGTTTAAACGCCCTTCACGACAAAGCATTTGATAAAGGATATATTACAGTCAAACCTAACGGGCAAATATTGATATCTAAAGATTTAAAGCAAAACAATTCGGATATTATTAAAGAATACTTTTTATGTTATGATGGGGAAATGATACACTTGCCTGAGAAATTTCTACCAGATAAAGTGTTTCTTGAATATCATAATGACGTAATATTTGAAAAAAGGGGAATCTAATGAAAATAAGCAAACAACGGTTTTTGTCTGAATTGTACAATCCAGAACGCGCGTTTTTAGTAAATAAAGATATTGACGGAACATATTTAATTGCCGATATGGAAATTGTAGACGAATTTTGTGCAAGAGCACCTATTCGAACGGAAAGAATGAATTTTTTATTACATAAAAAGGAAATGTTTTTAAACGAAATCGTCGAATGCCGAGCAAGATATTGCGGAGGAATTATCATATATGATAATCTCAAGAAATCCATAGATACAATATTTAGAGAGTTTACGGAAATCGCAAATAACGAGCACTATGTCTACGCTAAAAATAATTCTGTTGAAGAAATTGTAAAAGAGTTAGAATACGGAATGAATTATGTACTTATAAATTAGATTTTAGAATTTTATGGGCTAACGATATCGATAAATATGCCTGCATGACCTATCGGCACAATTTCCCCGAGTCGGTTTTGGTCGAAGGCGATATTCGCGCGATCGATAAACGCGATATTCCCGATTTCGATATACTTGCGGCAGGGTTTCCTTGTCAACCGTTTTCGGTTTGCGGAAAACAAAAAGGCTTTTCGGACGAACGAGGAAATTTATTTTTCGAAATCGGAAAAGTAATCGATGCGAAACATCCTTCCATCGTATTTTTAGAGAACGTCGCAAATCTTACGGAACACGATCACGGAAAAACATTCAATGTTATTCATAACGAACTTGCGGGGCGTGGATATTTTATTCGCTACCTTGTTGCAGATGCTTGCGATTACGGCATTCCGCAACATAGAACGAGAACCTATATCGTTGCGTTTTCGGACAGAACCGCCTGCGAAAGTTTTACGTTTCCGGAAAAAGTTCCGCTCGAAAATCATATAACCGACATTATCGACGTGTCTGTAAAAGCGGACGATAAATATTATTATCCGCCCGAATCGACGAAATATCGGTGTTTGAGCGAGTTTATATCGGACGAAAAGCAACTTTATCGATTTGCCGATTACGGTATTCAATCGAGCAAAGACGGCATTTCGTTTACGCTCAAAGCGAATATGGGAACATATTACGACCGAGTGCCGATTATAAAAGATAATTTTGGTATACGAAATATCACGCCGACGGAATGTCTTGCATTACAAGGTTTTCCGAAAGACTTCTCTTTTCCCCTTTTCGTTCCCGAGAGAGAACAATACAAACAAGCGGGAAATACGGTTTGCGTGGAAGTTGTAGAGAAGTTAATATTAAACAATTGAAAAGATAATGTCGTAAACGATTAATCCCTTTAGATCTATTTAATGAAAGGATACGGTATAAAGTTTCATGCTTAAATTAAATGAAAGATAATACATTCACTGTTTGAGGAGATAATAAATGAGTCTATACACAGAACGCCATAATATGAGATTGCCTATCTCAAAAACAAGCAACATATCTATTGCTGCATATTCGTTATTATATGATTGTTGTACCAGATACTTTGATTATTTAGCGTGGAAATATCCCGAAGAGTGTCAAGACGGTTGTGGCTGTTGTGGATTTAACTCGGATAAGTTTAATGAAGATATGATGTTTGAGATTCCAAATTTATTTCGTCGCGAAGGAATTATCGACAAGCCTCGTTCAATATATAATGCGTTTGAAAACGATTTTGAAGATGATGAATATGATCAATATGCACTTTTGGATCTTATAGAGTACGTTGCTCAAAACATTAAAGATATTATTCAAAAAGACTATCATGGTTTTTTTAGACATCATCATTTATCGTTTGGTACAACAAGCGAAATCACCTCGACTTTCATTCATGATATTAACGAAATCTTTAGCAAAACAGGATTGCTATATCACTTGACAAACAAATTGGAAGTCGAACGAGATGAAGAATCCGCTATCCTGTCAGAGGAAATTGAGAATAACATTAAATCAGTAACAGAACAAGGATTAAGAGATCTCCTTCTACTCGCAGTTAAAAAACACAAATCGCCATATCCCGACGATCAAAAGGATGCCGTTGAAAAAATTTGGGATGCATTTGAACGATTGAAAACATACTACAAAGACATGACAAAAAGGGGGTCTGCCGATAAAATTGTGCATGATATGTCTAAATGTCAAACCGATTATATAAAACTCTTTGATTCAGAATTCAAAGAGTTGACCGATATTGGAAATAACTTTCGTATTCGTCATCACGAAACAAATAAAATTGACATTACAGATATAAAGTATTATGACTACTTTTTCAATAGGTGTTTGGCTTTAATATCAACAGCGATTCTATATTTAGAATAATGGTAATTTGCATAACCGTTGCTATTGCATGGTTTAATGAGTGGTAAGTTGGAAGTAAAATGAAAAAGGTTGATAAGGAAAAGAATAGTTTTCTTGACAAACGTTATATCCATGAATTTATGGAGTTGATAAACAACAACGAAATGTTTCTGCATAAGCAGGAACTAATTTTACTATACAATTTGATCTGCACATTTAAGGATAGAATGATTACGGCTGTTGATTATCTAAATGCGAATTGCAAAAAGCCTTCTACCGAAGAAGATTTTATAAATTTTTTAGTTTATGCGTGCATGATATATGACGGCTTTAACAAAATGCACGAGAACTTGTTGCATGCGGTCCCTCCATATAAAGGTAAGAAAGAATATTTCAAATATGTAAAGCACTTCAAAAAATACTATTTTAACGATGAAACGTGCCCTACGGATGATGTTTTCCTTGAGTATTTGCGTGCAATGGCTTTTGCTCATCCATATGAAGTGTCTTATAGACACAGACCATTTATCCAAAAAGAAGAAAAACACTATTGCCCTTGGGTAATGGTCAATAATCAACTGAATTTTGACGATATAAAAGATAGCGTTGGAATCAGAATTTATACAAGTATCAACCAAAATGAAATTATATCATTAACATTTTCGTTTGAAAGTTTGAAAGGGTACATAAGGTCGATATACAATACATTTCCAATGCTTATTGAGTGGGCAAAAAATGTTATTAGTGAACAAAAAGAAGAATGGAAACAAACAAAAGTTAATAGGCGTCAAGATGATATTGTAATATTGAATGAAGTAAAGACAATTTTAGAAAGCAGGTTTGCGGACACTTATTCTTTAGACACTGCGCTGTCATATTTAACTTGTAAAGCGACTAATTCTGCAAACGACATAAACGTTGAGTTATTCAGAGATGAAATAAAAAAACGAATTCCTCAAATATGCGATTGTGTGGATACCTTAGATGAAGAAGGTTTGGAAGATGCTCTATCGTTAATATACTCAAGACCGAAGAAAATGCATCAAATGGCTCATTACCAGTTAGAAAAGATATATTCTTATTTAGATGAAAGGAGCGAATATATAGATCCGGCATCGGATGAATATTGGGGATTACAACAAGCGTATACTTTTTCTCAAGAGTTTGCAAAAAAATGGGTTAAAATTGATATAAAAACAATGCGATATGATGAAATAAAGTTATTGGTGGCTGTTGCTTGTTTTATGGAACAGAATGAACAAGAAAAAATACGAGGAGATAAAAATGCGTAATTTTATATCTGAAGACGACATAGAAAAAGCCATTTTTGAAAGGTTGTCTAAACAAGATTTCGGTTACGGTATTTTAAAATGTGATCCGGATCCAGGTAAAAATGAGGATTTGAATGACGGAACAGACCGCTCTTCAAAATAAGAGTGTGTTTGGAAGAATTCGATTTACGTTACTAATGCTCCGCCATTAGGAAATAATACGAATACCGAGACAAAATCGGGGTTCGTATTATTCTTTTCTAACGATTATTTCGATATCAGAATCGAATTATGAATACTTTCTATTGCAGCCGGGCGAGATTTATCGCTCGGCTTTTTCTATGCCCTAAATCATATACGGTTGCAAAAAATAACAACTACACAACTTTTTTAATAAGCGTGACAATCAGGGTTTTACTCCGTTTTTTCGCCTTTCGTCTTTGCCGTTGTAGCACAGCGAAAAGCGGAAGTAAACGGGAAAAATTGTCGCCGAAAACTTATATAATACCGAAAGTCGGACTCAACTTTGAGTTTGGCTCTTTTTTTCATTTACGCAACAATTTTGTCCTTGGTCGTTGACTTCCGTTTTTGCGACTTTAACTCGCACTTTTCATTGACTTTTTCCGGTGCTACCCCGTCTTTGCCGAAAGGCTAATGAAAAAACGGAGGTTAAATCCAAATGAAAAAAGTAGTTTATTCCATAAGAAAAGTCAGAGGTAACTCCGACTACAAGATTTCCGGTCTCGGATTTCTTAACGACGAAGGCACGTTGTTCTGCAAATGCACTTCGCAAGACGGCAAACGTTACCTTACGTAAACAGAAAAATAAAACAATTAGCAGCCTAACGGCAAAGGAGAATAACTATGAACAACTACTATCGAATCACAGCATATCACCCGGAAAAGAATATATCTGTTATTATGGACTCTTACGGTATGTTCGAGAAACTTTGGCAATTCTCGGCTTTTATGGTTCAGAAGGGCTTTAAGATAATTGCCGTCGGCAACGACGAAACATTTACGGACGGCAATATAGAAAGACAAACCGAGCCTTTGACGGATAAAATAATTCTTCGTGCCTGTTCCGCAGATATGCCGAGCGTTACGAACGGAAAAATAGAAGTTGACGGCAAATTTTACACATCAAACAACTAATTAAATTTACAATGCCAAGGGAGTTTCAACGCTCCCTTTTTTTATGCTAAACACACCCTTATATCAACGCTGAAAAAAAGACAAACTGGAATTATCGAGTTAATTTCATTTTGATTTCTGCTGCATTGATTTTTGAGCTTACCTTTTCTTCTCCAGTAGCGACAAAACCACATTTTTCATAAAACCGTATAGCACGTTTGTTACCTTTCAAAACCCATAGATGCACTTCCGGATGAGCAGACAACTCCTTCAAGCCCGCTTGCATCAGTTTCAGTCCCACACCCGTTCCATAGTATTCTGAGAGAATGTATAATGCAAATATTTCTCCGGCATTAGGAGATTCCTCTCCGCAATTTCCATAACCAACAAACCCAATTACTTTATTTCCGTCAATCGCAACAATCAGATTATCTCGCCAACTGAACGCCATACTTTCGCATTTCTCATAAGTTAGGTTATCGAGGTATTCCTGACTCACGAGGTCAGGATAAGCCTCATGCCAAGCCTTCCAATGAACAAAGGCTTTTCCTTTGATTTCTTCGTCTGTTTCCATTCTTTTTATGATTATGTTCATATAATACGCAAAACTTTTTTTGTTTTTAATGGCAAAATATCTTGATTTTTCGTTGAAAAAAGTGTATAGTATTATCAACGAGGTGTAAGAATGAACAGACCTAACTATCTTAATGAAATAAAATCACGAATTTTATCTGCTGCAAGTGACTCTGTTTTCGTAGCTACAGACTTTACGGATATAACAGATAAAAAAACTGCAAGCGTAGGTTTGTCTCGCCTCGAAACCGACGGAATGATAAGAAGAGTTTTGCGTGGCGTTTACGATAAACCCGAATACAACGAATTCTTAAAAGAATATGTTGCACCTATTCCTGATAACGTAGCACATGCACTTGCTCGCAATTATGGTTGGACAATCGTTCCGTGCGGAGATACGGCGTTGAATTTGCTCGGATTATCGACGCAGGTTCCGGCAACGTGGGTTTACGTCAGCGACGGCACATATAAGGAATACACCTACGACAACACGACAATTCAATTCAAAAAAACGACTAACAAAGAAGTGTCTAAACTTTCATACAAAACGGCACTAACCATTCAGGCGTTGAAAGCACTCGGAAAAGACAAAATAGACGAAGCCATGCTTGACAGTTTGCGCAAATTGCTTTCTGCCGATGAGAAACAAACAATGATGTCGGAAGCAAAAACGGCAACGTCTTGGATTTATGAATATATAAGACAAATTTGCAAAGGGTAAAATGCGAAATATTGCAAAAATCAACGAAAACGACAGAAAAGCGCTTTTTCATAATACCGCCGCTAAAATGGGTATGACAGATGCCATAATAGAAAAGGATTTTTGGGTGTGCTATATGCTCGATTATCTTTTTCATCGCTCGGCGTGGAAAGACAATATCGCATTCAAGGGCGGTACGAGTTTGTCAAAAGCGTACGGACTTATTGAGAGATTTTCGGAAGACATCGATTTGATTCTCAATTGGCGTGTTCTTGGATACGGAATAGACGAGCCGTGGCAAGAAAGAAGCAACACGAAACAGGACATTTTTAACAAAGAAGCCAACACTCGTGCCGAAGTCTTTTTGAGAGATACATTTTTGCCGGCAACGCTTGCAGAGTTAACTGCCGAGCTTGGTCAAAATGTCCATTGTTTTATTGACGATAACGATCCTCAAACGATAAAAATCGTCTATCCGAACAGTTTTGCCGATTCGTCAATTTTGCAAGAAATACGACTTGAAATCGGTGCGCTTGCCGCTTGGACTCACGTAAAAGAAGCAACCGTTACCCCTTTCGGCACAACTATATGCAAGACTGTTTACTCAACCCTCCACGGAAGTATTGACCGTCTTGCCAGAACGCACGTTTTGGGAAAAGGTTACCATTTTACATCGAGAAGCGTTCCGCCCGGAAGCTCGCCCGTTCCCTTCAAGGTATTCGCGCCATTACTACGACTTGTACAAGATGATGAAATCTCCCGTAAAAGATAATGCGCTTGCCGACAACGATTTGTTGGAACGTGTTGTGAGATTTAAGGACAAGTTTTATCGTTGTCCGTGGGCAAGATATGACCTGGCAAAGTGTGGCACGATGAAATTGTTGCCGCCCGACTACAATACGGCAAAACTTCGCTCCGATTACGACCACATGCAAAATATGCTGTTCGGAGAAAAACCGACTTTTAACGAAATTATGAATGCAATGACACAATTGGAAGCAGAAATTAACGGGGCGAATAAATAATAGAGAGAATATTTTGCTATTTAATTGCAAAATGGGAGGAATTTTAAGACACACTATGAAAAGCAATAATTTTTATTATTCTGCAGCTATTTGTGATTTTTTAAAGCAGTCGAAAGATGAAATATTGGGACAAATATGTTTCAATGATCCGCACTCAGAGATACGTTTGCAGCAAAAGAACACATGGGAATCAGAAATAACAATCCTTAAAAATCAATTGGCTGGTTTAGAAGAAGGTCAAATTATTTTTGAGTATACCATTCCGCGAATGGGAAAACGCGTAGACGTTGTGATTCTCTATGAAAGCATAGTGTAGATTTTAGAGTTTAAATGCGGTGATACAGAGTATAAATCAAGCACTTATGATCAGGTTTACGACTATGCTCTTGATTTAAGAAGCTTCCAAAAAGAAAGTCATGATAAGCTTATCGTGCCAATTATTGTAGCAACAAAAGCGCCGGAGGCTGATCTGTCTATTTATGAAACAGAGCGGATTATCGCACCAATCAGATGCAATGAGAACAGCATTAGAAAAGCGATAGACATTGTCAAGTCACAATATTGTGAGGCCAAGTTCGACTATGACCGTTGGCAAAATTCGGAATATTTACCAACTCCTACGATCGTTGAGGCAGCGCAAGCCCTTTATCGTGGACATAATGTGCATGAAATAACGCGAAACGATGCCGGCGCAAAAAATCTAACTATAACAACGCAGAAGATAAACGAAATTATTGATTGTAGCAAATTAAACAACCGCAAATCAATATGCTTTGTAACAGGCGTCCCCGGCGCAGGCAAAACACTTGTCGGTTTAAATGTCGCAATAGATAGGTCGAACGCGCAAAAGGGAGAGCATGCTGTTTTTCTATCTGGTAACTTCCCATTGGTAACAGTATTGCAAGAGGCGCTTGCAAGAGACAAAGTAGAACAAGGAAAAGTCGACAACTCCAAGATTAATAAACAAACCGCCCTTCGAGAAACATCGGCGTTTATACAGATTATACACAAATACAGAGACTCGTTTGTCGGCAATGAAAATGTGCCTCCGGAAAGAATAGCGATTTTCGATGAAGCTCAGCGTGCCTGGACAAAGACGCAAATTGCCAACTTTATGGCGCAAAAAAAGGTATTGACAACTTTCAATACAGCGAACCTGAATTTTTGATAAATACACTTGATAGACACAAAGACTGGGCGGTTATCGTTTGTTTAATTGGTGGTGGACAAGAGATTAACACAGGCGAGGCCGGATTGATAGAATGGTTTGATTCTCTTCGTCGATCTTATCCCAATTGGGATGTTTATGTATCACCGGAGTTGAGTGATACAGAGTATCGACGCGTTAGAACTTTGGCATCTCTTTTTGAAGGTCTAAAAATCCACACAGATGAAGACCTCCACCTATCAACGTCAATGCGATCATTTAGAACGCCAGATTTAGCGGCGTTTGTTAAAGCGACACTTGATGTGGATGTTGATAATGCAAAGATTCTGTTTAAGAAAATACAAGATAAGTATCTCATTCTATTGACGCGTGATTTGGATGAAGCCAAGGCTTGGACAAGAGCTCATTGCCATGGCACAATGCGATACGGCCTTGTCGCGAGCAGCGGAGCGTTGCGCTTGAAACCCAAAGGCATATTTGTTAAAAACGAAATAAATGTCGCGAATTGGTTCTTAAATGACAAATCAGACGTTAGATCGAGCTACTATTTGGAAGACGTTGTAAGTGAATTTGATATACAGGGGCTTGAATTGGACTATACCATTGTTGCCTGGGATGGCGATTTCAGATTTGACGGAAAGAATTGGACGTATAACAGTTTTGTTGGAAATAAATGGCAAAATGTTAATTCTGAAGACAAAAAATTGTACCTTAAAAACGCATATCGAGTCCTCCTAACTCGTGCGCGGCAAGGTATGGCAATTTATGTACCAGAAGGTGATGAATCCGATGCCACTCGTATTCCAAAATATTATGACAAAACATATGACTATCTAAAATCTATTATAGAGTAAGCGTAGATTTTGTTTTTTAGCGCAAAAACCTTTGTCAATGTTATCGCCGAAGAAAACAAATTTCCTCATCGAACAGATGATAAAACATATGGATTAAGCAAATGAGTAATATCACAAATAAGAAAACACAAGCATTAGAGGCTTGTGAAAAAGTCATTAATGGCATTGAAGATGGGGTTCTTACTATTTCATCGGCACTTTTGTTGTGCAAAAAGATTGCACGTCTTGTAAACGACCAAGAAGGTTTAGAGTGGTTAAATTATGAGCACAGTGGATATCCAAGAAATAGCAGTGGAAATATTCCACATGACGTATGGCAAGTAGCTGCTAATCATGGTAAAATAGCAGTCCATTCTATGACCTTCGAATACTCGGTAACGCTCGGAACTCCGTTTGTTTCAAAATCGAATAATACGCTGAAATAATACTTAAAACTACCGTATAGGTCGGTTAAAGCCTCGAATGTGCGTAAATACGAGAGTTGAAAAACAAACGCTCCGAGCAGAATAAACTCAATCGTAAGGGCAATCGTAAGCCCTATATTAAGCCGTTTTTGCCACTTCATACAGCACCTCCGAAACTATGTTTTTTTTGCGGTATTTGCTTTGCCGTATAGACGAAATAACTTACCGCAATCACTATGATGATAAGCGATAAAATCGCGATGATTCTCTTAAATGTTTTCAATAGTTGTACCTCCTGTTTTTATAAAGATAACGCCGACAGAATTACTCCCACCGGCGTTGGTTGAATTATCGAGCGTAACGGTTGTTTCTTCGCTCCAGAACTCTTGAGTTGCGGTAGTTCTGAAAGTGCCTTTCACGAACGAACCCACACCGGTAAGCGTTACGGTGTAATTGCCGTATTCCGAGCCGACGTCGTTGAAAACGTTGGAAAGGGTTATAGCCTGCGTATAGGTCTGACCGCGTTTGAGTTGAAAAACTCCCGTGAGTTTGCCACGGCTTTGAGTGCCTATACCCGAAGTGTTGACGGTCATAGTTGCGGGTTTGCCGCTGAAAGTAACGTTTGCCGTACCCCTTACACCGCTGTCTCTCGAAGTTGCGGAAAGAATTGCAGAACTGCCTCTGAACGGCTTGATACATTTGAGCGTTGCAGTCAACGCACCGTCCGAAGTAGGCGTCACTACAAGATAGTCCGAAATGGGCTTATCTTTAAGTGCGGCGTCATCTGACCATTCGATTTCCCAATCCACTTTTTTGTTTTCCACGGTGGAAGGAGTGATTGTAGCCGTTACGTCGTAAGAAACGCTTGCCGTATCGGAAGCGGTTGCAGCCGCATATCTCGGTGCGCCCATTGCAAGAAGAATAGGTCCCGACTGCGGTTGGTAATCGAGTTGAGACTCCGCATTGATTGTTTCTTTGGGTGTTTCGGGTTGTTTACTGTCGATAGCGATAACAAGCGAGGCGATAACTCCCGCCATAAGCACGATAATGAGCGAAAACGCCACTATCCACTTGATCGTATCCGACTTTTTGTGTTGATTAAATTCGTTATACATAGTTTTTCCTCCTAAATTTTGTATAGAAAAAGCGACCTACCGACGGATAAGCCATCGGCAAGCCGCCTTGGTTTGTTTTTTTATCTCAAAAGCATATTCAAGAGCGCCTTGTCCGATCTCTTGAGAGGCTTTACTGGGAACTCGAAAACTTCGCCGTTTTCGTCGACGGTTCTCACCTCATAAGTGTTGCCAGTTGCCGTTACTTTGCCCGTTTTTTCGTCTTTCAGTTCATACGGCTTAACAATAAGCTCTCCTTGCAGAGTATCGCTGAAAAGAATATCCAGCACTGCCCAACCACCTTTGTCGGGTGGCGTAAGCGCAACTTTTACGTCTTTTCCCTTGATTTTCCCCGCAATAAAATACGAAGAATACGTCTTGTCGTTGTATTCAAAACTGCCTTTTTCTACGATAATTTTCTTATTTTCCATAATTGTTTATCCTCCTAAAATTATTTTCCTTTCCCGATGGTACGGGAGATTTTCTTTGCTTCGGCTTTGGATTTGCCTTCCGAAATTGCTTTTTTGTACTTATAAAGTCCTGCATGGTCAGACTGCGCTTGAAGATAACCGGAGCGAAGTCCGGCCTCGTAATCCGTGAGTTCTTTACCTTCTTTCGGACCGTGTTGATGAACTTTTTCCTTGCGTTCGGATGCGTAACCCTTTGCACGTTTCGAGGGAACGCTCCAACGACGCTCTTTGTAATTCTTGTCTGCCACTTTGTGCCTCCTGATTATTAAAATAGTTGTCCGTATTGCCGATAACGCAGCAGTCGGGGACTTATGCCTTGTAGGATTTTTATTCCGTGCAGCCCACTATTAAGTTGTAGGTTTTTTGTAATCTTAGGCTCGGTGAATCTGAAACGCTACGTTTCGTGCGACTTGTCTACGGAAGGCGGCCACCTTGTCTGAATTCAGTCCGCAACGAAAGGTCGGGTTAATTGCCGCAGCTTTGGATTACACGAATAGTATAAGGGGTGTTTCGCAGAAAAACCAGAACATTTGTGTAACGAAAATGGACTTATTTGTGACAAAAAACAACCGATTTGTAACATAGAAAAACTATAATGAAACCTCATTGAAACATCGTTTGCTCTTTCGGAGCGGGCGAATCTATTCGTAATTTTTCATTTCCGATTTCCTTTAAGATAAAAAAAGAGCCGTCTGAAACTTTTTCTTTTCAAACGGCTTTTTGTATAACGAAAAGAGATTTGGATTATTACCGGACTCTCTTGTGCACTTCTGTTTAGTTGTATGTTCAGGGAGGTTCAATTTTCGTCCTCTAATAATGTAGCCATAAAGGTTTTGAGAAAAGGAAAGATTATAAAAGCTATATTACTTAAAAAAGTGTTCCGTCCGTGCCTAATCAATCACCCCAAAAGCCATATTTATTTATATAAAACACGAGTAATTTTTAATATTTTAACCGTACCAAAATCCCCTCCTGAATCTCAAATTACCGTGAAATCAATAAATAAAATTAAAGAGGATTTTTGAACGGTATAATTATCGTTCGGTGGGCAAAAAGCGTTTATTTCAAGGCGGTTTTACTAATATTGAGTTAAATTTCTGATATAAATGATTCAATAAATTCTATATATCATTTTATCTGAATTTTTCAGTAAGCGTGTATCGAAGTAAACAGTTAAACTAAATTGTTCTTTTAATTCTGCAAATTATCTTACGAATAAATTGACATCGAGTAATATTTATGCTATCATACCCTTGCGGGAGGGGATTTGTTTGTCCTATACTTTCCCCCCTGCCGCAATACATAAAAACAGGAGGAACTACTATGCAAAAACGAGTTCTGATGACGCTTTTGCTCATCATCTCCGCCGTTCTGCTCATCTCGTGCAGTACGGCCGTTACCCCACCGCAAACAAACGTTCAGAACGGGGTTTTCAACGCGGGGTTCGTAAAAACTGACCGCAAAGCTCCGGATTTTCTGAAACAGATTTCGGAAACACTCAACGATAACAAAACAGACATAAGATTGTCCGCAGACGATGAAGTTTTCGTCACCGTTAAGCTCGGAAAAGGCATAGCCGAGGACGGGTACGAAGGTTTTTCGTCGGTCGCGGATTTTTTGTTGTCCGAAAAAGGTCAAATGGTAATGCAAACCAACAAGGCTCTTCAGGACAGGGTAATCGAACAGGTTCTTTCTCTTAATCTTGCCAAAAACGAACAGCATCGCTATAACGTCCTCTTAAACGGCTTCTCTGTGAAAATTAAATACGGAGATATCGCAAAATTAGAGGCAATTTCGGGCGTTAAGCAGGTCGTTATTTCCGAACAATACGCGGTTCCTGAGGTTAAAGCTTCTGACCTTATGGACTCCTTCGCAGATACCGGAATCTTCGACAACCCTACCTCTTACGCAGGCACCGGAACGGTTATTGCAATCATCGACACCGGCGTGGACGTAACTCACTCTGCTTTTGCGAAAATGCCTTCGATTGCGTCGATGAATTTGGATTACCTTCGGACGATTCTTCCCTCAACCAATGCTGCGCAAAGGGCAAATATAACGGCTGAAGACGTTTATTACAGCGAAAAAATTCCCTTCGGCTTCAATTACGCCGACGGCAATACCGAATACAATCCGGATTACGTCGGTTCGGTGTATTACGGACACGTTCACGGAACGCATGTCGCGGGTATTGCCGCAGGTAACGATGAGGTTATAAAGGGCGCGGCTTACGACGCACAGCTTGCGGTTATGCGTGTGTTCGGCACACGGTCGAAAGGCGCGTATGATTCGGATGTCTACGCGGCGGTAGAAGACTGCGTTATTCTCGGAGTTGACGTTGCCAACCTTTCGCTCGGAAGTCCCTGCGGACCTACTAAAATTCGAGACGAAGGCAGGGAATTTATAACGGAAGTTCTTACTCTTGCCGAAAGAACGGGTCTTACGCTCTGCTGCGCTACTGGTAACGACGGAACGGCTTGGTATTTTACCGATACTTACAATCCGTTCTCCGCGGTAGACGATCCGGATAACGGCGTGGTTTCCTCTCCCGCCTCCTATCGCGCTTCGTTGTCGGTCGGCTCGGTAGACAACCTGACGAAAATTTACGTTGAACACGACGGCAAAAGAATCCTCGGAAGAGCTTCTGTTCCCCAGAACGGAAGTTTTTATCAGAACGACTTTTTTGCTATTCTTCAGGGCAAGGAGGAAGCTGTTTTTGAATACGTTCCCGTTCCTAACGCAGGAAGTCCCGAAGATTACGCAGACGTCGATGTCAAAGGCAAGATTGCACTTGTAAAACGCGGCGAAATTTCCTTTGAAGAAAAGGTCAAAAACGCCGCGGAAAAGGGCGCGATAGGCGTAATAATATACAATAATAC
>ULSO01058487.1_pt1 | contig 15591 bp, 10 predicted proteins | sample 1956701 | NCBI WGS metagenome assembly ULSO01 (sample SAMEA4835708, study PRJEB28245) | human gut metagenome | biome: gut microbiome; material: fecal sample | place: Denmark | collected 2008 | reverse complement strand
ATACGCACTGCGCAAGCTGCAATATAACGGCGAACACAATGCGCGCGCGCACGGCGTCCCGCTTCCTTATGGGCAGGGAGAGGGAATATGCAAAGTCGTGATTTTCGCGTCCGCTGAGGCAGATGAAGAATATGCCCAGCGTGTTATAGAAAAACAGCACATACATTGGATAATTTGGAATAAGCATCATTGAGCTCAGCAGCAGAAAAAGCACCGCCGCCGGATGCAGGGCAAGCTTAAATTCCTTATACAACAGCTTTGACAGCATGGCTTTCACTCCTTTTCAAGATGTATCATGGCCGTTTCAAGATCGACCGGGGTAAGGCGCACAAATGCGGGCAGCTTGGCTGCGTCCTGCTTATTCACTATGGCGGTGTAGCCGCGCTTGGCGGGCTTGGCACCTATGAGCAGCGCGCTTATATCGGCGGGGACGGCATCGGCGTCTATTTCCGCGGCCATATACTGCCCAAGGAACTGCTCTAACGGCATACTCGTGGCAATCTCGCCGCGGCGTATATATGTTATTGAATCCGCGCAGCGGTCAAGGTCGCTTGTTATATGCGTGGAGAAAAGTATGCTTACGCCTTCGCGCTGAAGCGAGAGAAAGACGTCCAGCAGATCGTCACGCGATACGGGATCGAGCCCGCTTGTGGGTTCATCCAGTATAAGCAGCTTCGCCCTGTGGCTCAGTGCAAGCGTGAGCGCATATTTCACCTTCATGCCGGCGGAAAGCTGATCCGGAGTTTTGCTTTCGTCCAATTCAAACTGCGCCATATAGCGGCGGTACGCTTGCTCGTCCCAATCATCGTAAAAGCGGCGCGTAACGTTGGTTATGGTCTTGATTTTCTTTTTTACATAGTAATCTACGCCGCCGGAAACGAAGCCTATCTGTCTTTTTATTTCCGGTTCGTTCTTTTCAAGCTCCATGCCGAAAAAGCGTATCTCTCCGCGGCTTGGATGCACCAAATTGAGTATTGATTTGAGCGTGGTGGTCTTTCCCGCGCCGTTGCGGCCGATAAAGCCCATTATAGTGCCCTGTTCAACCGAAAAGGAAACATCCTTCAGGCTGAAGGACGGGTATTCCTTGCATAATCCTTTTACGCTAAGCGCCTCCATTCAGGCAGCCTCCTTTTTGAGTAACATAGTTTGCGCAACAAGCGTTGCCTACATTATACACACATTGACAGCAGCTTGTCAAGGCCATGCGATTTGACATGGATTTTACATAACATTTCTTTTTGATTTTACATGGATTGAGTATCCTATAACCATAAAGAAAATGATTTGAAGGAACCGAAAGGAGATAAGAATTATGAAGAAGATTATGATGATCGTGCTTGCCGCGATAACTGCGGCGGCTATGTTTGCGGGCTGCGCATCCGATAACGGCAGCGCGGGCGGCAGCGTTTCAACTGACGGCTCAACGTCCATGGAAAAGGTGATAGGCGCGCTTGGCGAATCGTTCATGGCGAACAACCAGGGCACAACGTTCACTTACAATCCAACCGGCTCAGGCTCCGGCATAAAGGCCGTGCTTGAAGGCCGCTGCGATATCGGCCTTTCCAGCAGAAGCTTGAAGGACGACGAGAAGGCCGAAGGGCTTAAGGAGACCGTGCTTGCATATGACGGCATTGCCATAATAGTAAACCCGGAAAACCCTGTAAACAATCTTGACCTTGAAACCATTGCCAAGCTTTACACCGGCGAAATCACCAACTGGAAGGACGTTGGCGGTAATGATGCCGAAGTGGTGCTCATCGGTCGCGAAGGCGGCAGCGGCACAAGGGACGGCTTTGAATCCATCACCGGCATCGCCGACAAGTGCCAGTATCGCCAGGAGCTGACTTCCACCGGCGACGTTATAACCACCGTATCTCAGAACCCCAACGCCATCGGCTACGCTTCCCTTGCCTCTCTAAAGGACAGCGTTAAGGCTCTGACCGTTGGCGGAGTGGCCCCCACCGAGGACACCGTTAAGGACGGCAGCTACGTTGTACAGCGCCCGTTCATGCTGGTAACTAAGGACGGTGCGGCCCTCAACGAGACTGCGCAGAAGTTCTTCGACTACGCCACCAGCGCCGATGCGGCGGACATAATCGCCAAGGCCGGTGCGGTTGCCGCGAACTGAGCGTGAACAATACAAACCTTAATGATCGGGCGGCCGAAGGGCCGTCCGACAGCCACGTTAATAAGAAAGGAGCAGGCATGAAGCAGAATAAGAAGCATACAGCAAAGCCGATAGAAGCCATTGTGCACGGAATATTCCTTGTGGCGGGACTTATAACCGTGGGCTGCGTGCTGCTGATAACGGTTTATCTTATAATATCCGGCCTGCCCGCAATAAAAGAAATAGGCCTTATACCGTTCCTGTTCGGCAAGGTGTGGGCGTCCACGGCAAAGACCACCGAGCCTTCCTTCGGCATACTGCCGTTTATACTGACCAGCGTATACGGCACATGCGGCGCAATAGTGCTGGGCGTGCCGGTAGGCTTTATGGCAAGCGTGTATATTGCAAAGCTTGCGCCGAAGAAGCTGAAGAATGTTATGCAGTCGGCAGTCAGCCTGCTTGCGGGCATACCAAGCGCTGTATACGGCCTTGTGGGCATGCTGGTGCTTGTGCCGGGGATAAGGAAGCTGTTTAACGTGCCGGACGGCGCAAGCCTGCTGGCGGCGATAATAGTGCTGGCCATAATGATACTGCCTTCAATAATAAAGGTGTCCGTAACGGCGCTTGAGGCCGTGCCGAAGGAATACGAGGATGCATCGCTTGCCCTTGGCGCGACCGAGGTGGAAACATATTTCAAGGTATCCGTCCCCGCGGCGCGCAGCGGCATTTCTGCGGCGGTGGTGCTGGGCGTTGGCCGCGCGATAGGCGAGGCAATGGCGGTTATGATGGTTTCGGGCAACGCGGCGAATATGCCAGGGCTTTTTGAAAGCGTAAGGTTCCTTACCACGGCCGTTGCAAGCGAAATGTCCTATTCCGGCGGGCTTCAGCGGCAGGCGCTGTTCTCCATAGCGTTGGTGCTGTTCGTGTTCATAATGCTTATAAACGCGGCGCTCAATTTCTTCCTGAAACAGGACAAGGAGGCGTAAATATATGAACAAAAAGCTTTCGCCCGGCCGCAGGGCATATACGGCTGGCATGAAGGCGCTGATGTATGCGTCCACAGCCGCGATAGGCGCGCTGGTGCTGTTTTTGATAGGGTATGTGCTTTACCGCGGCATACCGAACATAACATGGAAGTTTTTGACCACGGCGCCCAGCATACTGAACGACACGATAGGCATTTGGCCTGATATACTGAACAGCATTTATGTTGTGATAGCAACCATAATAATTGTGCTTCCGCTTGGCGTATGCGCGGCAATATATCTTAGCGAATATGCATCGAACAAAAAGCTTGTACGCGTTATAGAATACGCTGCGGAAACGCTTTCCGGCATACCGAGCATTATATACGGCCTTGTGGGCATGCTGTTCTTCTGTGAATTTTTGAAGATGCAAACCTCGCTTATGGCGGGCGCGCTCACGCTTGTTATAATGAACCTGCCTACGGTAATGCGCACAACGCAGGAAAGCCTTAAAACCGTGCCGCAGAGCTACCGTGAAGGCGCGTTCGGCCTTGGCGCGGGCAAATGGCGCGTAATACGCACGGTGGTGCTGCCGGGCTGCGTAGACGGCGTTATAACCGGCTGTATACTGTCTGTCGGCCGAATACTCGGCGAATCGGCCGCGCTGCTTTTCACGGCGGGCATAGCGCACGTTGTGAACGGCTTCTTCATGGGGCTTAAAAGCTCCGGCGCAACGCTTACGGTAGCGCTGTATATTTATGCAAAGGAGCGCGGCGAATTCGGCGTTGCGTTTGCGGTAGCGGCAATACTTATGCTGCTGACGCTGATAATAAACCTGAGCGCGGAAGCGGTTGCAAGAAGCTTTAAGAACAAAAGGCGGATATAGATACTATGCGCATGGAAGGGAGAGAGAATATGGAAGCCAATGAAAAGAGCATTTTGAACGTGAAAGAGCTTTGCCTATGGTACGGCAACCATCAGGCGCTGAAAAATATAAACATAGATATACCTAAAAACAGCATAACGGCGCTTATAGGCCCGTCCGGCTGCGGCAAGTCCACGTTCCTTAAAACGCTTGATCGCATGAACGATCTGATACCGGACGTTAAGATAACGGGCAGCGTTGAATACAAAGGGGAGGATATACTCGCGCCGGGCGTGGACGTGAGCGAGCTGAGACGGCAGATAGGCATGGTGTTCCAGAAGCCGAATCCATTCCCTATGAGCATATATGATAACATTGTCTACGGCCCGCGTACCCACGGCATAAGGAACAGGGCCAAGCTGGATGACATTGTTGAAAAGTCCCTGCGCGGCGCGGCAATATGGGACGAGGTAAAGGACAGGCTGAGGAAGAATGCGCTTGGCCTTTCCGGCGGGCAGCAGCAGCGCCTTTGCATAGCGCGTGCGCTGGCGGTGGAGCCGGATGTGCTGCTGATGGACGAACCCACAAGCGCGCTGGACCCCATATCAACATCAAAAATAGAAGAACTGGCCATGCAGCTGAAGGAGCGATACACAATAGTCATTGTTACACACAACATGCAGCAGGCGGTAAGAATATCAGACAACACGGCGTTTTTCCTGCTGGGCGAGCTTGTTGAATACGGCAATACGGAGGAGATGTTCTCCCAGCCCACGGATAAGCGCACAGAGGATTATATTACAGGGAGGTTCGGATAATGAGAAGGCGGTTTGACAATCAGCTTGCGGAGCTGAACAGGGAGCTTATTGAGATGGGTGCAATGTGCGAGGAATCCATAAGCATGGCACTGAAGGCGCTTATGGAAGGCGACAAGGCGCTTGCGAAAAAGGTTGCCGGGCTTGACGTGGCGATAGACCAGAAGGAGCGCAGCATAGAATCCATGTGCCTGAAGCTTTTGCTCCAGCAGCAGCCCGTGGCGCGCGATTTAAGGCAGATATCCGCCGCGCTTAAGATGATAACCGATATGGAGCGCATAGGCGACCAGGCTGAGGATATCGCGGAGATAATAACCTATCTCAGCGACAGGAACGCCGTCAACGAGCAGCTTATGCGCGAAATGGCGAACGCGGCAATAAAAATGGTTACGGATAGTGTGGACGCATATGTAAAACATGATACAATAATGGCGGAGAAGGTCATTGCCGCGGACGATGTTGTTGACGCATATTTCGACAGGGTGAAGCATCAGCTTATCGAAAGAATAGCGGCCGACCCGATGGACGGCGAATATGCGCTGGATTTATTGATGATAGCCAAGTATTTTGAGCGCATTGCCGACCACGCGGTGAACATTGCCGAATGGGTCATATTCTCCGTAACGGGAGTGCATAAGGAGGACTAAACAGCATGATATGGTGCGTGGAGGACGACGCAAGCATACGGGACATAGAGGTATACGCGCTGAACTCAGCCGGCTTCGAGGCAAGGGGCTTTGAGGACGGCAGCAGCTTTTATGCCGCGATAACGGGCGAAAAGGATAAGCCGCAGCTTATAGTGCTGGACGTTATGCTGCCCGGCATTGACGGAATAGAGCTGCTCAGGCGCATCCGCGCGAACGCCGCGCTGAAACAGATACCCATAGTCATGGCCACGGCCAAGGGCAGCGAATACGACAGGATACAAGGGCTTGACCTTGGCGCGGATTATTATCTGACCAAGCCCTTCGGCGTGATGGAGCTTATATCCTGCGTTAAGGCCGTGCTCAGGCGGTGCGGCGCGGCAAAGGAAGCGGACACGCTTTGCGCCTGCGGCATAAGCATGAACACACTTGAGCATACCGTGAGCGCAGACGGGGAGCGAATAACGCTGACATACAAGGAATATGAGCTGCTGAAGCTGTTCCTTTCCCATATGGGCACGGCGTTCACAAGGGAGCAGCTTATGGAACGGGTTTGGGGAACGGACTACATGGGCGAAACGCGCACCATAGATATGCATATACGCACGCTGCGCCAAAAGCTTGGCAAATGCGGCGAAAGCATCAAAACCGTAAGAAACGTTGGCTACCGGATGGAGGAAGGGCAATGACGAAAAGAATATTCAGGGCTATAATGCTTGTTGCGGGCATAATACTGCTTGCAAGCCTGCTGATAATAATGGACTGCTTATACGAATACTTTGCAAGCCTGCAGGAAAGCGAGCTGAAGGATCAGCTGAGCCTTGCGGCGGCGGGCGTTGAGCAGGGCGGGGAGGAATACCTTGCCCGCGTGAAGAGCGAAAGATACAGGCTGACATGGATAGCGCCCGACGGCACGGTGAAATACGACAGCGGAAGCGACAAAAGCACGCTGGACAACCACGCCGCGCGCGAGGAGGTGCGGCAGGCGCTTGAAGCCGGAGAAGGGCAAAGCACGCGCTATTCGGCAACGCTTATGCAAAAGACGATGTACTACGCAAAGCGGCTTGACGACGGCAGCGTAATAAGAATATCCGTAAGCCGGGCTACCATTGCAACGCTGGCACTGGGCATGCTGAGGCCTGTGGTGATAATAGTGCTGGCGGCGCTGGTATTGGCGATAGTTATGGCGAACAGGCTGGCGCAGAGAATAGTTGCGCCGCTGAACGCGCTGGACCTTGACCATCCGCTGGACAACGACGCATACGAGGAGATAGCCCCGCTGCTGAGCCGCATAAACCGGCAGCATACGCAGATAGACGCGCAGATGCGCGCGCTGGACAAGAAGAAGGACGAGTTCAATGCCATAACCCGCAGCATGAACGAAGGACTTGTGCTGCTGGATGAAAAGGGGAGCATAATAAGCATAAATCCCGCGGCAAGGCAGCTATTCAACGCGGAAGAAAACTGCGCGGGCCACGATTTTATTACGGTGGACAGGAACCCCAAACTGAGCGAGGCCATACGCGCCGCATACGACGGCGGCCACGGCGAGACGAGCATCGACCGCGGCGGCAAGGTATATCAGCTTGACGTGAGCCGCATAGAATCCGACGGAAAAACGGCAGGCGCGGTGATACTCGGCTTTGACATAACCGAAAAGCAGAATGCGGACGCAATGCGCCGCGAGTTCACGGCAAACGTTTCGCACGAGCTGAAAACGCCGCTACAGGGCATTATAGGCAGCGCGGAGCTGATAGAAAACGGCATGGTGAAGGCGGAGGACATGCCCCGCTTTGTGGGCCACATTCGGCAGGAGGCGCAGCGGCTGGTTACGCTGATAGGTGACATAATAAGGCTGAGCCAGCTTGACGAAGGCTGCGATATGCCTACGGAGCGCGTTGACCTGAAGGCGGTTGCGGCGGAGGCTGCAAACGACCTGCGCACGGAGGCGGAGGAAAGGCACATAGGCGTTGAGGTGCGGGGTGAAAGCGTCTGCATAACCGGCGTAAGGCGGCTATTATATGAAATTATTTACAACCTGTGCGACAATGCCGTTAAGTACAACCGCGCGGGCGGCAGCGTAAGCATAACCGTGGGCGAAAAGGACGGCCTTGCAACCGTTACCGTGGCGGATACGGGCATCGGCATACCCGAAGAGCATCAGGCCCGCGTGTTTGAACGGTTTTACCGCGTGGATAAGTCCCACTCCAAGGAGAGCGGCGGCACGGGGCTTGGCCTATCCATAGTCAAGCACGCGGTAATGTATCACCACGGCAGCATAAGGCTTGAATCCGTCCCGAACGTGGGCACGACAGTAACCGTTTCGCTGCCCGCGTAAAGCGGGTTTTTATATGCGGAGAGTCTCCCGTGCGCGGGCGGCTCTTTTTTAACAAAAAATTCACCGTTTTTCGTTTCCTCTCTTGCTTTTTCTTTCGTTAAGGGATACAATATATTCCGTGTAATACTAAAATTATGCGGTACGGACCGACATTTTTTAGGAGGAAGGAAACATATGAGAAATCAAGTGTTCAAGAAGCTGTTTTCCGTGCTGCTTGCGCTGATAATGGTGGCAGGTCTGCTGCCCGCGTCAGTGCTGGCGGAGGGGGAAGGCAATGCGGATTCTACGCCCGCGCCTACGGAAGCAGTGCAACCGACGGAATCGGCTGAACCCACCACGCCGACCGAGACGGAGACTCCCGAAGTCACCGAAGTTCCCGAGCCTACGCCCGAGAACCCCGCGGCCACGGTAGAGCCCACGCAGGGCGAGCCCACTGCCGAACCCACGGATGAGGGGATTATGCCGGCGAATGTGATGCCCGTGCAGGCGAATGTGGAACTTCAATATCGTATAGTACATCTGGACTGCGGTCGTGAATACTTCACAAAAGACTGGATAATCGCCCTTATAAACGAGATGGCAGAAGCCGGTTATAACCAGCTCCAGCTCGCTTTCGGTAACGGCGGTTTCCGCTTTTACTTGAATAATATGGCAGTCGGCAGCTATTCACATGAACAGGTGATGGGAGCCCTTGAAGCCGGAAACAAGCACTATAATATATACGGTGACGGTGAAAATGGCCCCACCAATAGTGAATGGATAACATATAACCCGTCTGTAAATGCCCTGACCCAGACGGAGATGGATACCATAATTAAGCATGCCCAAAGCAAAGGTATTGAAATTGTCCCCATGCTCAATACTCCGGGGCATATGCATGCTGTTTTGGCCGCAATGAGTGAACTTGGCATAAGTGGCAATCTTCAGGTTAGCGGCAAACCCGGTTGCCTTAACCTTGAGAATACAGTTGCTGTTAGCTTTACAAAAGAACTTGTAAGCAAATACGTGAAGTATTTTGCGGATAATGGCTGCAATTTCTTCAATGCCGCAATGGATGAATATAGCTCATGGGAAAATGTTTTCTATAATTATGCGAATGATATTATAAGTATAATTACGGGAAATAATATGACTCCGCGCATGTTCAATGATGCGCTCAGAAGCAATAACACCATAAGCAATAGTAACGTACAGGTTTGTTATTGGTTTTATGGCAACGACTGCTATCCGGTCGATCAAATTACCCAATATCAGTTGATAAACGCCAATCACGACTATTACTATGTGTCTACCAATGAGAACTGGAATCTTTATAAAGAAGGATACACGTTTGTTGGCGAATATAACGAAGATACGTGGATAAATAAGGCAAAACAATTTAACAATAATACATTTAACTACGGGAGAGGGTTTGGAACACATGTTAATAACCCTGTTGGCTCTATGTTCTGCATATGGTGCAACACCCCCGGCAAAAATACCGAAACCCAAATTGCGCAGCAGATTCGCATGATACTGCGCGTTATTGGCGCGTGCATGCAGAATAGCGACATCTATTCCGCTTCTGATGTGCATGTTGAGGGCGGGTTTAAGGCTGATGGAACAATAAATGTTCCCACCAACAACAAAACCGTAGTCAACGATAACGATACCGTTCGCGTAACAGGCCCCAACCTTGCGGCGCTGACTGCGCCCGAGCATACGGGAGAAATAGCAGGCATTGAGGCTGTTGAAGGCAGAATAATGGCCTATGACGTGACCCCTTCGACCGCGGACAATACTTATACCGGCGAAGCCGAGGTTCGCATAAAGATACCCGCAGAATGGGATAGCAGCAAGGTTAACGCGTTCATCGTGGGAAACGATAGCACTGTTAATGATATCACAGGCAAGACCGAGGATGGCTGGTATGTGTTTACCGCGCCGCACTTCTCCGTAATGGGCATATATGAGAAGGCCGCAACGACAGAGGTTGGCGGAACGATAACGATTGTAGAAGGGAAAGAGGAAGTCCTTACCGTTGATGGTGAAGTGGCCAAAAACAAAATTGGCGATCCTGCGGATACGGCTGTTGCAATTAAAACAGGTGTAGAGTACGGCACTAAGCCCGGTGAAGGAACCCAGTTTACACTTGGCAACAAGATAACAACCGGCGACGGTGTTATATCCGACGGCAATGGCAACTATTTGGTTGTGTCTGAAAAAGGTGAAATCAGCAACACAAAAGAAATAGCTGATGCTACGGTGTTTAATGTTACATCTTCAGGGTATTTGACTACTTATTATACTATTCAGGTCAAAGGCAGAAACCAGTATTTGACAATAAATAACAATAATAAGCTGGCAATCCAGAATTCATCTTCGCCGTGGTACTATTATAATGGATATGGTTTTTACCAGCAAAAAGGCAGGAACTATTACTACTTGAAGTTTAATAATGGCTGGACTGCAAGTACTGGGAACGGCACAAGCGGCTATTTGTATAAGCGCGCAGATAGCCCAAACCTTGTTGATATTACAAAAATAACCTTTAAGGGCATTAAGTCTGGTACAACTACGGTGACAATTGCCGGAGTGGAGTATAACATAGAGGTTAAGGCCGCTGAGCTTGAGAATGTGGTACTGCCCATCAACCTGTGGATAACCAACACGGGCGTTGTGCCGACCAATTGGAGCAATGGTACCCCTGCGGAGTTTACGTATAACGATGATGGCGGCAACAGGCGCAGTATATATACTCTTAAAGCATCGCACTCCACGGTGAACAGCCCTAACGGAATAAGCTTGAGCAGCATATTACCTCAAGTAACCGGTACAGCAAAAAGCTGGGACAACAATACGTACAATGTAGTTTATTGGAAGAGCGCATACCATACGGCAGAAAACAGGCAGTCTACCGATGGCTGGACGAATTATTCCCACAAAGGAATCAAATTTGAATATATCAGGTTCTATGAGGGCAGTTGGGCTTATTCCGTAGATGGCATTACATGGGTAAATATTGAAAATGTCGGCGCAGGAGCAACCGACACAGATAAGAATCAAGTATGTATATGGTATCGCCAGGTGACCACGGTTACAAGCGAGGTTACTACGGAAATAGTTGACTGGGGTCCGATAGAATATGGTGCGAATCAATGTCTGCTTGATTTCGCGGTAAAATACGATGGTACTTCAGATAGAATACCGAATACTTTCCCCGCAACGGGTAAGACCATGGGGTTCGATTGCCCGCCTGATCAAACTGTGCCGCTCGGCAATGGTTATGTTGTGAAAGATACGGATGGTACATATTACCGTACTGTTTACGGTATTGCCGGTGTAGAAACCTCAAATTACGAGGTTTATATGATAACCCTCACCCCGAGCAATGATAACCACAGTGTGTATATCAACAAAAATTCAACACTGACCAGCTATAATTATGACGGCACGGAAAAAATAGCGTGGGCTAAGACTGAGGCCGATGCCAACAGCGCCGAGCAGTACAAAATGCCCAATGTGAAATACGGTGGCGAGCCGTTCCTCGAATCCGTTAAGATATATCAGTATCAAGGTCTGTTGGTGACGTACTATCTGCGTGCCAAGGAAACTACAGACAGTCTGACAGTGCATTATGCAATAGATGGCACCAATGTAGAGTTCCATAAGTACAATATAATTGTTAAGGCTAATGCGGATGGTACTTATCCTACGTTTGATGAAAACATAGGCCTTAATAAAACGAACCCAAAGGGTCCTTTGGATAACGGAACGATAGTAAACAGTACTGATGTAACAATAACTGTCTCATCTGACCTGTCTACACTGAATAATCTTGAACCGCAGTATCGTTACTCCGATTATGACGTTAAGAGAAGTTGGCGTGAGGACGATAAAAATGTATGGATATACTATACATTTAAGCGTGAACATACGTATGTTATCGATTTCGGCCTGCCGCTGAAGATTAAGTTTAGCGACTTTGGCGTAACGAATGATGAAGCCATAGGAACAGTGTCTCTTTGGGAAAAAGAGACAGTACTCGAAAACAAAGGACTGTATGGCACGGCCAAGGTTATTACGGGAAGCACGGAGGGTAAGTACGTCCTGTACACACTGGATAAGCCGCTTGACAAGAACATAACCATACCGCTGTATGTAAAGTTTAATCAAAGAGGTGATAACGACAAACCGCAGTTGTTCACCGCTAACATCATCCCCGCCACGAACGTCTACTACGAGGACAGCTTTGCGAAGTTTACCAACGGCAGCTATGTCGATGGCGAGAGCAATAGCCAAGAGATAAAGTGGGGGATTGAAGGCACAAGCACCGAAGCCAACGCCACCCAAGCCCTCGAAGCGCTTGGCAATAAAACGAACGTCTACGGCTACGACCCCGCCTACAACAACTGCACCATGTTCTCCATGGGCAGCGCGCGCAAGGTGACCGTGACCAGCACCATGGCAACGACTGGCGTAGTCTGGCCGACGGCGCAGTTTACCTTCAAGGGCACCGGGTTTGATATCATCAGCTTGACGGATAATACGTCGGGTGCGATATTTGTGGATGTGTATGCCGGCAAAGAAGCTAAGGGCACTATGGTCAAGAGCTATATAGTTGATAACTATTATGGCTATACGCAGGACGAAAGCGGCAACTGGGTTGTTGACAAGACCGCAAAAGATAACGCCATATATCAGATACCTGTTATGCAGGTGCGTAACCTTACATATGGTGAGTATACCGCGGTCGTGACCGTGTTCTACGATAAGGCGTTTAACCATACTGCGAAGAACGAGTATAACTTCTGGCTTGATGCTGTTCGCGTGTACGACCCCGCCGGGACTGACCTTGATAACGAATATGTTAAGGACAAGGAAGGCTTCCCGCAGTATATTAAGCTGCGTGATGAGTTGGCAAAAACAGAGAATACGACTGTTAATGTTAAATCAATGGTATTCATTGATGGCGGCAATACTGCTAATATAGCTACTTATGCCAATATCGGCCCGAACAACGAGGTATATCTTGCCCAAGGTCAGGCGATAACGTTTAAGCTTGCGGGCAATGATTTGAGCAAGATTGCTACCGTGCAGATTGGTGCGAAGTCGCCCAACAGCAATGAAACTAATAAGGCAAGCATGGTTATCGGAAACGCTGTAAAAGAACTTGGAACCGCTACCGAGATGTATTATGACATCACGGATGCTGCTAAGAATGGCAATGCTATTACCATAACAAACAATGGTAATGCAATACTCTCGCTGACCAACCTGAAGATAACCTTTGCCAGCAAGCCTGACGCGGAAGTGACTCTTGCTAAGCTGAGCGAAGCTGAGCAGAATGAAGCTGTGGTAACCGTTCGTGCGCTGTTTGCGCCCGCGCCGATAGAGCCGGAGCCCGAGCCGGAGCCTGAAAAGACATTTGAGCCGGAGCGGTTCGAGGCAAGCTGGAGCAGGAACGTTATACAAGGCAGGAAGGCTACGCTTACCGTTAAGACCTCCGAGGACGTGGAAGCCATTACCGTGGACGGCCAGACCATAAGGAGCTACCGCACCCGTACCGAGCGCGTGGGCTTCGGCCGCCGCGCGAAGCGCATAACGTACAGGGAGTTCACTTACAGCATGGTGGCTCAGGAATCCGCGGACTTTAGCGTGACCGCCATCAATGCGGAAGGCACCGAGAGCGAAGCCATCACCGCGCGGCTTACCGTTAAGACCCGTCCCAACAGCTTGCGCGATATGTGGGATTGGTTCAAGGGTTGGTTTTAATGAAAGGGGTGAAGAGCATGAAAAAGCAATATGTTAAGCCCGAGCTGTACTTTGAGAACTTTGAACTGAGCATGAATATTGCAGCCGGTTGCGCGATTGCAACACAGCATGCTGATTATGTATGTCCATATACTATAACAAGTATGAACAGGACTATATTCTCAAGCAAGGAAAGTGGTTGCACAACTCTAACACAGGATGGATCAGAATATGGACTGTGCTACCATAATCCAGCGGAAGGACAGAACCTGTTTTCCTCCTAATTAACTGACACGAGTACGAGTGCCCTGCCCGCATAGGACGGGGCACTTTTTGACGGAAAGGAGTATGCCATGAAAAAAACTGCAATTATACTGCTTGCGCTTGCGGCGCTTATGCTTGCGGGCTGCACGGGCGGCGGGGATGACCTGAGCGACGCGGTGGAGATACCGCCCGAAACCACGCCCGCGGCAAGCAGCGGCGGCGATATGCAAAACGATAACGCTGCGCAAAACGGCGGCAGCAGCGGCAATACCGCTGAATACGGGCTGGAAATAAAGGGCATAAGCAAATACGCGGGGCTGTTTGTTGAGGACGGCACGGACGAAACCGTGTCCGACGTATGCGCCGTAACGGTGCGCAACAATGCGGAAAAAACGGTGCAGTATGCGCATTTGACCGTTACCATAGACGAAACGGCATATGAGTTTGACGTAACCACCCTACCGCCCGATGCGGAGGTTCAGCTGCTTGAGCTTAGCCGCCAGCCCATGCCCGAAAGCACGGATGGCTACACGGCCTTGGTAACTATGTATGCCGCGTTCGATGCCGAGCCGGGCATGAATGCTGACGCGCTGGAGATAACCACGCAGGATACGGCAATCACCGTAAAGAACATTTCCGGTAAGGACATGGGGCAGGTTTATGTATACTATAAGGTGGCGTATGGCGAGCTGTACCTTGGCGGCATAACTTACCGCGTGGGCGTGAACGGCCTTGCCGCAGGGCAAAGCACAACCTGCTACGCCGGACACTATTCAACCGAATACAGCAAGCTGATGTTCGCCACATATGAACACTGAACGCTTCACCTTCGGCGGGGTAACGCTTGAAGTGCGCGGGCAGGACGCATGGACGGTATCCAAGGCCAGCGCCCGCTTCCATGCGGAGGACGGCGCGGAAACGAACCATGTCATATCCGTGGAATACAGCCCAACCCCGCCGCCCGTGCCCGACCATGCCGTGAAAAACGGCCCGGTGAGCCGCTGGCGCGAAGGGGATGCGCTGCATACGCTCAGGGTATACGGCGCAAGGCAGTTTTCGTATGCCGTGCGCACGCAGGGGCAAACGCGCCTTGTGTTCGGCGAAGGCTACCGCAGCACCATGTATTCACAGGCAATACTTGAATCCGCCGATATGTTCGATATTCTGGCGGGCTTTGGGCAGCTTGTGCTGCATTCGTCCTATGTGCTGACGCAAAGCGGGGCAGCGGTGCTTTTCAGCGGGCCGAGCGGCATAGGCAAAAGCACGCAGGCCGCGCTGTGGCAGCAGTATGCCGGTGCGGATGTTATAAACGGGGACAGGACGCTCATCCGCACGGATGACCTTACCGCAAACGGCGTGTTCTATTCCGGCACGTCCGGCATATGCAAAAACGCCTCCGCGCCCATTCGGGCGATAGTGCTGCTTGATAAGGCTGATGAAAATACGCTGCGCCGCGCCGGGGCAAAGGAGGCCTTTGCCGCTGTGCTGAGCCAATGCTCATATTATCAATGGGATGCGGAGTCGGCAATACATATGACGGATTTGGTAGCTGGGCTGGTGCAGCGTGCGGATGTATATCGGCTTAGCTGCCGCGCTGACGAAGGGGCGGTGCGGCTGCTGCAAAACGAATTGTTTGGGGGATAAAATGGAAAATAACAGCGCAGAACCGCGCCTATCATCATATCTTCATGCAAAGGCCTGCCGGGCGGGAACGCCGCTTGCGGGCAATTTTGAGCTTACGCCGCGGTGTAATTTCAACTGCAAAATGTGCTATGTTCACCTGAGCGAGGCAGAGCAGAAGCGGCGCGGCGCGGAGCTGAGCGCGGACGAATGGCTGAGCATTGCGGAAACGGCGCGCTC
>ULSO01074284.1_pt1 | contig 15663 bp, 25 predicted proteins | sample 1956701 | NCBI WGS metagenome assembly ULSO01 (sample SAMEA4835708, study PRJEB28245) | human gut metagenome | biome: gut microbiome; material: fecal sample | place: Denmark | collected 2008 | reverse complement strand
TATCTTTCTTTGTATGTTTAATGCTGTTTGCCAATTTTAACTTTGCCAGTTCATTTTTATAAACTTTTTGCTCATTTGTTAGGTCGTCAGCTTGTTTATTGAGCCTAATGATAATATTTTCATTTGTTGATTTTACAATTTGATTAGTAATTTTATCAAATTCTTTTTCTATCTCCGCAATCTTTTTCTCATATTGTTTTATTGTGTCCGAAGATAAACTTTGTTCATAAGCCTTTAAAATTTGATCTGCCAGATAGTCAATGGTTTTAGGTTCTAAAATTCTTTTTAGGATAAAGTCTATAACTTTGGACTCTAAATCTTGTTTCTTTTCATTTTTCTTAGTGCAGTTGTGAAACTTATTTTTTTGTGAACAAGCATAATAGCAGTGTTTAGCCTGAGTTTTACTTGTTCCAGAAGTTCCCACCATAATATTCCCACAGATCCCACAATAGACTTTCCCTCTTAAAAGGTAATTTTCTTTGTTTCTTGAGTGACGTTTGTTAAAACGTAATCTTTCCTGGACTTTTTTAAAGACATCAAGAGAAATAATAGGCGGATAATAATTGTCATTGTCTGCTAACTTACTTTTATAAATTCCAACATACTTTTCATTTGACAGCATATTCTGTAAGCTTTGCAAACTGAATTGAGAATTTGAATTTGTTTTAATATTCAGTTTGTTTAATTCTTTTTTTATCTCTTGTTTACTTTTTCCATTTGCATAATCACTAAAAACTTTTTTGACAACTTTAGCTTGTTCTTCATTGACTACAACTTTTTTGTTTATAACCGAATAACCAAAAAGAGTTCTGCCACCAATAAAATTGCCTTTTAAAATACTTTCTCTCATACCACGTTTAACTTTTTCGCTTAAGTCTTTGATATACATTTCTGCAAACATTTCCAAAAGACCTTCCATTAGTGCACCTTCAGGGGTGTTGCTGATTGATTCAGTTGCAGAAATAACTTTGACACCGTTTTGCTGAAGTTTGTGTTTATAGATGGCGTTGTCATACTTGCTTCTTGAAAAACGGTCAAGTTTATATACCAAGACAAATTCAAACTCTTTCTTGGTAGAATCTTCAATCATTTGTTGGAAGGCTGGGCGGTGGTCGTTCGTTCCTGTCATTGCTCTGTCAATATATTCATTAACAATGTTGTAATTATTACGTTCAGCAAACTCATGACAAACTCTCAACTGACCTTCGATTGATTGTTCAGTTTGCTTTTCTGATGAATATCTTGCATAGATTACTATATTTGTCATTTGCGTTCCTTTTTTAATTTTTCTATGAATGGTTTTAAGTTGTTGTAAAGTTTTATTTCCAGAGGATTGGTGTAAAATTTTTCTCTGCCTTTGATGTCATCAAATCTTTTAAGTCTGATTTCTGCACTTTGGATACTTACATCACAAAGGTCGGACAGTTCCTGAGGTGATCTGATTTCAAGTTCCTTGATTAGAACCATTGGCATCAAGATTCTGCTGGCGAAAATGTTGGCTTCTTTTTCTAATTTGTCAGAATCACGATAAACTTTATGTAGAACGATATGCCCCATTTCATGAGCGGTTGTAAACCTGGAGCGATGTCTTGAGTTTTCTTCGTTGACGACAATTCTGTAATTGTTATCACTGTCAACATCTGTAAACCCATCAGGACTAAGGTCGATTAAGTCTTGCCGAGAGATTCCACAGACTCTTTCAAATTTTTTATAAGACCAAAGTTCCCAGTGATTATTTTTGATGATTTGGTGTAAGTCTAAGGGAAATGTTGTTACGTTATTTTTAATCAAAAAGTCCCAGGCTGTGTTTCTTGCATTGTAATAATTAACTCGATATTCGATGTCATAATAATTTTTGCTTTGTTTTCTTTTTATCAGTGCCATGTTTTAAGTATGGCACTTTTTTTATTTTAATATTTGCAAGTGGCGTCACTTTTTAAATATTAACATCTGGATCTATATAATCTTTTCCAAGTAATGTTTCAATTGCTTTACGCTGCTCGTCCGAAACTTTATATTCTTTGATTTTTCCACCTCGAGCAATTAATCTTATAGTGTTTTCTGTTGTTTCTGTTTCGTTTTTATCTTCCCAACCAAGTAAGTAGGCCGGAGTTGTTTGTAGTGCTTTTGCTAAAGGTTCCAAAATATTCATGGGCAAATTTTCAATTTCCCCATTTTCATAACGATAAATTGTTGCTCTGTTTTTATTAATTTTTTTTGCTAAGTCATCTACACTTAAACCGAGAGACAATCTACGTTCTTTTATTCTTAAACTTATTTGGGATTCTTTTGTCTTCATGATAATAAATATAGCATATTTGTTGCAAAATTGCAACATTAAATAAAAAAAACATAAAAATTTTCGCAAAAGTGCGATTTTTTGTTGACTTTTAAAAAAAAATATGGTAAGTTTATATCAATAAATCGCATTAATGCGACAAGGAGCAAATATGAATGTGAAACTTTTAATGGAAAAAATTAGAATAAAAAAAATCAAAATTATAGATTTAGTTAAGGAAATGGACATTAACCGAGCAACATTTTACAGAAAACTAGAAAATAATGGAAAAAACTTTACAATCAAAGATGTAATAACTTTAAAAAATTTTTTAAATTTAACGAATGAAGAGGCAAACTTAATTTTTTTTAACAATTTTGTCGCATAAATGCAACAAATAATAAAGCTGAAAGCAGGTGATATATGAAAATTGAAATCGGTGTAATTGTCGACAGAAAAACAGGTGAAGAAACTCCAATTTATAGAGAAGTTCCAGAAGAAGAAGCAAAAGCATTGCAGGAAGTTTGGAATAAAAATTTGGTTGACTTCTTTTATGACTATGTAAAAGACCAAATTGCAAAGGAGAAAGCTAATGGAAAAGTTTAACCTTATTTGGCTCTGGTTAAATGATTTAGACCAGGAGTTTGAAGAATTTTGTAGAAACTTTGATTTAAATCCTTTTCACGAGGTGACGTTTAAAATGTTCAAAAATCAAGTGGGAGGTTGATTATGGGAAAACTGGTTAATTTCAAATCTGCTTTTAAAAATTATGCTCAGAGTTCGTATGTTGTACTTTTGAAATATGGTGGCTCAAACGGATACATTGAAACCATCAGCAAAAGAGAAGCAATGAATTTGTGTGCTGATTTCAAAAAGAGTCACAGAGCTGAGTGCTACAAAGTCGATTGTATGACAAGTGAACCAATAAGAAAACTGTCATAAGGGAGGAAAGAATGGAGGCACGTCAACAAAGGTTCATGTACGATAAACGTCTAAGTTGGGGTGCAAGAGTGCTTCTTTCAGAGATAAGTAAGTACTACGGAACTCCGGTGGACTGTGAAGATTGTGATATATATTTTGCTACACTGTTCGACGTTTCTGATAGACAGATACGAACATGGAAATCAGAACTTAAAAACCTTGGTTACATTGAATCTAAGAAAAACGGTTTAAATAAACGTGTTTTGGAATATAAACCAGACTTATCTGCACATGACCTAGAGAGCGGAAACATGGGTGTGATTTACAGAACTGCAGATGGGAAGTTATTAACCAACACCATGGAAGCATTTGTTTACTTTGATGATTTGATTGAAAAACAACAAGCAAATCTTGGCAAAACAGCAAACGCATTAAGAATTGTTTACCATACACTTGCAAATTCACTTTTCGATGAGCGGTTCTACAACATTTCATTTTCAGGGTTTGTGATTACATATGAATTTCTGCAATATCTGGTTGAACATTTGAGAATTGATGTGGTCTTCAGCACAGCACAAAGAATCGTAAGAAATTATGCCAAGATACAAAATTTGAACTTGTATGTCTTGAGCTCTCTAACGAATCTCTACAAATCTGAATTTGAGTTAGCAAAGAAAAATCCAAATTATGTGAAAGATAGAGAAGATTTCAGAAGAGAAGCAGAACTTTATTGGAAAACAAATAAACAATTAAGTAAGGAGAAAGAAGGTTAAAGATGAAAAAGTGGATTAAATGGTTAATCATTATTGGAGCAATTTTGATTGGAACTATATTCTTTGGCTCAATAGTCTTGTCACTTGCTGGATATATGTTTGACTTTTTAGCAATGTTGATGGACTGGTTGGCAATAGCAAGCAGATGGTTGGCAAAGGTGTTGGACATTTTTGGATTTACAGGAATTTTCTCAGCCAATGCTTCAGACCAAATTGTCATGTTATCTGAAATCATAAGAAATACGAAGATAGGAGGTGTGTAATGGCTAAAGCAAGTAAAAGCAAATTTTGGACAGTAACAGCAACAATAGCTGTCTTGATATGCGTTTTAATCATTGGTTGGTTTCTGTATATCAAATTTTACGCACCAACAAAGTTGATTGAAAATACATACGAACTTGGTTTACAAGAAACAGAACTTGGTGACAAGAAGTATTTTGCAGAAATAAAGTTGCACAAGAATGAAAGTGGCAACGGTCTTGAGTGCTTGGATATAAAGCTTAATACACTCTTAGATGAAACCAAAATGTCTTTCTATTCTCAAGGGTTGCAATATGTTGCGAACTCGCAAGATTCTTCTCTTGATTGGGGATATTATGTTGACGAAAATGAAACACGCATAACGGAAAGCAATGGAAAATGGTTTACATGGAATATCACAAACTATCACTACATGGGTTCTTGGGAGGTTGGAGAGAATGCAACAGTCATTAACTATTCTTCTTCCAACGATTACAAAACAACGATTGAGTCAACAAATCCTATCAATAACGATACATCATTCAGAATTGATTTAGGTGGAGATCTCTATAAAATGAAATTCCATCTGAAAGAAGATGACTCAGATGATAATTCAAATAACTATTATTCAGAGCAAAATTTGTATGCGGAAGAAAAATTAAAATCAGACTGGTTGGGACACCAAAGATTTGCACTGTATTATTACTATCAAAACATGAACGCCCTTGCGAAGAAAATATATGATGCTGTAAAAATCCTTCCTAGTGGCACAAAACAAGCAATAGTTTTTCCTTTTGGTGATATGTTCGAGTACTACGAATATGATGAAGATTCAGGCTCATATTCAAATACCAGGATAAAGGATTCAACCAAGGTTATAGCTGAAATGCAATCTTACTATGTTTTGTATGTTGAAGTCGTTGAAGACGGCATACAAAAAGCAAGTGAAAGTTTGTTTAATTGTGTAAATCGAGATCCAAACTTTAACATCTCAGATGGTAGCTATTATGACGATTATTTTACTGGAACGGTTGTATTGAATTGCTACACACAGAACTTAGATTTTGTAAAGATAGATTCAACATATTGTTATCCAATGCTTAAGGAAAACTTCATTGAAGAGAACTTGAAATACAAAAATAATGTGTTGCTTGCAGTGTATATTGACCTGGACTATCTGAAAGAACGTGGACTCAAATTCTATGGCATTGTAGATGACACAACTTTCAATATTTTCAAAGTTTACAAGATTTACACAACTGAAACCATAGATGGTGAGCTTATTACAACGGAGGTGAACGCATGAACACAGTGTATTTGTTAGTAGCAGTATTAATTGTTTTTGTGATTTACCTTCTTTGTAAACAAAGCCAAGGTGCGAAGGTAATATTTACAACGTTATTTGTAATAGCACTAGGTGTTGGAACTGTCTATAGTGGAATTGAAATTAATAAATACTACTCAGCAACGGGCGGAATTATTGGACAAATATCAGGTATATTCAACACCAATGAGATTGAAGTTGGAGACAACTTGGAAATCAAATTGAACAACATAGAACTCACAAAAGTTGATGAAGAAAGCTATGTTGCAAGATTTGAAGAAATTGACGAAGACAAAATTATACATTTGGCAGAAGGCAAAAATTACAATGTGTACGTAAATGATATTCCTTGTTTAAACCTGGAAACATCAATGCCTAATGTGATTAGTGCAAATTACACATATAACTTTTACAGTGAGAACCAAGAATTGATTTTGTCTGACACAATTAATTTTAAATTTGCTTTTAATGATAAGTCCACTGTTTTGCTCGTTACAACAAAAGGTGGTGCAGAAGCAGTTAAATATTGGAACTACTATTTCAACAAAAATGATGTTGTTATCACATTAAAAGAAATCGAAAATCAAGAGGACTATGAATCTAATTTTTCAGATCTGAATTTGGGTGAAAATGAAAGTCTTGTGACTTATTACTTTGACGAAGACCTGGCTGGTTTCCAGGTGGTCGCAACTGGTTCAAAACTTAATCCAATAGAAATTGAAGTGCCTGAAGGTATTCAGTTGAATGGCTGGAAAGTGAATAACGAAAAAGTTGATACATCAAATTATATTGTCAATGAAAATACAAGTTTTCATGCTGACTATGTTGAGCTTGTTCACCTGGAACTCAGAGCTGGCACTTCACAAAGTTACACTGTGTTAGATAGTGGATATTATGCACAAGGAACAACACTATTAGATTGCTTAGGTTACACACTGCCAGATACAGCAATGACAAATTTGGGAATGGAAATATACGATGGCAATATGTCAATGGATTGGGAATTTGATAGCAATGTTGAAGACATAGCAGGTGGGGTTCTTTACATATCAAGTTTGACAATGCAGGCAAACCCTAGTGGGTTCTATAGTTCACAAATTAACACTGAGACAAGACAATATCAAATAACAGATTTAGGACTTAGTGAGAGTGTTGATCTGAGCTATGTTACTGGTTGTTATGTGACAGAGATTAAAATTGAGAACATAAACACACAAGAGCACATTTCATTAGTTCAGAAAGATTTTGGAAAGTATTCATCAACAAGTTACTTCTATAGTGGGGACAAGATTTGGACAACTCAAGACGGAGGAACTATTGAGAAAGACTTTAGTTTGACGTATCACTTAGATCCAAATTTGAATTTGATAATAGGTGTGTCAGATAATTTGCTTGGTGACAGTGGAAACATATCTGCCAATAGTTACAGATTTACGATGGTTGACTTATTGATTGAATTTTCACCAAACGTGTTCTATTTGGTTTAAAACAAAATTTTAATAAAGGAGAAAAATTATGGGAAAGAAAGGAAAAGTTATTGGAACTGTAATTACTGCTGGTATATGTGCAATAGGTGGTCTTGCCGGTGGAATTGCGTTGGCAAACACCAATACAGCACAGCAAGTTGCTGAGGCAGAAGATAAAGGGTATCAAGAAGGGCATAAGGACGGTTACGAGCAAGGAGCAAGTGAGAACACTGGCTACACAGAAGAAGACCTGGAAAACGCCAAAGATGAGGGCAGGGAAGAAGTTGAGAATGAATATTTGAAAGTGCTATCCATTTTAACAAGTCAAGAGAAAGTCGAAAATTGGGCGACAGAAGATGTTTGTCTATATTCAACAATGTCAAATTCTGCACCAGGATTAATAGCATACAAAAAGTCAGTGAACAAATTTTACATATTGATTGATTCTGGTTGTGAGTATAGGTTTTTAGGAGTGATGGACGGCGAAATTATGATTTGTTCTGGGAACTCTAGCACACCAGGACTATTTGGTTTGACAGATAGTGACATGAGTTTAAAAACTTATATGAGTTCAGGATATGGATTTGAGTATTTTGAAAAGACAGGCGAAAGAATGATTGTAACCTGTAGAGGACTTAAATCAAATTCTGAAGCATTGAGTTTGGTTGAAGTCAAGGACAATGGACAATATGAAATATTGCTAGAATCAGAGTCTGACGGAGATATTCAAATAGCAGGTTCAATTGACTATGCTTATGAAAGTGGGACAAGCAATTTCTATATTCATAACACGGATACAAATGAGTATGAGAAGGTTGAGAATGTAGATGTAACAATAAACTCTGCAGAAAAATTTACTGATATAAATTTGGGTTTAAAGTCAATTGTAGTTTTAAGGAACGATCAGAACAAATTGGCTTTTGTAGACATAGAGACAAAAGAATACAAGTCAAAGCAACTTACAGGTCAGAATGTGGTGGATATTTTTGCTTATGTAGTTAGTGACGATGGAGAAACAATTTTCTATAAAACAAAAACGGAATTATGGCAATATAGCAAGACTTATGGTTCAAACTCTGTTCTGGTTCAAGATATTCAAGATTTTAGAATGTTAATGACAACGCAAGATGGAATGTATTTCTATTGTCAAAACTCAGCAGGAACATATGATTTGTACGGGCTAAAATTTGGACAAGAAGCAATGAAACATGTTGAAGGTTGCACAGAAATGTATGACAACGAATTTGGTGCAGATTATGTTGGAGTATATGCGGTGAAAGATGGTGAACCACATCAATACAAACTATATTATGCGACCAACACAATTGAGCAAGTTTCATAAATCTAGGGAACGGTTAGTTCCCTTCATGGCGGTGTAAGTTAATGGGTAAACGCAATTTGTGGTAATGCAGGTTCAAATCCTATCACCGCCACACTCTCAGCAAACTGCTATCAGAGTATAAACTTGGCAGGACGGTCAGACTGGTGGGATTAAAACAAGACCAAAAACCAACCCACCACCAAAGTGGACGAAAGAAAAGAGTAAGGGAAAAGTCCACTTTAAAAAGTTGAGAAGAGATATGATAAATTCGCAATTTTTTCTTACAAAAATCGAAACTCCTTGGCTTCTCAACTTTGCATGGCTAGAGGTTCTGCATGAGGAACTGACGGTCAAATTAAACAAAAGGGGGAATAGGGGATATGGCTAAGAAGAAAGGTTTCAATTGGAAAGCCTTAGGCATTGGAATCTGCTGTGTTGCTGTGGGTGCAGGTTTGACTGTAGGAATTACAAAAGGTGTTGAGTATTTCCAAAACAAAGATAACACAGAACAGACAGAGGAAGAGGATAAGACACAAGAAACAACACCAGAAGAAGATGTAGAATCAACAGTCTTTTCACAATATGCCAATGCAGTTGAATCTGCTGTTGGCTGACAAGAATAAACTTTAACCTTAAACAAAAATAAAAAACCAACAATAAAGTTGGTTTTTATGGAGAAATAGATTGCATGAGATTTATTTCTTCAGGAGTTAAAATATGTGGAAGAAAAGTAAGAAAGAAGATGATGAAGTGTTTGGACCACGAATTAAAACATATAAAATGCCATTGAAGAAACGCATTGCTTACTATTGGCCGTGGTTTGTGTTTTTGTTTTGTGGCATTTTAACAACGTTAATTGTGGCTCCGACAATAATCTCAAACTATGAAAATATTTGGTATTATCTTCTAATATCACCAGTGATATTGTGTGCTTTTTTAGGAATTAAATGTTTTATAGAGTGGTGGTACTATGTGATTAGATATAAGGCAACAAGAGAGCATGAATCTAAAAGCAAAAACCATATGGAAACAGGTGTTGGAGAGAATGGAAAGGGGAAAACTCTTTCTTATACAAATATTGAATATTGGCGTTCAGAGGTGAAGTTCAGAAGGTTATTTTGGGAATATTGGAAAGTATGTGGACGAATGAAAGATCCTAATTATCAGTTAACTTTAGACGATAAAGAGATTATTGGTTCGTATAAAGCAACAGTTAATGGAAAAGGCATTCCAAACTTAATGACATTTCCTCCTGTATATTCTGAGAAGTATAGAAGGTTTTCATATAAGCTTGATGTTGGTTTTCTTAAACAAATCAAGAGAATACCGTATTTGTATGTTGGGTTTTTAGATGAGGTTGGAGCTATTTTAAATATAGAAAAAGTTAATGGTCGTGCAAAAAATTTGGATGGAGAAACTGACTTGGAAGATTTTGCAAAAGATATGAGACATTTTGCTGATTTTAGTTTTGGTGTTACTGAACAAAATCCTAGAAATATATATTTACCTTTTAGGTCAATTTCATGTGATAATAGACGATTTACTGATACTGATTGGGTTTTGAAACCAAGAATTTTGCTATGGTTGTTTAATAAATTAGAAGATTATTTTTTGAGAAAGCGTTCATCTAAACAAGCTAAGAGATATGGTAAGTTAATGGATAGTTTTGAGGAGTTCATAAATTATTGTGGGTTTTGGCGTGTTAAGTATCAAAGCATGGGGAATATAGAGTTGGGACACAATTCAAATAACGCTTCAAAAGATTCTTCAAATCTTGTGGTTGTTAACATTTTGCAAAATGGAAAAGAGAAGTGTTTGTATTTTCCAAGAGCAAGCGAACTCGTGTATAAAACAAGGTCATTTAGGGGTGCTTACAAAGCATTGAATAAGCGTATTGAGATAGAACCTTGGGAAGACCTTGAATTGTCACCGCAAGAAGCAAGAAAAGTATTAAAATCTGAAAATTTGTCTAAAAGTATTGCTAAGAAAAACTAATTATTATACATACACATCTATTCATATATATATTTACCCTTTAAAGTTTTCTTTAAAGGGTGGATGTGTGTATGATTAGTTTTTAGCAATATTAGGCAAATTTTCAGATTTTGGTGCTCAATTGCAAGTATTCTGACGTGCCAATAACGATTGAATTGTGAATAAAATATGCTTCATTTTGAAAATTTGATTAGAGACATTATATAAAAAAATACTACTTGCGACCGTAGGTCGCTGGCGATTGTGCAAATGCAAATAAGGGGGCAAAAATATGGCAAAAAACACACAGAAAAAAGAAAGATTCAATCAATACTTCATATTATTTCGATATGGTGAATGTCCAAGTGGGAAGTTCCAATATTCAGTTATATATGAAAAGACAAAACAGAGAGCATGGAGTGTTGCATTGAAGAAGTATGGCAATTTTGCTCCATATTCAATCTTAACAGCTAGAATGTTTAATAAGTCCACTGTTAAAGCCCTAGGCGCTACACTGTTTGAAACAATCAGACCATCGGACGAAAAAGTCGAAGGATACGACAAATACATAGTTGAAAGGAGAGTTGGATAGAATGCTTATATTAAATGAAGAATTTGAAGTAAAAAGTGTTGAGAAAAAAAGATATAAATGGTTGAGACCATGTTATGTACTAATGCTAAACAAAGAAATGCTTTTTGTAGAACATTTTAAGAAAGAGTTTTTTTTAAGCGAAGATTTAAAATTTACAACTGACATCAGACAAGCTAAAAAGTTTAAGTCGGCGTGGGGAGCGTTTTGGTTTTATAATAGTCGAGTGAGAGTTGTAAATATAGCTCCATATTTAGAAGCCCAAAGAAGAAAAAGAGCTGTTAAACGAACATCGAAGAATGTCAAATTTGTTGCTAAAAGGAGAGTCGGATAAGAATGTTTGTATTAAATGAGAATAATGAAATCTGTTTTTTGAAGAAGTCAGAGGTAAAAACAAAAGAGACTTATTATGTTCTTTTAGTTAAGGATAACTTTTTTGAAGAAGAAACATCTAAAAGGTTGTTTGTATCTAATGATAGAAAGATAACGAGTGATTTATCTAAAGCAAAAAAGTTTAAAAATTTTTTGGAATATACATGGTGGACTTATTTGCACTTTACACCACCTCATTTATTTATAAATATTGCTCCATATCTAGAAGTATATAAAAAGGAATTGTTAAAAGAACCATAGAAATGAAATTCATTGTTATAAGGAGAATTGAATAAATGGAAAGATTGGAATTACTTAAAAAAATTCAAGCTTTAGCTAAAAATGGTGTTGGAGGCGAAAAATTTAATGCTCGACAAAAATTGTCAGAGCTTATGGAAAAGTATCACATCAGAGATGAAGACCTGGAAACTGAAGTAATTAAAAGCTTTGACTTTAAAGTTGGAAATAAAATGGAAAAAGAACTGCTCGGTCAGATTGCTTATTCTGTTTATGGAAACAAAAACGAAAAGAAAGGATACTACTCATATATACATATCAAAAATAAAATGTGTATTGATTGTACAGATATAGAATTTTTAGAGATAAAAGCGAAGTTTGATTTTTACAAGAGAGAGTTAAGAAAACAACTAGATAGATTTTATCATACATTTATTCAAGCGAATGAAATATTCCCTAATCCTGAATTATGTAAATCTAAAGATGAAAGGTTCTTCTTATCAGAAGAAGATATGAAAGTTTTACGAATGGCTAAAGGAATAGAAAAGTCGGAATTTTTAAAGCAAATTGAGGGGTAGTTATGACACGTGAAGAAGTAGAGAAAGCAATTGAGAACAGCAAAAGTGTGTGGGGGATATCAAAGCTTATTCAACATATATACATTGATTCTGGAGATGTTGTTGAGATTCAAGTAAAAGATTTTGATTATTTAATTGAGCAAAACATTTTGATTCTCTATACAAAATCGGGATTGAGTCAACATATTCATTTAGATTATTTATTTAAGACTAAAGCAAGGGCTGAACACTTCTTGCACCATACTAACATAACCCGCACTGAGACACTGCCGTTCTTGACTTGGGAAGAGTTTTTGAATGGTAAAAAAGTAGAATTTAAAGCAAAAAACGGACATGAGTTTTTGTTAAAACAAAAGCAAGAAAGTATTTATCTTTGGTGGTTAAACACAAACAACATATGGTTAGAACTTGATTTAACTGAAGAAAACTTCTACAAAGCCTATGACGAGTGCGTAAGGCTGTTTAGGGGTGGGGAATGAATATAACTCAAGTTACTGAAACCTATTATCGTAATAACGATGTTGAAATTAAATTTGACTATAAAACAAAAGAAGTTGTTGTAATAGAAAATTCAAAAGAAATATTTAGACGACCACGAAACGAGCAAAATATAAGTTTGGCATTTTCAATTTATATGGGTGCTAAATATAAAGAAAAGGAGCAGATATGAATAACTTAAAATATCAAGATTATGTAGATTTGGGAATATATCCAGCTTTGGATAAAAGAGGAAGAATGCATTTTAGCAAGCCAAATATAGATTTTATAATCGATAAGTATCTCAAGCTTAAGAACCAGTTTGAAGAATTTAAAAAACGTTCTGAAGCAGTGGAAAATATAAATTATTCTAAATTTTCAATGGCAAAGGCGTCAGCAGATTATTACGAACAAGAATGTAAAAGCTTAAAAGAGCAAATTAGAGATATAAAAAAATACAATGATAAGCGAGCAAGATTTGAAGAGATTAACAAAGGTTTGCATAAAGAATGTCAGAGATACAAGAAAGAATGCCGGGATCTACAGCAGGAAAATGCAAGGTTGAAAACCCATAAGCAAGAACTCATAAATGAATTGTGCGAGAATATTAAAGAGAAAGCGGATGATTTTTCAGGATATCATATATGTGAATGTGGAAAGAAATTTGATACAACTTGTGTTGATTATGATGATTTATGTGGCATCATAGAGAAAATACAAAAGGAGTTTGAGAAGTGAAAGATGGAAGAGGGAATTGTTGAAGCCCATAAATGCTTTTTATGTGGATGTTGGACTTGTCATGCAGGAAGTTTGTGTGAAGATTGCTATGAAAATGTAACAAAATCTGATGGCATGGATAATTCTGGAGATCTAAAATCTAAATGTGAGGAAATTATCAAACGCCTAGAAGAAATGCGACTAAAACTTAAAAAGGGGAGGTAAAATCATGAAACTGAATAGAGACACTGGACAGGTTGAATTGACACCAATCTCAACAATTGTGTCAAAGCTCATGTCATATTATCAACTGGACAGGCTTCGTTTTGCTGAGAAGTTCAGAGTTGAACCATCACAAGTGACTCGATGGTTAAACAACGGACAACAGCCAAAAACGGAAGTGTATTTGAGGTTACGCATGGAATATGACAAGATTAAGGACAAAGAATTGCCTTTGTTTCAAATGATAAGTTAACAATAAAAAATTAAACTGTCCAGGGTGAAATTCCCTGTTTAATATATGCAATCAGTCTAAATAACAAAATTAAAGTGGAAGAGCACGAAGTGCCATGCATTTTTTATTTTCTAAAAAAGGAAGGTAAAAAATGAGAAAAGATGTTTTTAATTTTTCAATCACAAACAATTTAGAAACGGCCGGAAAGTTTGATATGCCAAAAGTCCAGGCATTTTCACCAGGACAACTCAAATGTCAGTTTTTGCTTGCTACACCGTTTAATCATGCACTGACCGAAACACAGCCAGAAAGTAAGATCTGTCACTTTTACATCGACGATTATCAATTTGAACGTGTGTGGAGAGAACCAGGAGCATACGTGGAACTGCTCAAAAAGTTTAACGCAGTTATAGGTGCAGACTTTTCAATGTATCTTAATATGCCAAAGCCACAGCAGATGTATAACTGCTGGAGGAACAAAGTGCTCATGGCTTATTGGCAAAAGCAAGGTGTCAATGTGATTCCAAATATACAGTGGTCAGATGAGAGTTCATTTGAATACTGCTTTGATGGTATCGAACCTGGTGGAGTTGTCTCTGTGTGTTCTACAGGTTGTCATAGCAAAGAATCGAAACAGTTATTTTTGGCAGGTTTTGACAGAATGAAACAAATTTTAAATCCAGAGAAAATCATATGCGTTGGAGTTCTGCCAAAGGAACTGCAGGCAGACGAAAAAATAATACAAATCAATTCATTTATGGAAGAAAGGAGAAAACAATGGGCGGAAGAGGAAGCAGTTTTAGACAAATAATAGCAGAATCTACTAGAAACAAAAATCTAAATTTAGGTGATTATTTTAAGGATAAAGAAACCACAAAACAAAATAAATTGACAAAGAGTTTAAAAAATTATAATATTATGGTGTGTGAGTCAACTGACACAATGAATGAACAACTGCTTAATTCAAACCTTCAACAAGTAGAGAAGCTTTCAAAAAAATATAGTGGTCTTTTAAGCAAAGAGCCAGAGCATGAGTTACACATAAGAAACTATCCAATGAGTGATAATACTATTGCTTGTTACGCTAGAATAGATCCAGATTTAACACAATCACAAATTTGTTACAACAAAAAACTTGTTAAAGATGTTGAAGATATGAACACCAAAATAAAACATCAGATTCAAGTTGGTTTTAGTGCAAGTGCTGAAAATAAAACTGATTATGTTATTACACATGAATTTGGGCATTATTTGGAAAGAAATATCATTGAAAAACGTTTTCAAAAAGATATTAGGCAATATGTAAGATTCAAAAATTTAGGTAGTAAAGAAGCAGAAAAAGTTATTAATGAAGAAGCAGATAGGATTTATGTTGAAATTGACAAAATAGCTAGAACAAAATATAATAATTATCAATTGGGAGTGAGTGACTATTCATTACAGGAAAATTCTAAGGAGTGGTTTGCAGAAGTTTTTGCAAGTGCACACACGAATAGTTCATATAAACCGCCTCTTGCAAAGGCAATGATTGACTTTTTAAAAAAGGAGTTGAAAAGTTATGATGTTTGATAAACCGGCATATTACACAACAAATAAAGAATGGTATTATATAGATCCAAGGAAATGCACGTCAAAGTTAACAGATAAGGCTACACCAAAAGCAATAAATAGTTATATTGAACATTTTAGTTTGCTTGAGGGGGCTCCATTAAGTTTGAATGATGAAGAGTTTGCAGAGTTAGAAAAAGAAATTAGAGAAAGAACAAAACAGGAAATAAGAGAGTATAAAGAAAACAAGGAAAGATATACATTTGAGACTGATGAAAGAGGAAATCAAATTTTAACAAAAATTGATGGTAAACCAATATTTTAATAAAAGACACCAATTGAGGTGTCTTTTTTATTTATATTTGGAAGAAAACTTCCATTATTTTGGAAGGTT
>ULSO01022125.1_pt1 | contig 15687 bp, 27 predicted proteins | sample 1956701 | NCBI WGS metagenome assembly ULSO01 (sample SAMEA4835708, study PRJEB28245) | human gut metagenome | biome: gut microbiome; material: fecal sample | place: Denmark | collected 2008 | reverse complement strand
CCTGGGCGAAGGGTTCGACAAGCGCTCTTCCGGCTCCACCAAAGTGGGAGGCCTTGCAATTACAGGGCCTCCCACTTTTTCTTACAGCTGCAATGGTTTCAGATGATTTCTACATGACCATAGTGACATCTGTTTGACCAACTTGCACGCTTAATTTTCGGAAAATTTCACTTTTTATTTCACTTTTTTTCGGGCTCTTTTTCACTATCTTCCGGCATGAGATCTCCCAGGTACTGTTCGATCTTGGCGTCGTAGGCGACCTCCTCCTCTTTGATCGTGTGGTAGTACACGGTCTTGAGCATATGGTCCGTGGCATGGCCCATGCGCTGCTTGGAGTAGGTGCTTGGGATACCGGAGGCCAGCATGGCGGAGGCGTTGACGTGGCGCAGATCGTGGAAGCGGTAGTGCTGGACTCCGGCTTTTTCGCAGATTCTGGAGAAGCCGCTGTAAATGGCCTTGCCGGACAGCTGCACGATATGATCGCTCATGCGCGGCTGAGTATCCAGCAGATCTCGCAGCTGAGCCGGGATGTGCAGCCGGCGGGTGCCGCTGTATGTCTTTGTGGTCTTTTCGGCCTCACCGTCCTCACCCATGACAATAGCCCGCCGGACAAGCAGATACTCCCCATCGATATCATCCCAGCGCAGACCCAGGATCTCCGACTGCCGCAGGCCCAGCCAGACGGCCAGCATGATGGGCAGCTCATACCGGCTCCCATGGCAGCTCTGCAGGATCTCTCGCAGCTCCTCCTTGGAGGGGATCTGGATCTCGTGGCGGACCTTCTGCGGCAGAGTAGTTTTAAGCGTGAGGGTTGGCAAGTATACGTCCAGAACGGCGGAAAGCAGGCCGTGGGCGTTCTGTACGGTCTTCGGTGATTTTTCCCGCGCCAGCCGGTTGATCCAGCGCTGCACCCGCTCCTGGTTCAGATCCTGCAGTTGCACGCCCTGGATTTCCTCCATGCTGTTCTTCCGGATCTTTTTGTATCCCAGCAGGGTGGAGGGGGAGAGGACGCTGTTTTTGGACTCGATATACTTGTCAACAGCCTCGCCCACCGTCAGATGTCGGGGGGCTTTGGCATCTTGGGCAGATTTGGTCTTGATTCCGCTGGCCCAGTATAAGGCATCCTGTTTGGTTTCAAATGTGCGGTTATAGCGCACGCCATCCACCATCAGCTGGATGTACCAGTTCCCTGATTTTGTCTGCTTTGGTTCCGGGATCTGCATCGTGTCACCCCTCTTCAAAAAGAAACATTTGTTCGGTTATGAAGTTAAGGAAAAGCCGCCCGCCGGGGGCGGCTTTTTTACACTTTGTATTGATAGTTTTCTTTGGGGGACTTTGCGGTGTATGGATTCCCACAACTGCGTTTCCCATCAATATGCTCAAAAAGGTCCCGATCTTTCCCAATTTCCATTTCCAACGGGTCTAGTACAAAATCAAGACCTTCTCGCCGAGCGAGCTTGGCAGCGGGAACGAAATCACTGTCTCCGGCAATGAGGACAATTTGATCTACTTGGTGTTTGTAGGCAAGTGAAGCAATGTCCATGCCAATTTTCATATCAACACCTTTCTGGCGGACAGTCATTTCAAAATCGCTCTCTTTTAGATCTTCAATGCGAAGAGAGTTAGCACACAGCTTTTTTACAGATTGGTATGATAACGTATAAACGGAGTTGGCATCATCTAAAAATCCGAGCCTTAGTGCAAGCTTACGCTTTTCTTTCAGAGCATCTAAAAATTCAGTCATCCACTTGAATTCAGGTGTTGCGCCCAGATTTACAGTGCGGTTCAACAGGGGATGGTACATCTGTTTATCCACGGGAGGACAATCATAATAGAAAATTCTATATAGCTCGTGTGCATAAGAATGCTCTCGCAAATGGCGCCTTGCGTATGTAATCAGACCGTCTGCTGTTTGCTGTGGAGAATGCAACCCCCACAACTTCTTGGCCCGTTTCCGATAAAATCCTCCATCGACAAGAATTGCTGTCTTCGACATAAATATCCTCCTACAAAATCTAAAGCCCTTAGAACTGGCACTCCCCTTATTGTGGGGGACCTGTTCCAAGGGCTTGATCGTACAACGGATGGGGTGACAGAATCACGTTCGTTGTACTTCGTATACTATGCCCTTGTTTAACAAAAGTCAACCATTTTTCAAAAATTTTTGATTAAGGAAAAGCCGCCCGCCAGGGGCAGCTTTTTGAATTACATGCCGTTCTGTTCGACTCCGTAAACCGCCTGTTCGTGGGTAAATCCCTCGTATTCCAACTGATCGATCAGGCCCTCTCTGGAAAAGGATGTGAAATCCAGATAGTCTTTGGCGCACTCAACGGCTTCAGCGTTCCAATCTGCGCCACAATTATCTGCGGCGTAGGTAGCCTGCTCAGTCGTGAATTTTTCATATTCCAGCTGGTCGATTAAGCCCGCATAGGAGAAAGCAGTGTAGTCCAGGTAACTTAAGGCGCTTTCCAGAGCTTCTTCGTTCCAGTCTGCATTGCAGTTATCTGCGGCCCATGTTGCCACATCGGTGGGATAGCCCTCATATTCCAGCTGACCGATCAGACCATCATGGGAGAATCCAGTGTAAGCCAGATAGGACTTTGCGCTGGCCATAGCATTCTTTTGCTCTACAGACCATCCGGAATCCGTATCTGGTTCGGATTCTTCGGAAACTGTTGATTCGACCTGCTCTGTGGTTTGCTCAATTTGTGGGTCTTCGGGCACCGGGTCCTGCGAACTTTGTGCAGAAGGTTCGTCATTTCCACCAGCAGATCCAATTACTCCAATGACAACCAAAGCAACCAGCACGTACCACCAATGAAATTTCTTTTTCTTCTTGGGGGCCTCTGCGTTCCCAGGCGCAGGAGTTCCGCAATTCGGACAGAAATTTCCCTGATAATCCTGTCCACATTTGTTGCACTTCATTTTCCTCTCTCCCTTGACGTGTCCGAATCGGACACGCTTTTATTTTATCCGCACGCTGGCGGGGAATCACATGTATAGGTCCGCTGCCAGATTGCCGTGAGTGTACCAGCAGACAGCCTTGCGCATAAAGGGAACTGTCACTCCGAAATGCTCTGCCAAGGATGCAAGATCCGTATGTCCATCAGCCACGGCCTGATCCAGGGCATCCTCCGGCACCAGCTGCCGGATCGCCCACTTGTCCGCCCGGTTCTCGTGCTTTTGGCGGATGTCCAAGGCGGCGTGCCGGTTATAAAAGCTGCCGGTTTTGCAGTGGCCCAGCTCATGGGCCAGGCACACCGTTTCCTGCTCCAGCTTGTCCAGCTTCCATGGGTTGATAGCAATGGCATAGGAACCGTCCGGCAGGGGAATGGACAGGGAAGTGGCCCGTTCCATGGGGATCCAGTCCACGTCGATGCTCTGCTCTTCCGCATACTCGTACAGATCCAGAAGCGTCATCATTGCCGTTGCTTCCTCCGCTGCTCCAGCTTGTAGCGCATGTAGTCCTGGGCATCTGCCCAGAGAGCATCCATTTCCTCTTTGGTGAAATCTCCTGCACCTTCGAAAAATGCCGCCTTGATATCGTCATCGCTGATGGTGTCCGATTCGGACACCGTATTTTTTTTATCAATGAGGCTTTCGACTGTGACCCCAAAGTAGGATGCAATTTTTTGCAAGTTGGCGTCAGTTGGGGTCCTACCCTTTTTCCAACTTGTAACAGCGGACTTTTTTAACCCTATTTCTTCTGCAACGAAAGAAGGTGCTTTTCCAGCCTGATTACAAAGTTTGATGTAGTTGTCATAAAACACAGGGATCACCCCTCTAATGTAGTAAAAGTATATAAAGTTAAAAAAGTAAAATAAATTATATTGACAGTTAAAAAAGTTCGATTTATAGTTATAACCACAAGCTAAACAATTTCAAACTAAGCCGCAAGGCAGAAGGGAGGGAAATCCACAATGCGAGTCTTTAAGCGAACATCCGAAATGAATCCGGCAGAAATTGAACTGCAGGAAATTTATCAGCTCATCCGTGAATTACGAGCAGATCTCATGGAGATTCGGCCTCTGATCGATCACATCAGGGTGGAAGCACAAATCAGTCACTGTCTACTGGTGGTTCGCAAGGTGAGTGAAGACAAGGTAAAGCAAGTGGATGATCTGCTGGATTAGTCTACTTTTCGGACTAAGTCTCCCACTTTGATTTTTTTGTCAATTCCTTCATAGCCGCCAGAAATGTCGGTCGTTTGTACATTCAGCGGAAGTTTTTCTTCATATTTAAGACTTTGCGCAAAGCTGGAAAATAGTGACGATGTCTCTGTGTCGCGGTTTTCACACACGCACATTTTGGGAAACACATCGACAACGCGAAGTTTGGCTTTCACAAAGTCTAATGTACCCAGAGATTCACCGGTTTCAGGATCAGTGACTTCCTGGCCAGGTTGATAGACCTCCAGTATGTCACCCTCTTTAATGAAACTATTGCTCCCAGCATTTACAACTACTTTATATTCACTGATGATTTTTACAATTTTATAGTTACTGGTCATCCTGCTTTCCTCCATCAATTAGTTCTCGCTTAGTTTCTAAGTAGGCTTGATAGATAAGGTGTATTTTGGCTTTATCTTCGTTTAAAAGAGCAATCTGCAAGAGTTGTTCCATTGTTGCAGCCAAGTGCTGAAATCTCCGTAATATCAAATTTTTTTGATCAAACTGCTCAGCAAGTGCGTTGTGTTTGGTAGCGAGTTCCCGTTGCGCTTTTTGGGACTCTTTAAGTTTTCGATTCAGCCGAAACCAACTGACGATCAAGGAGAGCAGAGCAATTATAAGGGTAATAATGACCTTCCAGTACCAGGAAAGGTCAGGGAAGACCCAGGGAATAATACATAGGACAATGGAGATGATCCATTGAATAGTTGCAGTATCCAATACGCACCTCCATACATAAATTTGCTTAGTTTACAACTATATTATCATACCAGAACAAGCGTTTCAAGTATCCGGGAAAGGAGGAAGGATATGGAAATTAAAAAAATTCGGGAATCCAGGGGAATGCTGCAGTATGAACTGGCGAACCGTATGGGCGTCAAGCAGGCGTCGGTCTCTGCCTGGGAGTCCGGGAAAGCAATGCCCAGCGCGGAGAATCTGATAAAACTGGCGGACATTCTGGAGTGTACCGTGGATGCCCTCCTGGGCCGGGCACCCGCCAGCGCATAAGGCCCCAGCGTACCTCATGCACTCAGCATAGCGCACAGAAGGAGATAAGACCATGACGGATGCGGACAAGACCATTTATAAAATCTGCCGGGAGCAGGCCGGATATACCCAGGAGCGGGCGGCGGAGCTGCTGAGCTGCTCCGTTCGGCAGCTGGCCCGGTACGAGGCCGGGGAGGCTCAGGTGCCGGACGATCTGGCCTATGCCATGGTGCGGCTCTATAACAGCCAGTATCTGGCGGTGGAGCACCTGCGCCTGGTGAGCCAGCTGGCGGCCAGCATCATCCCGGCCGTGGAGCCGGTGACCCTGCAGACGGCAGCCATGCGGCTTTACAACACCGTGATGGATTTTGTGGAGGCCCATCCGGACCGGAAGCTGCTGCGCATTGCCGAGGACGGGATCATCACAGAAGCGGAGCGGCCCATCCTGGACGAGATCCTGGGAGAGTTGCGGAATTTGAGCAAGGTCTGCTTTGAGGTGCAGGCCGCGACAGAAAAGGAGGTTTAATATGCCGAAAGTGAAGCTGGGCCGGGATCCACGGCAGGAGCACGCAGAGGCTATCTGCCGGATTATCCGGCACCACATGACGGACCGCGATATCACCACCCAGACAGAGCTGGCGGAGCGCAGCGGGATACCCAGGCAGACCCTGGGCCGCCGGATGCGCCGGGGCGGCTGGGGCCTGGACGAGCTGCTGGCTCTGGACAAGGTCCTGCGGTTCTCACAGGAGGACGCCGCAGCCATCATGGGGGTGCGGCGATGACGCAGTACATAAAAAAAGAACGCCCTGAGGGTGGAGCCTCAAGGCGTTCAGTTCAGGGGCTTGCACCCGAGAACAACAGCGAAATTATACTATCACACTTTGCTCGGAAATGCAAGTCCCGCACTGTCAGGGAGGGGGTGAACCTCCGATGACAGGCTGGGAGCTGTTTTTTACGGTGCTGGGTGTCTGCACAGCCACCAAGGGCGTTTTCCGAGTAATTGATTTGATTGAGGGGAGATGAGGGCATGGAGCAGACGAAGACTGAGCAGGTCCTGATGCAGTTGGACAAGCGGCTGGATTATTGGATCTCCGAGAAAGACTGGAATATGGCCCGGTATTTTATGGGACAGATTGTGGGTGCCCTGACTCTGGCACAGAAACTGGATATCATTGACGATCAAGAACACGACCAGAGATTTCATGCTCTCCTGGATAAGTTCTATGACGCGTTTTTGAGAGGGCGGTGAGGCAGCATGCGGCGAAATCCGAAAAAAGGCGGGCAATTCGCCATCATATGGGTGGATCTCCTGTATGAGGATTCCGTGCCGGCCACGGCCAAGATCCTGTATGGAGAGATCTACCGGCTCTCCGGCCCGGACGGGTGGTGCGATGCCAGCAATCAGGACTTCATGGATCTTTTGGGATGCAGTGAGAATACCATCCGTAATCTGCTCAAAGCTCTGAAGAATGTGGGCCAGATCCGGATAGAGACCAGGCCCCGGAGAGATGGTTCCGGCGGTGCGGAACGGTACATATTTTGCGGCCGGAAACTGGCCCCTCCGGAGGCTTCTGGGGTACCCCCAAAAAATTGGGGGTACCCGGGAGGTACCCCCAAAAATTTGGAGGGGGTACCCCCAAAAAATTGTGGTTCCACTTATTCTAAAAGTAATAAGAAGAGTATACCCCCTATATCCCCCAAGGGGGATCCAGAGAGCGCTGGAAAGAAAAAACGCGGAGGGCTGGAGACACCATCGGAGATCTGGGCTGCAGCACAGGCTTACGCGGGGGAGGATGCGGAGCTGCTGGCGGCTCTGACGGATTTCCTGCGGTGCCGAGAAATGCGGAAGAACCCAGTGTTGACCTCGCGGTCTCTCAACACGCTGACCGCGAAGCTGGGCCGTCTTGCCCCGGATCGTGCCATGAAGATCTATCTGCTGGACTACGCTACCAGCCACAACTGGGACAGTGTATATGAGCCGAAGAAGGACGAGCTGCCGGGGAGACCAGGCAGAGAGGCAGGTGACGAGGATGGAATTTGAAAAGGCCATGGAAAAGGCCCAGGAATACCTGACCTTTACGCCGCGGTTTATTGATCCTGGACAGCCTCAGGGACTATGGTTTTGCGACTCTGTGGCAGAGGTGTCGGATATCCAGATCAATGCCGTGTGCCTGGGGTCCGGCAGCGAGTGGGACGACGTGGTTCGCTGCCGTCCGTTTCTGGATGCCTTCCCGTTCCTGGTGATCGTCACGCCAAACCCCATTGCCCGGGAGGCCATGGTCAAGGCCCTGCGGCCCCGCCTGCCTGCGACCTGCATCTACGTGATAACAGACGCCGGGTTTCGTGGGTGTACGAGCATTGGGGACTACGTCAGGCTCTACGGGGCATATCATCTGCCGGATATCCTGGCGGGGGCTGTGGAGCTGCCGGCATACGGCCTTTTGAATCTGGCGGAAGTTCCCAGGCGAGATATGAGCAAGATCCCACGGACACTGTCCAAGTTTGAGATCCTGGACAAGAGCATTGGAGGATTCTACTCCGGCGAGCTGTCTGTCTGGACGGGCAAGCGAGGGATCGGCAAAAGCACACTGCTCAGCCAGATGCTGCTGGAGGCCTTGGATCAGGGCCATGTGGTTTGCGCTTATTCCGGTGAGCTGCCTAAGGAGCAGTTCCGTGAGTGGACGTATCTGCAGGCGGCAGGGCCGGAGCATATTTCGTACATAACGGATCCGGCCACGGGGAAAAAGTTGGCCTCTGCGGACGCCATCGCGGACAAGCAGATCTCCGAGTGGATCAACGAGCGGTTTTGGTTGTTTGATCTGGAGCATAACACCCGTCATGATCCGGACACGATCCTCAGGCAGTTTGAGTATGCACACATGCGCTATCGGGCAGATGTATTCCTGGTGGACAACATCATGTCCGTGGACTTTGATGGGTACTCTGACCGGGATTTCAACCGGATCCAATCAAAGTTCACCCAGATGCTGGTGACGTTCTCCAAGCGGCGCGGGGTCCATACGCACCTGGTGGTGCATCCGCGGAAGTCTACCAGCGACAGCAACTCGAAAGTGACATCAGACGATGTCAGCGGTAGCGGCGATATCACCAACCGGGCGGATAACGTGTTTTTCCTTACTACCCACGAGACGGACGGAAAGACCAAGCCGCTGCTGCAGGTCCTGAAAAACCGGGACTACGGGTCCCACCGTCATCAATGGCTGGATTTTGACAAGAAGTCCCGGCGGTTTTTCCAGGATCAGACAGGGGATCCCAAGCGGCCTTATGGGTGGCAGCAGACAGGCGTGCAGCTCCAGATGACAGAGGACCGGGGAGACATTGACGAGATCTTTCCTCCGGAGGGAGGTGCGCAATGCAAGTAGGCGACATTCTGACACTGCGGCCCACTGTGTGGGGCAGCGGTTCCGACATCGTCAACCATGATCCGCAGCCCTGCCGGGTAGTGTGGATCCACCCTGAGTGGCGCTACTTTGTGGTGGAGTTCCGGTCCCAGGTTACCGGTGAGCGGTTCCGGGAGACGATATATTTTCAAGATCGCGGCGGCAAGATCCGTCGGAAGGAGTAATACATGAGGACAACAGCAGTTTTCAACTTGAAAGGCGGCGTGGCCAAGACCATCACCACGGCCGCCATGGCAGATATCCTGGCCATTGACTACGGTAAGCGGGTGCTGGTGATCGACGCCGATGCCCAGGGCAATCTGAGCCGCTATTTCGGTGTGGAGGCCCAGGAGGGCTGCAGCACCCTGGATCTCCTGCAGGGGACCCACGAGGCGGTGTATTCGGACTGGGTGACGCCGGCCCGGCCGGACACGACCATTGACATCATTCCGGCGGATATGACCCTCATGTACGCTGACGTGGATATCCATGAGGGCCGGATGACGTCCCACCACGCCATGGAGGAGCTGCGGGAGGCCATTGAGCAGGACGCAGCGTCTCCGAATCCGGAGGACCAGGAGGCGGCCTACGACTACATGCTCATCGACTGCCCGCCGTCATTTTCTGCGGCGTCTGCTGCGGCGCTGGTGGCGGCAGACGATGTGGTGATCCCCATTCGGCTGGATGCCTTTTCCACGTCCGGCATGGCGGATCTGTTGGCCCAGGTGGCCAATATGCGCAGACTCAATGCAAGGCTCAAAGTGGCGGGCATCCTGGCTACGCAGTATCAGCGGGCGCCGGAGGAGCGGGCCGCGCTGACATATCTGCGGGAGACGTCCGGTCTACCGGTGTTTGCCACCCAGGTGCGGTATTCTCCCAGGGTGAGCGCTGCTACATACGCCCGGGAGCCGCTGATCCGGTTTTCCCCCATGAGCGGGGCGTCTGTGGATTATCGGCACGTTGTTGCCGAGTACATGGCACAGGAGGGAGGCGGCAGCAATGGCAAGGCGTGAGGTAGACGTGGCCGCCATCCTGGGCGGTCAGCTGGCAAAGGTGTCCGATTCGGACACGCCGGTGAAGATGATCCCTCTTGCGGACATCCATCCCAATCCCCGGAATTTTTACCCTAGGGTGGAAAATCTGGAGGACTTGGAGGCCAGTATCCAGGCAAACGGCCTGCTGGAGCCGCTTACGGTCGTTCCAGATGAAGCTGGCGGCTACCGGCTGATCTCCGGTCATAATCGGTTCGCTGCGCTCCGCCGGATTCAAAACTCGGAGCACTGGAACGAGGTGCCCTGTCTGGTTCTACCGGCCATGGACGAGCATGTGGAGCTATCCGCAATCATTGAATCCAACCGCCAGCGGGTCAAGACTCCGGCCCTGTTGGCGGAGGAAGCGGACAAGCTGACCCAGGCGTACATGGCTCGAAAGCGCGCCGGCGAAGATCTCCCCGGCCGCATCCGGGACCGGGTGGCGGAGGCCATGCAGATATCCAAGACCAAGTTGGCCAATCTCAGCGCCATCAAAAACGGCATCAAGGTGCCGGGCATCATGGAAAGATGGAAGCGGGACGAGATCCCGGAGGCTGCGGCTCTGAAGATCGCCCGACTGCCGGCGGAGGCCCAGTACCGGCTGCTGGACTGGGTGATCGACGGCCACCATGATTACAGCATTCGCAGTGTCAAAAAATTCGCACTGATGTGGACTGCGGGTAAAAAGGAGTGCCCGGAGACAGGGAGTTTTTGTCAGCATGCTGAGGCAATCACGGATCACGACTACCGCGGCGGAAATTGGACGTTGATCAGATGCTGCAAGATCTGCGATGATCGAAATACCTGTTCGGTGGCCTGTCAGTATGCGCGGGCCAATGATCCGGAACCTCAGGCATTTCCGGAAACGCACGGTGGGATCGCACCGCCTCCGAAGCTGGAGAACCGGGTGGAGCTGTCGGCGGAAGACTGGCAAGTGCGGCGGGAGCGATTTTCCCAGCGACTCCGGGCTGCCCGGGAGGCGACCGGTCTGGACCGTGCTGCGTTTGCTGAGAAAATCGGGGAATACAAGGCCACTTACAGCGCCTGGGAAAACGGAAACCTGCCGGGGTCCGGTGCATTTCCCCGTCTGGCCCAGGCCCTGGGCGTCAGTACGGATTATCTCTACGGCCTGACCGATGACCCCACACCTAAACCCACCCGGGCGCAGTGGCAGCCTCTGGATGAGTCCCACTGGCCGGAGAATCAGCAGCTGGTGATCCTGCGTTGGGATAATGGCTTGGGCGAATTCTGTTATGCAACTGCCCGCTGCGTGGGCGCCTATCATGATACCTATCCATTTGAGGACACAGACGTTGGTTGTTATCTTGATGAGCCGTCTAATGGGAAATATGACAGCGGCTTCCGGTGGATGCCGCTGCCTAAAAAGGAGGATCAGTATGAGTCAGATGACGATTGATGTGAAGAAAAACTTCCTGTCCCGTACATTCTCGCGGTGCCTTGCGGAGATGTGTCCCGGCGTGGTGCGTCTGGAGTATCACCTCCACGATGACGGCGACGAGGTGGCCATCATCCGCAGCGCCGATGGTAACACGCGCCGTGTGGATGTCACCGGGCTGGATCTCCAGGAATCCGAGGAGGCGATTCTGGGGGAGCTCAATGGGGAATCCATGCGGAGACTGGAGGCATTTTTGACATGTTGAATAAGCGGAGGTACACCGGGAAGCGTCGCCGGTGGCGGTGGACCGTTTGGGTGGCGTTGGCAGTCTGGGCGCTGCTGATTGCTTGGGTTTTGACAGCGTGGGTGCGGGCAGAATGAGCAAGCCGGATTCTCCGTGCCGGGATTGCCGCCGGCGGGCCCCGGGGTGCCATGATGCGACGGCCTGTCCCGCATGGGGGCAGTATCAGCAGGACCTGGCCGTTTGGCACGAGCTGTACCGGGCGGCCACGATATCCCAAGCTGAAATGGACAACTACGACAAGGGCCGGCGCCGTGCGGCGCGGAACAGTTCACATAGGAGGGACCGATAAGATGCTGAGCAAGATTTTTCTCATGGGCCGTCTGGTCCGAGACCCAGAACTGCGGCACACCGGCAGCGGCACAGCGGTGGCGTCGTTCACCCTGGCGGTGGACCGGGACTATAAGACCCAGAACGGGGAGAAGGAGACGGACTTCATCGACATTGTGGCCTGGCGCTCCACGGCTGAGTTCGTCAGCAAGTATTTCACCAAGGGCCGCATGGCTGTGGTGGAGGGCAGGCTCCAGATCCGGGACTGGACCGACAAGGACGGCGGGCGCCGCCGCAGCGCTGAGGTGGTGGCAGACAATATCTACTTCGGCGACAGCAAACGCACTGTGTCCGATTCGGACACGCAGCGGCCCGGGGAGTTCACGGAGCTGCCGGATGAGGAGAAGGGGGAGCTGCCGTTTTGATGGATCATAAGAAGCTGCTGGCCGCGCTGAGGCGGATGAAAGTGCAGACCGGGAGCCTGGCGTGTGCTGGCTGCGGTCATGAGCATAATTGCGGGGTCCATGGCTGCGCCATTCTCCGGGAGGTGGAGGAGGCGCTGGCAAAGAGATCGGAGTGGATCAGCGTGCAAGACAGTCTTCCGACCGACGAGCGGCCCGTTCTGACATTTGTGGGATATGCAGATGACATGATCGGGTTTCAGACTGTCTCAACGTATTTTGCCTTTGACCCGGAGCCTCATTGGCAATGGGATGGACTTGTGCGTGATCGGCAGCGCACCCTCTACTGGATGCCGCTGCCGGAGCCTCCGGAAGAACACCGTAAGGAGCCTCCTGCTGAGGGGGACTCCACGCCGGATCAGTATCAGTGGCTCATGGGCCGCTTTGAAAAGGGGAAATGATTTATGAAAAAACTGATGGTAATTTTTGCGCTGGTTTGGATGATCTTTTTGATGTCCGGATGCGCCAGTGTCGAGACTGTGGATGAATCGGAAGACATATCCATGTTTGTTGTAATTGAGCAGACTGGATACTGGAATATCGTGTACCAAAAAGACACCCGTGTGATGTATGCAGTCAGCGATGGATCTTATAATCACGGGACCTTTACTCTTTTGGTTAATCCAGACGGAACACCCATGATATGGGAGGAGTGAGCATGGAGACGTGCAAAACCTGTTGGCTGCGGTACAACAGTTACTGTATGGGCTGCAAGTTTTGGACGACCGGAATCGGATTGGAGGGGCAACATGGAGCAAATGACCAAAAGAAAACTTAAAGGCAATGGATACTACATGAAGTGCAGCGAAACGTGTCCGCATGATTGCCAGGAGACCTGTGATTGCGAAGAGTTCGACAAATTTGTTGACCTCCTTGCTGCTTATGAGAAAACCGGTTTGGAGCCGCAGGAGATCGAGCGTATTGTGGATGCCTACGGCCGGGGGCTGTCCCTGCGGACGGAATCCGCGCAGCGGCTGGAGCTGGTTCGGGAGATCCCAGATGACCGGCTGCGAGAGATTGCGGAGGCGGAACGGGAGGGACGGTGCGTGGTGCTACCTGTTGAGGTTGGAGGCACGGTATACAGAGTAATTACCACTCGAGACTGTCCTCCGTTGCTTTCAGAAATAGCAATTAAAACTGTTGAGCAGGCTGCAAGTTTGATCGGGCGCATGGGAAAACATTTGGTGATAAGCTATTATCCTACCCGTGAAGCTGCCGAGACCGCGCTGAAAGGAGAGCATGATGGCTGAGTACATAGACCGGGACGAAATCAGATTAAAAACCTGTGGGGATTGCACAAGGCATGTCGATCTTGCGTGTCAGCATCCTGAACCGTGCGAGGAGTTACTTGCGGCGTTTTTAAATGCAGAGCCTGAGAACGTAGCTCCGGTGGTGCATGGGGAATGGATACAGACTCCATACTGTTTTATGGGAAAACGCTGTTACGAATGCTCTCGGTGCTATTCGGATCAATTCTGGAACAAATACAGAATTACAGAAAAATATCCGCAATGCCCCAACTGTGGAGCAAAGATGGTCGGAGGCGCGGTGTGAAGCACAAACACTATTGTCGGGCGGTGGTCGCTACGGCGCCTTGCGGGCAGCAGGCGGTATATCCGTCCGTATCTGCCGCGGCGAAGCAGATCGGCGGGCAGGTTTCCCGCATTACATACGCATGCCGGACGGGTACTTTGTACCGGGGAATCATCTGGAGGTATGCCAATGAGGGGGGATCCTCCTGATAAACCTACTATCACCCAACGATCTTGAGCAGTTGTGCAGAGCTATGGCGTCCGGGCAGGAGATCTCCCTGACCCGGACGCTGGGCGAATTGACGATTACAGCCAGCACCACAAGGGCCGCGCCGGTGTGGAAGTGCGACATGCTGGTGCGGCTGGAGCGGAGCTGCGGATGCGTATACAGCTCCCAATATTTCCACAGCGTGTATGAATTGGCCCGGTACATATAGCGAAAAGAAAAACCGGAGGCTAAGCCTCCGGCGTTTCCTGCAGATATGCGTCCACCCAACGATTGACCAGCGCGTAAATGGATGTCCCATCTGTATGAGCCTTTTCTTTCAGGGCGTCATACTTCTCCGGAGATAGCCACACGCGAAGCTGCTTTTGGGAAGAGAGATATTTTTTCTGGGTGGAGTAGTTGTTCTTTTTCTCGTCAGCCATGCCGTCACCTCTTTCGCAGGGAGATGATGATGGAGATTACGGACAGGGTAATGCTGATTCCACAAAGAATATAGATTGCCATATTGTTTGACACTGAGCTTTTCATCTGCTATCCTTGGAGGGAGGGGATTGCTCCCCTCGCCTCGTTAGCTTGTGAGCTTTTCGTACAGAAGTATGAGGGCTATCACAAGATTGAGGATTGCGGTAACAAGATTGAGCTTAGTTTCGAGGCTGGCTTTCTTGTTGCCGCTTTTTTTGTTTTTGCCCAATGTCCTAACCTCCTTTCCATGGTCTTATTATAGCATAGTGCACTATATAAGTCAATAGAAAGATGCAAGGATTTCCAGAAAGTGAGGGAAAAATACGGGACAAATTTGGTATTGTACCCGCCAGCGCGCGGGCCCATTGGTCAAGGAGTGCCGGGCATTGCGGCCACCGCTGGGGCCATCCGGGACCCGGCAGGACGCAGCGGACAAGCGCCAGATCCGACAAGGACCGCACAGTGCCGTGACGCGGACCCAGGTGGACCGACTTGAGTTGCGGTTGGCTATGTTTGGATACGAGGGCAGTCACTACACGCTTACCTACGACTGGGAGCACTTGCCCAAGGACTGGGATGCTGTGAGGCGGTACTTCCGGGCATTCCGAAAGAGAGCAGAGCGATGGAGAAAGGGGGCGCTGTATGATTGGTCTGGTTGCATTGAGGGGCTTCACGGAGATCATCGGTACCATATACACATCGTGCTCCGGGATAGTCAGTTTTCGCCCGCAGAAGTTCGGTACCTATGGAAAGGCGGGGACGTAGATGATGAGCCGTTGCTCCGTAAGGAGGGTGGCTACCGTCGTCTGGCGGAGTATTTCAACAAGGAGCGGCCGGACGGATTCAAGATCCCGCTGGGCAAGCATCCGTGGAGTTGTAATCGTCCGCTTTCGCAGAGTATTCAACCACCTGAGGAGTGGGAAGATGACACTGGCGTCATCGAGATTCCGGATGATGTGCTGTGGGCTCGCCGTGGACAAACGGTCAATGACTTCGGGGCGTATTATTACGCCAGCTACATCCTGCCCAAGAAATCAGCGCTTTTATTTTAGAAAATGTCGCGCGCCTGCGCGCGCACGCGTCTATCTTGAAATCTAGTGGAAAAGTAAGCACGTTTTGAAGAAAGTGAGGGAAACGCATTGCAAATGACGCGGCAACGTGATAAGCTAGTCACAAAGGATGGATGGGTCATCTGTCCCGACTGCCACAGCATGCGGCTTATGCGCCTGACGCCAAAAGGACGGGTGCAGGGGTACGTCTACTGTCGGCATTGCAAAAGCGAAAAATATCTGGATATCGATTTGAGCCTGAGCCTATGAGCCTGAGCCACATGAACCGCAAATCGCGGGACGTGTCGGCGCAGGCTTTTTGTTTTGCCTGGAGGTGATAGCCCATGGCCTTGAAGCCGCTCCGGCCGTGCCGACATCCTGGATGTCCGGCCCTGACTCGTG
>ULSO01075000.1_pt1 | contig 15813 bp, 14 predicted proteins | sample 1956701 | NCBI WGS metagenome assembly ULSO01 (sample SAMEA4835708, study PRJEB28245) | human gut metagenome | biome: gut microbiome; material: fecal sample | place: Denmark | collected 2008 | reverse complement strand
TATAGATGAAAAAGTATTAGACTATATTGCTACTCCTGAAATGGTACTTCAAATTTTACAAAGAGTATGTGACAACTCTTTATATTCGTATCAAAGCCAAATATGTGAAGGCTTTATAACCTTAAAAGGTGGGCATCGTATAGGAGTTACAGGAAATGCAATAATAAAAGACGGAAAAGTAGCAACTTTGAGTTATATTAGTAGTTTAAACTTTAGAATTGCAAGGCAAGTACTGAATTGTAGTAATAAAGCCATTATACATATATTAAACAGAAATACTGTATGGAATACCCTGATTGTTTCACCACCAGGTTTGGGTAAAACCACATTATTAAAAGACATAATTAGAAGAATTAGTAATGGAATTCCAGAAATGAATTTCAAAGGTATTACTTGTGGTGTAGTAGACGAAAGAGGTGAAATATCTGCTACATATAAAGGAGTATCACAAAATGATTTAGGTATAAGAACAGATGTGATAGATAACATACCCAAAGCACTTGGAATGAAAATGTTAGTTAGGTCTATGAGCCCAAAGGTAATAATTGTAGATGAAATAGGTAGCAAAGAAGACATAGAAGCAATTGAATATGCAGTCAGTTCAGGAGTAAATGGGATATTTACAGCACATGGGGATAGCTTAGAACAAATTAAAGAAAATCCAATATTAAGCCAATTAATACTAAATGGATATATAGACAAAATACTAATTTTGGACAACAAAAGAGATGTGCACTTGGTATATGAAAAACAAAACCAAAGAAAAGCAGTTTAGGAGGAAATAAAATGTTAGCTTTTAGATTATTTATATTAGCTATGATTATAGTTACAAGTAGCATAATAGGAATACTATTTTCTAAAAAGTATGCAAACAGAGAAAAGGAAATAAAAGAAATGAAAAATGCACTTAATATGTTTGCAACTAAAATTAAGTTTACATATGAGCCTATTCCAAATGTTTTTATGGAAATAGCAAACAAAATAGGAGGGAATGTTGGAAGCATTTTTGACAGAGCAGCAAATAGAATGAAAGAGGTTCCAGCAGGAGACGCATGGATACAAGCTTTACAAGAAACCAAATGTAATTTGAATCAAGAGGACATTTCTGTAATGCAAAATTTAGGAAGATTACTAGGACAAACTGATTTAGATGGACAACTTAGTGAAATTGAAGTAGTAAATGATTTTTTGACTGCACAACTAGAAAATGCTTCAGAAGAACGTAGAAAAAACGAGAAAATGTATAGAACCTTAGGCTTAGTCACAGGACTAACAATTGCGATTATACTAATTTAAAAGGAGATATAAAGTATGGATATTAGTTTATTATTTAAAATAGCAGCAATTGGAATTTTAGTAGCTGTGCTATATCAAGTTCTAGTAAGAGCCGGAAGAGAAGATCAAGCAATGATGACAACATTAGCAGGACTTGTAATTGTTCTTACTCTTGTAATAAAAGAAATTAGCACACTATTTACTAGTGTAAGAACAATGTTTGGACTATAAGAAAGGATAAAAAGGCAATGGATATAATTAAAATTATTGGAGTTCGGGCTAATTTCACTAATTATAATTGTAATTGTAAAACAATATAGACCAGAATTTGTGCTGTATGTTTCTTTAGTAGCAGGAGTGCTGATTTTAGTAATGATAATGGACAAGATAGGAGCAATAATAGATTTACTAACAACACTATCAAACAAAACTGCAATAAACAATGAATTTCTAATACTCCTAATAAAAATAACTGGAATAGCATTTTTAACAGAATTTACAGTTAGCATTTGCAAAGACACAGGAGAAACAGCAATAGCCAATAAAGTAGATTTAGGTGGAAAAGTTTTAATTATTTCTATGTCAATACCAATAATAGCAAGTCTTTTAGAAACAATATTAAAACTATTGCCATAAAAAGGAATTAAACAAATGAAAAAAATATTTATCATAACAATTTTGTTTTTAATTTTTATTCCAAGCATTTGCATAGCTACAGAAACAACTAGTCAAGATGTTTTACAGTCACAACAAGAAGAATTGAACATATCAAGCTTTATAAAAGAAGCACAAAAGTATACACAAAATACTTTTAAAGATATAGATGTAAATGAATTATTTACTTCAGCAATTACTGGCAAAATAGACAATGACACAATTATAAAAAGCATAGTGAGTTTAGTAGGAAAAGAAGTATTAAACTGTGCTACTGTATTAGGAAGCATACTTGTAATAATTATAATTCATAGCATATTAAAAAGTATTAGTGAAGGATTAGAAAACAAAAATGTTGCCCAAATTACATATTATGTTCAATATATTTTGATAGTTACTTTGATAATGGCAAATTTCTCAGATATTCTTCAAATGGTAAAAACAAGTATTCAAAACTTAGTTGGGTTTATGAATAGTCTAGTGCCACTGCTTATTACTTTAATGCTAACTACTGGTAACTTTGCATCTGCTGGAATACTAGAACCAATTATATTATTTATAATAACTTTCATAGGCAATTTCATAACTACTATTTTACTGCCATTTGTACTAATATCAACAGCATTAGCAATTATTTCAAAAGTATCTAGCAGAATTCAAGTAGACAAGCTATCAAAGTTCTTTAATTCTACAGTTGTATGGACATTAGGAGTTGTACTTACTTTGTTTGTAGGTGTTATATCAATAGAAGGTAGCTTGAGTAGTACAGTAGACGGAATAACAGCAAAAACTACTAAAGCTGCTGTTTCGAACTTCATACCAGTAGTAGGCAAGATATTAGGTGATGCAGTAGATACTGTAATGGGCTGTAGCAACATATTAAAAAATGCAGTTGGAATAGTTGGGGTAGTGGTAGTAATTGCAATATGTGTTGGACCAATAATTAAACTTGCAATACTGATGGGACTTTACTACTTAGCAGGAGCTGTATGTCAACCAATAGCAGATGAAAAAATAGTAAAACTTTTAGAAGAAATGGGAAATACTTTTAAAATGCTACTGGCTATTATGTGTAGTGTATCTGTAATGTTAATTGTAGGTACTACTCTAGTACTGAAGATTACTAATAGTGGACTGATGTATAGGTAGTTGAAAAATAATTACATTTTCAAAATTTAATTCTTTTCCAACTAAGGTACAAATGATTTATAGGAGAGAAGAAAAAATGAATTGGATAAGTGGTTGGATACAAGGAATAATAATAGCGGTTATAATTGGTACAATTATTGAAATGCTTCTGCCAGATGGCAATTGTAAAAAATATGTTAAGGTTGTAATTGGAGTATATATATTGTTCTCAATAGTTTCTCCTGTAATAACCAAAGTTACAGGCAATGAATTTAGAGTATCAGACATATATGACATAAATACATACATAGAAGTATCTGCAAAAAGCAGTCAGGAAAATATAGAGAATAGCCAACAAAATCAAATTAAACAAGTATATATAACAAACCTGAAAAATGATATGAAGCAAAAGATACAAGAAAAGGGATATAGCGTTAAAAGCTTGACTTTAGAAATATCTAATGATGAACAATATACTCTAAAAAAGATATTTGCACAAGTTAGTAAAAAGAAAAATGAAGAAAACAACGAGGTTAAAGGTGTGAATGAAATAAATATTACAATTAGTAATACTACTGAAAACAAAGAAGAGGATATAAGCATTTCAACTAAGGAACAAAATGATTTGAAAGAATATTTAAGTGGCATATATAACTTAGAAGAGAAAAATATAAATATAAATTAGGAGGAGTGAATATGTTTAAGGAGAAGATAAAGGAATTAGTTTCAAAATCAGATGATGGAAACAACAAAAAGAAAATTGAAAACTTAGTATTTTTTCTGATTATACTAATTGTGGTATTAGTAGCTATAAACTTAATTTGGAAGGATAAAAAGGAAGATACCAAAAGTACAGATAGCAATAAAAAACTAGCTACCCAAGAACAGAATATCACAGAACAAAAGAATGATAACTTGAGTAATCAGTTAGAAGACATACTTCAAAAAATAAATGGAGTAGGGAAAGTAAAGGTTTTAATTACATATTCACAAACTAGCCAAACAGTTCCATTATATAATGAAGACTCGTCTCAAAAAGATACTCAAGAACAAGATAAAACTGGTGGAACCAGAAAAGTAGTTGAAACAGATGTGAAAAAAGAAGTTATATATCAAGAAACAAATGGGACGAAAACACCTATAACACAAAGCACTGTAAGCCCAAAAGTTGAAGGCGCAATTATTACAGCACAAGGGGCTACTAATACAAATATAAAAGCTGATATTATACAAGCAGTCGAAGCGGTTACAGGCTTGGCATCACATAAAATACAAGTTTTTGCAATGAGCGAAAATTAAGAAAGGATTTGAAATGGTATATATGAAAATTTTAAAAAGAAATCAAATTGTTGTTGCAGTAATAGCACTTATGCTAGTTACAGCAGGATATTTAAATTTTGCAAACCAAAATAAAGAAAGTAATTTAATACCTACAAGTAGCGTAGCTGATACGGAACTAATGGCAGGAATAGGTGATGCCCAATTAGTAAGTGCAAATGAAGCTACAGAAAATAACCAAACACAAAATGAAACTATAAAAAATACAGAAAACGTTGCTACCACTAGTAATACCCAAAAAAACACAGATAGCAATACAACTAAAAATACATCAGCACAAGAAGATAGCTATTTTGCTCAATCAAGACTAGACAGAGATAAGATGTATTCTCAAATGTTAGATAATTACCAAAAAATATTAGAAACTAATAATTTGAGTTCAGAAGAAAAGAAAACAGCACAAGAAGAAATAAAAAGAATAAACAATGAAAAAAATGCTATTATGATAGCAGAGAATTTAATAAAAACAAAAGGCTTTCAAGATATTGTAATATTTGTAAATAATGGAAATGTAACAGGAGTAGTGCAAAAAGATAAGCTAGACGAAAAAGACATTGCACAAATTCAAAATATTATAACTAGAGAGCTAAATGTAAAAACAAATAAGATAAATATAAGTGGTAAAAATTGACCACTTTACATAATTATGGTATAATATAGGTGTTACTGTTTAGTAATGGTATGAAAAAATTTTCATATCAAACAAAAGATTTTGGAGGAAAAAATTATGATGTATCGGAACGAAGTTATATTGAGCGGTTACCTGGTAGAAAATTTTAAGTTTCATCATGACGTTGGAACAAAAATTTTTGAAGGTAAAATTGAAGTTGAGCGGCGGAGCGGAACTAAGGATACTCTTATTTTACAGATTTCAGAAAGAAAATTGAAGGAAGCCGGAAACTTGGAAGAAGGAGACGGCATCATAATAGTAGGAGAATTGTGTACCCATAGATATATAGGCGATGACGACATGGTACATAATAAAAACTATGTATATGTTGACAAAGTTTGGTACACTTTTAATCCGGATATGAAAAACTGGGTTAAAATCTCTGGTGTAATTGTAAAGAAGGGAACTTTAAGGACAACTCAGTTTTGCGGAAAGAAAGTGATTGAAGCTATTATTGCAATCGAAAGTAAAAATGAACAGCGGAATACAGCCTATGTACCAATTATTTTTTGGAATGATATGGCAGACAATATGCTTGGTAATTACAATGTTGGAGACAAAATTGAAATCAACGGGAGGCTTCAGTCGCGAGACTATATAAAAAGACTACCAGATGACTCAACGGTAGTCAAAACAACGTTTGAGGTATCAGTATTCAAATTAATTCCCTAAAATTTTTAAAAGGTGGCTAAAATACAGCCACCTTTTAATTTTTTTACCATTTTTTATTGTATTTTTTTTATTTATTGGTATAATAGTAGCAGTGAAGATTGAAAGGTGGAAATATTATGATAAAAAGAGTAGCCATTTTAGCAAATGGTGGAGATGTTTCAGGATTTAATGCAGTTATTAGAGCAATTATAAAGACTGCTGAAAATAATAATGTAGAATGTTATGGATTTATAGATGGATATAGAGGACTATTGGAAAACAATTATGTACAACTATGTACAAGCGCAACAGGAAACGCAATAGGAATATTACCAAAGGGAGGATCAATAATTGGTTCATCTACAAACTCAAATGTATTTTGTTATCCAGTAGAAGAAAATGGAGAAACAGTATATAAGGATTTATCAGATAAATGTGTAGAAAATATAAAAAATGATGGTATAGATTGTTTGTTCACACTAGGTGGGGATGGAACACAAAAATCAGCAAGAGACTTATCTCTTAAAGGTATAAATGTAATTGGAGTTCCAAAAACAATAGATAATGATGTTGCATGTACAGAAATTACATTTGGATATAACACAGCAGTAAGTGTTGCAGCAGAAGCTTTAGATAGACTTCATACTACAGGAGATACGCATCATAGAATTATGGTGTTAGAAGTTATGGGAAGATATGCAGGATGGATTGCACTAGAGTCAGCTATTGCTGGTGGTGCGGACGTTGCGTTAATTCCAGAAATTCCTTATGATATAAATAAAGCAGCACAAAAAATTCTTAACCGTAAAAAACGTGGAAAACAATTTAGTGTAGTAGTCGTTGCAGAAGGAGCAAAGCCAATAGGAGGAGATATTACAGTAAAATCAGTAAGAAATAAAGGCGAAGGTGTAGATAATAACAAACTTGGAGGTGCAGGAGAAAAAGTTGCTCAGCAACTTCAAGAATTAACAGGATTAGAAGCAAGATGCACAGTATTAGGATATATGCAAAGAGGAGGAAGTCCAACTTCATTTGATAGAGTTCTTTCTACTAAATATGGAGCAAAAGCTATGGAACTTGCTTTAGTAGGAAAGTTCAATGTACTAACAGTTATAAAAGATGGAAAATTAAACAGTGTTCCATTAGAAGAGGTTGTAGGAAATAACAAAAAAATTGGAGCAGTTTCTGGAAATACACCAGAGAGCAACATTAGAAGAGTAAATTTAGATAATGATTTAGTAAAAACAGCAAGAGATATTGGAATAAATCTAGGAGATTAAAAGAAAGGGTGTAACAATGATAGACTTTAAGCAAAAAATAGCAGAGCAAATAAGCAAAACAACAAACATACCACAAGAACAAATTGTAGAATATATTGAAATACCAGCAGATGAAAAGATGGGAGATTTTTCTTTCCCATGTTTTAAATTAGCAAAAGAATTAAAAAAAGCTCCTCAAATGATAGCACAAGAAATAAAAGACAATATAGAATTTGAAGATGGATTTATGCAAAATATAGAAGTTGTAAATGGATATTTAAATTTCTATATAATGCCACAAAAGTATATCTCAAATGTATTAACTGAAATTGCAAACAAAAAAGAAAACTATGGAGAGAGCACAGTTGGAAAAGGAAAAAATATAGTAATAGATTATTCAGCACCAAACATTGCTAAACCATTTCATATTGGACATCTACGTTCAACAGTAATAGGAAATGCTATATATAAAACCTACAAACATTTAGGATACAATTGTACAGGAGTTAACCATTTGGGCGATTATGGGACACAATTTGGTAAATTGATAGAGGGATATAAAAGATGGGGAAGCGAATACAATATAGAAGAAAACCCTATTGATGAGCTTACAAAAATTTATGTTAGAATAAATAACCTTTGCAAAGAAGATGAAGCAGTATTAGAAGAGTGTAGAAATAATTTTAAAAAGCTAGAAGATGGGGACGAATATTGTGTAGAAATATGGACAAAATTTAGAGAACTAAGTTTAAAAGAGTTTCAAAAAGTGTATAAATTGCTAGATGTAGAATTTGACTCTTGGAATGGAGAGGCCTTTTATTCAGACAAAATGGGAGAAGTGGTAGATATTCTAAAACAAAAAAGTCTATTACAACCTTCTGAAGGAGCAATGGTAGTTAACTTAGACAAGTATGATATGCCACCATGTATTATAGAAAAAACGAATGGCTCTACTACATATGCTACACGTGATTTAGCAGCAATTCTTTATAGGGCAAGAACATACGATTTTGACAAAGCTATATATGTAACTTCATATGAACAAATATTACACTTTAAACAAATATTTGAAGTTGCTAAACACTTGAATTTAGACGAGAAATATACAAATGGACTAGTACATGTTCCATTTGGAATGGTACAATTAAAAACAGGTAAAATGTCGACTAGGGAAGGAAATGTTATAAAACTAGAAGATTTGCTAAATGAAGCAATAAGCAGAGTAACACAAATTATGGATGAAAAAAATCCAAATTTAGAAAATAAAGAAGAAATTGCTAAGAAAATAGGAGTTGGAGCAGTTATATTTAATGACCTATACAATAGCAGAATTAAAGATGAGATATTTGACTGGGATGCTATGCTTAACTTTAATGGAGAAACAGGACCATATATGCAATATATATATGTTAGAACTAAAAGCTTACTAGAAAAAGCAGGATATGTACCTGAAATAAATGAAGTTGATTTTTCAAAGTTGACAGATATCTCTTCTTTAAGAGTAATAAAATTAATATACTCTTTTGAAGACATATTAAAACAATCTGCTGAGAAATTTGAACCATATATTATAGCAAGATATTTGATAAAATTAGCACAAGCATTTAGTAGTTTTTATAATGAAAATAAAATAATTGGTGAAGAAAAAACAGTTCAAGACGCAAGGCTATATCTAACATATGCTACAGGTTTAGTACTAAAAACTGGAGCCAAAATCTTAGGTATCAAAATGCCAGAAAAGATGTAAAATAATATCTTGCAAAATTTTTATATTGTGATATAATTCAAAAAGTGATACACAATAAAGATATAAATTGAATAACTTAATATATAATAAACGTTAGAAAGGACAATATAATGAGAAAATATTTTGGAACAGATGGTATTAGAAGAATAGCAAACACTGAGCTTTCACCAGGTTTGGTATACCGTGTAGCAAAAGCTGGAGCATATGCTTTAGCAAAACATACAGACCATGCACCTACAATTCTAATAGGAAGAGATACTAGAATTTCGGGAACACTAATAGAAAGCGCTATGACAGCTGGATTTTTGAGCTATGGCGCAAATGTAAAAAGTTTAGGAGTAATTCCGACACCAGGAGTTGCATACTTAACTAAAAAACTTAAAGCTGATGCAAGTGTTGTTATCTCAGCATCACACAATACATATGAATTCAATGGTGTAAAATACTTTAGTAACAAAGGAATGAAAATTCCAGATGAAATAGAAGAAGAAATTGAAGAAATTATGGATTCAGACAAATTAGACGAATTTACAGCTGTTAATGATAAAATAGGAACAGCAGAAGTAAGATCAGATCTTTTAGACGAATATGTATATTTCTTTAGGAAGAATTTTGAAGAAGAATTTGAAGACTATGACACAAGTGATTTTGTAGTTGCAATAGATACAGCAAATGGCGCTACATCAGTAGCCGCAGAAAAAGTATTTACAGCATTAGGAATAAAACATTACATTATGAACAATACTCCAAATGGCGTAAACATTAATGAAAATTGTGGTTCAACACATTTAGATATGATAAAAAAATATGTAGTTGAAAACAATTGCAATTTAGGAATTGCTTATGACGGAGATGGAGATAGATGTTTAGCGATTGACGAAAAAGGAAATGAAATTGATGGAGATAAATTGCTAGCAATTATTTCAAACTATATGAAGAAAAAAGGAACATTAAAAAATGATACTGTAGTTGCAACAGTAATGAGCAATTTAGGACTAAAAAAATATGCAGAGAATAATAATTTGAATCTAGTACAAACTAAAGTTGGAGATAGATATGTTCTTGAAGAAATGCTAAAAAACGGATATAATATAGGCGGAGAACAATCAGGACATATTATATTCTTAGACTATAATCCAACAGGTGATGGAATATTAACATCTTTGATGTTGATTAAGGTTATGCTCGAAGAACAACAAACAGCCTCAAAACTATGTGAGATAATAAAAATGTATCCACAAGTACTTGTAAATGCAAAAGTTTCAAGTGATAAAAAGAATTTATATAAAGAAGATACAGAAGTTCAAGAAGAAATAGCAAAACTTGAAAAAGAATTTGCTGGAAACGGAAGAGTATTAATAAGACCATCAGGAACAGAACCTTTAATTCGTGTAATGATAGAAGGAGAAAATCAAGAATACATCAAAGAAAAAGCAGAGGGACTAGCAAAATTAATTGAGAAAAAATTAAATTAAAATAAAAAATACAAAGGAGGAATTTAAAATGCCAATTATCAATTTTTCAAATCCATTTTCAATTTTTGTAGGAGTTATATTATTTGTACTAGTGCTTTATCTAGCTAAAACAAATAAAAAAGCATGGATCACAGGTACAATGTTATTTGCTTTTATTGGATTATTAATCTGCCATACAATAGAATTTGTGGCAATAGGATCACAAAGTGATGAAATATATAAAGCGATAATTACATCAGCAGGAATGGACTTAATATTTATATTCTTATCATTTATATCATATTTATGGGTAGATGATATGGAAGTAAAAGAAGGAAAAAGAAAAAGTATTGATAATAGTTTAGACTGGTTCTGGAACAAAGTCTAAGTATAATAAGATACGAAGGATATGATGATATAACTGTTGCCATTATCTATGCAACAGTTTCAATTTTACATTAAGAAGGAGGAAAATTATGCCAAAATTTTATTTAACAACACCTATTTATTACCCAAGTGGAAAATTTCATATAGGAACTGCTTATACTACAGCACTAGCAAGCACTATAAAAAGATATAAAAAAGCTAGAGGGTTTGATGTATACATGCTTACAGGTATGGACGAGCATGGACAAAAAGTTCAAAAAGTAGCTGAAGGAAGAGGAAAAACTCCACAAGAGCATGTAGATGAAATGGCTGATGAAGCTAAAAAATTATGGAGCTTGATGGAAATAGAGTATGATGATTTTATTCGTACTACAGAAGAAAGACATACAAAAGTAGTAGAAGAGATATTTGATAGATTAATGGAACAAGGAGATATATATAAATCAGAATATGAGGGTTGGTATTGTATGCCTTGTGAAACTTACTTTACAGAAACTCAATTAGTAGATGGAAAATGTCCTGACTGTGGTAGAGAAGTAAAGAAAATGAAAGAAGAGTCATACTTCTTCAATATGAAAAAATATGCAGACAGACTTATAAAATTCTATAATGATAACCCAGACTTTATTTTACCAGAGTCTAGAAAAAACGAGTTGTTTAATAACTTCTTAAAACCAGGATTAGAAGATTTGTGTGTAAGTCGTACAAGTTTTGATTGGGGAGTAAAAGTAAGAAAAGATCCAAAACATGTTGTATATGTTTGGCTAGATGCTTTAACAAACTATATTACAGCACTTGGATACCTATCAGATGATGACAGCTTGATGAAAAAATACTGGCCAGCAGATCTACATATTGTTGGTAAAGATATTATTCGTTTTCACGGACTATATTGGCCAATTTTCCTAATGGCATTAGATTTACCATTGCCAAAGCAAATTTATGCACATGGATTTATTATGATGAAAGATGGTAAAATGTCTAAATCTAAAGGAAATGTTATATATCCAGAACCACTTATTGAACGTTATGGATTAGATGCATTTAAATACTTTATATTAAGAGAAATGTCATTTGGACAAGATGGAACATTTACACCAGAAGGATTTGTAGAAAGATTTAACTTTGATTTATGTAACGACTTAGGAAACCTTTTAAATAGAACTATAGGTATGATAAATAAATACTTTGGAGGAGAAATATCTTCATATCCAGCAGAAGTATCAGAGTTAGATAAAGAATTAGAAGAATTTTCAAACAATTCAATTAAACAGGTTGAAGAGCAATTTGACACATATCATATTAGCAATGCTATTACTGAAACATGGAATTTAGTTTCTAGAACAAATAAATACATTGATGAAACTGCACCATGGGTATTGTTTAAAGAAGAAAAGACAGAAGAGCTAAAATCTGTAATGTATCATTTGGTAGAAAATCTACGTAGAATAGCTATACTAATCAATCCATATATGAAACATACTTCAGAAAAAATGTTAAATCAACTTAATATTCCAGAAGAATTAAGAACATGGGATAGTTTAGCAGATTATGATAAACTTGTTAATATTAAAGTTACAGATAAACCAGAAGTATTATTTGCAAGATTAGAAACAGAACCAGAAATTGAAGTTATTAAGGAAATGATGAAATGAAAGAAATTGTTGTTATAAACGGAAGTGGTGGAGTTGGAAAAGATACTTTTGTACAATTTTGTGGAGAGTATACTTCAATAATGAACATATCTTCTGTAGATAAAGTAAAAGAAGCAGCAAAAGTTCTTGCCGGATGGAATGGAGAAAAAGACGAAAAGTCTAGAAAATTCTTATCAGATTTAAAAGAACTTGGTATTGAATATAATGATGCTCCATTTAAATACATTTCTAATATGGCAGAAGAATTTAAAAACTCTGATAAACAAATAATGTTCGTGCATATTAGAGAATGTGAAGAAATTGAAAAATGTAAGCAGTGCTTAAATGCTAAAACTTTGCTTATTACAAATAAGAATGTTGCTGCAATAAACACAAATGTCTCTGATAGAGATGTAAATAAATATGAATATGACTATCATATAAACAATGATGGAACATTAGAAGAATTAAAACAAAAAGCAAAAGAATTTGTTGAAGAACTAAATTAGAACATAAAAACTCCTTTTTTCATACTATATGAAAAAAGGAGTTTTATAAATAATATGGAAAACAAAGTAAAAATAAACATTGCTGAAAAGCAATTATATTACAAAGGAGAAGTAATATTAAAGTATACTATAAAATATCCAGAGATAACGCAAAGCCAATATGATATTGGAAAGCAAAGATTTAATCATATAAATAGACAAGAAGTATTAAAATTAAAAGAGTTTGCAGAAGGAGAATTATATAACCAAGCAAAAGAAACATATGACTATAACAAACAACAAGGGTATCCAATTATGGTATATGAACTATATAGAGAAACAACAGTAACATACAATAATGATAAACTAATAAGCTTATATTTTGATGATTATACATTCACAGGTGGAGCACATGGATCAACTGTGAGAAGCTCACAAACTTGGGATTTGGAACATGCTTATCAAATACCATTACAAGCATTTTTTAGAAAAAATCCAAACTATCAGATAGATATAGTAAAAGAAATAAATTCACAAATAGCGAAACAAATTGAAGCTGGAACAGGTGTATATTTTCCGGAGTATTGCCAATTGGTATTAGAAACCATAAACTTTGATAGCTATTACTTGACACCAAAAGGAATAGTAATATATTTTCAACAATATGACATAGCACCATATTCAAGTGGATTACCAGAATTTGTGATAAAAATTTAAAATAAATTAAAAAGTTATTAATTAAGTATAGAGCGGGTGGCATGAGCCACCCATTTATTTTGAACAGACTACTCCTACTGAAGCAAAGGGAACTCTGTCTAATAGTACGAAATTTTATTGAAAAAATAGTAATAAATATTGACTAATCAAATAAGAATGTATATAATAGTTTCAAAAACTAGATAACATAGTTTGAAGAATATCAAACTATGTTATATGAAGGGAATAGTGAATATGGGAAAGATAAAAGAATTAAAATACTATGATGTTCAAAAAGTAGGAACTATCAAAGAACTACTTGAAATAGCTGTAGAACAAGCAGGTGACAAAATTGCTTTCAAATATAAAGATGAAAAGGGAAAAGTAATAGATGTTACATATAAAGAGTTTCAAAAAGATACATTTGAATTAGGAACAGCATTGAATTCTATAAACATGGCAGACAAACATATTGCAGTAATAGGCGAAAATAGTTACAAATGGGTTACTGTGTATTTAACAGTATTAAAGAGCAAAGGAGTAATAGTTCCAATTGACAAAGAACTACCAGTATGCGATATTATCAATGTTTTAAATGACAGTGATAGTGAAGTTTTATTCTATGCAAAAAAATATGAAAAAAATATTGACGAGATAGCTGAAAAAGCACCAAATGTAAAATATTTTATAGGATTTAGCACAGAAAAAACAGAAGGAAATAGATTATCATATAATGAGTTCAAAGCAGAAGGTAAAAAGCTTTACGAAGGTGGAGACAAAACTTATGCTGAAATGATAACAGATCATAATAACCTAAAAATGCTTGTTTATACTTCAGGAACAACAGGAATGGCCAAAGGTGTAATGCTATCAGAGCATAATCTAATAAGCATAGTATATTATGGACTAAGAGTTTCAACAGTATATGATAGATGTTTATCAGTTTTACCATATCACCATACATATGAAGCAGTTGCAGGAATTTTGGTATCACTACATCATCATTCAACAATATGTATAAATGATAGCTTAAAAGCAGTACTTAAAAACTTGCAATTATATAAACCAGACTATATATATGTAGTACCGGCCTTTGTAGAACTATTTTATAAAAAAATATGGTCAAATGCTAAGGAAAGTCACAAAGACAAAATATTAAAAGTAATGATGATAGTAAGCAATGGTCTTAGAAAAATAGGAATAGATTTAAGAAAGAAATTTTTTAAATCAATTCATGATGCATTTGGAGGAAATCTAAGAAAAATAGTAACAGGTGGAGCAGCTGTAAGACCTGAACTGGGAAAGTTCTTTGACACAATAGGAATAGACTTAATTAATGGATATGGAATAACTGAATGTTCACCTTTAGTTAGCGTTAATATGGACTATTGTAATGATTGTTCAACAGTAGGTTTTCCACTAGAGTGTGTAGAAATAAAACTTGAAGATGTAACACCAGAAGGCGACGGAGAAATTTGTGTAAAAGGCGATATAGTTATGCTTGGATATTACAAAAATCCAGAGAAAACTGCAGAAATACTACAAGATGGTTGGTTTAGAACAGGTGACTACGGAAGAATAAATGATAAGGGCCAATTGATGATTACAGGAAGAAAGAAAAACTTAATTGTTCTAGATAATGGAAAAAATGTATTCCCAGAAGAAATTGAGAACTATATTATGAGAATACCTTATGTTCAAGAAGTAGTAGTATCTGGAGTTAAAGACGAATGTGGTAGCGAAGTAAGATTATGTGCAGAAGTATTTTTAAACGAAGATAAATTAAAAGAATTAGATATAAAAGATGCAGAACAAACTTTAAAGAAAGATATTGCAAAAGAGTGTTCAATATTACCAATGTACAAGAGAATAGGAAAAGTAGTAATTAGAGATAAAGAATTTGCAAAAACCACTACTAATAAAATTAAGAGATAAATTAAAGAATAATTGCCTTGGAGCAATTATTCTTGTATAAAAAGGGGAAAATAAAGAGTGGAACAAGAAATTTATAAAGAAAAGGAAATAGCTAACTTTCATATTCCAAGATGGGAAGAATTGCCTAATTTAGATTTATATGTGGATCAGGTAATATGCTTTTTAGATGATGCTTTATCAAATTATGCAAGTAAAGAAAAAGAAGGACATGTTATAACTAAAAGTATGATTAACAACTATGTTAAACATACGGTGATAAAACCTGCAATAAATAAAAAATATAACAAAGAACATATTGCAAACCTATTTGTTATATGTATTTTAAAACCTTTATACAGTATAAATGATATTGCAACCATGATAAAATCAGCAACAAAAACTATTCCAATGCAAATAATATATAACAATTTTTGCAATGAGTTAGAAGATGCGATTAGTGCTATATTTGCAGGTAAGGAATATATCCCAGAAGAGCAAACTACTTTTGATAAATATGT
>ULSO01022533.1_pt1 | contig 15815 bp, 16 predicted proteins | sample 1956701 | NCBI WGS metagenome assembly ULSO01 (sample SAMEA4835708, study PRJEB28245) | human gut metagenome | biome: gut microbiome; material: fecal sample | place: Denmark | collected 2008 | reverse complement strand
AAGACCTATTTCAAGTATCCGAACAAATACTACTATACGGATATCGGGCTTCGGAACGCACGGCTGAATTACCGCCAGTACGATCCAGGTCATATCATGGAAAACATCATCTACAACGAACTTCTGCGGCGCGGGTACTCCGTTGATGTCGGTGTGGTTTGCGACCGCACAGGCGACAGCAAGGTTCAGAAAGAAATCGACTTTGTGGTAAACGATGCGGACAAAAAAGTCTATATTCAGTCCACTTTCCGCATGGATACCGATAAAAAAGAATCCTCCGAGCTGGCATCGCTGATGCTTACTAGGGATTTCTTCAAAAAGATCATCGTTCGAATGGATGTGCCGCACAACTTTTATGATGACAACGGCATCTTACACTGCAACCTGATCGACCTGCTGCTCGGCCGGGTAGAATTGTTCTGACAAAATAACTCATATATCTACGAGGAGTGACCTTTCGGGGCCACTCCTTTTTCATACCATCAGACACGCTTTCATCGAAAACTTTGGACGGTTTTGTCCCAACTTCTCGGTGGTAGGGTACTTTTTTATGCCAACTACAAGGAGGTGACGGTGCATGGCAGACAATTTCGGTCTGAAGATCGGCGTGGAGGGCGAAAAGGAATTCAAGAAGGCTCTCGCCGATATCAACCAGTCGTTCAAGGTGCTGGGTTCTGAAATGAAACTGGTATCCTCACAGTTTGATAAGAACGACAAGTCCGTGCAGGCACTGTCCGCACGGAACAATGTGCTGAACAAGGAAATCGAAGCACAGAAACAGAAAATCGAGACGCTGCGCTCCGCTCTCCAGAATGCGTCAGATTCCTTTGGGGAGCCAGACCGCAGGACGCAGAGCTGGCAGATTCAGCTGAATAACGCCGAGGCTGCGCTCAACGATATGGAGCGTGAACTCAGCGACAACAACGCCGTCTTGGAAGAAGCCAACTCCAATTCTGACAACATCCTCTGTTCCGGTTGCCTTCAGGGCGAGAACCGGAGTTCCCACTGCCATAGCCTCTAAGAGAACGATCCCCTGCTCCTCTTCCTCCTGCTCCAGGTAACTGGGTGCAAAGACCACCACCTCATGACCCAAGCCTCTCAGCCCCTTTACCAGTCTTTCGATGGAAATAGGCACGCCTGCCACATAAGGTTTATAGCTGTTTGTCAGCATTGCAATCCTCATATCCGTCCCCTCCTAACTCCATACTGTTCCAAAAAAGTACCCGGCGCCTACAAAAAACAAATTCCAAACCAGAATTCCCAGCGCTGAGCTGACCGTATATCTGACAAGATCCATCTTCGCCACACCGGCAGGAATCGAGATCAGCGTCCGGATCATGGGAATCAGTTTACTGATAAAAATCCCTGCCGCGCCCTTTTCCCTTACCCAGGCTTCCATTTATTGGTTTTCACCTGTTATAACGATGCCTGTCCTGTTTTTTCTTCAATTTGTTTTTATTTCTAAAGAATGTGCGCCGCCCGGGCACAAAAAAAGAGCCTCCCGGCGGCATCCTGAAATTCACGATACACGCCAGGCGGCTCTTTTCTCTTTTTACTTCATCATGGTAAGCACCATCTGTGCCGTTTCTACCATGTTTGTTCCACTATCCATACTGCACTTTTGAATATATCTATGTGCCTCCTCTTCAGACATATGATTTCGACTCATCAGAACCTCCTTTGCATCCTTAATAAGCCTTGCCTGCTCTTCGTTTCTTTCCCTGGGCTTTTCCCTGCGTTTTCTCCTGCGCCGCTCAATCCCCTGGATCATCATGTCCACTGTGTTGATCAGATCATGAAGCTTAAGGGGCATGGAAAGGCACATAATATCCCGCTCAATGATCCCGCTTCCAATGATCTGCTGGGAAGCCATGAGCAAAAGCTCAAATCCCGGCGGCAGATCCTGATTGAGCTGGGAATAGATCATATCTGCAAGCTTATAACCGCTTATGACTATACCGTCATTGAGATCATCTGCCATTGCAATGGCCTGTGCACCGGTCGTACAGACTCCTGACACGGGAATTCCGTTTCTGACAAGCAGATTTTTCATGTTCTTGGCATCATCTATCTTCGGGAGGACAACAATTACACCTGTCATCCGCACACCTCCTCATTTGAATTATCAATGCGCCTAGAACTGATTCAGATACTGATTAATCTCCCAGTCAGTTACCTGTGAGCGGTAATTTGCCCATTCCTCCTTCTTTGCTTCAATGTATTTTGCAGAAACGTGCTTTCCTAATACTTCCTGGATAAAGGAATCCTTTTCCAGCTCTCCCACTGCCTCGATCAGTGTTCCCGGAATTGCCTCGATCTTTCTTTCCTTCTTTTCTTCCTCGGAAAGTGCAAAAATATTGCAGTCCACGCTTTCCGGCGGCATGATCTTATTGGCGATCCCGTCAAGCCCTGCCCTGAGGCAGACAGCCAGTGCCAGATAAGGATTTGCGGACGGATCCGGGCAGCGCAGCTCTATTCTTGTGCCCTCTCCCCTTGATGCCGGGATACGGATCAGCGGGCTTCTGTTGGTAGCGCTCCATGCAATGTATACCGGCGCCTCATAGCCGGGCACCAGACGCTTATAGGAATTGACAAGAGGATTGGTGATTGCTGTCATTCCCCTCATATGTTTCATGATCCCGCCAATGAAATAGTAGGCTTCCTTGGATAAGCCCAAATTCCCTTCGGGATCGTTGAAAATATTCTTTCCGTCCTTGGACAGGGACATGTTAATATGCATGCCGGAACCGTTAATGCCGTATTTGGGCTTGGGCATAAAGGTTGCATGCAGGCCGTGCCTTTTGGCAATGGTCTTTACCGCCAGTTTAAAGGTCATGATATTGTCAGCGGTGGCAAGTGCTTCATCATATTTAAAGTCGATCTCATGCTGGGCAGGCGCTACCTCGTGGTGGGACGCCTCGATCACAAAGCCCATATCTTCCAGCGTAAGAATCATATCTCTTCTTGCATTTTCTCCCAGATCCAAAGGCCCTAAATCAAAATATCCTGCCTTTTCATAGCTCACTGTGGTAGGCAGTCCGTTTTCATCTGTGTGGAATAAGAAAAACTCGCACTCCGGCCCCACTTCAAAAATATAGCCCATGTCGGCCGCTTCCTTAATTGCCCTCTTCAGCACATATCTGGGATCTCCCTCAAAAGGCTCCCCGCTTGGACGATAAACATCGCAGATCAGCCTGGCTACCTTGCCCTGCTGTGGTCTCCATGGAAAGATTTCCAGGGTACTTAAATCAGGATATAAGTACATATCGGATTCCTCGATCCGCACAAACCCTTCGATCGAAGAGCCGTCAAACATGCACTTATTATCCAGTGCCTTTTCAAGCTGGCTTGCAGTGATCGCCACATTCTTCAGACTTCCGAACATGTCTGTAAACTGCAGTCTGATAAATTCCACATCCTCGTCATTTACCAGGTTCATGATGTCTTCCTTTGAATAATGCTTCATCATAATGTACTCTTCCTTTCGTCTTGTATATAATTTATTCTTTGTCCGCCTTAATTTCTTCTCCACCCGGACAATGCTTACGACAAAGGCGCTCATATAGCATCACGGCCATAATGTTCCGAAATGTTATATGAACGCCCTTGTTCTCTGCTATCATAACAGCAGCCCCGTCAGTTTGTCAATACCCTGCGGTTTTCTTATTTCAGGATCTCGTCGATCCTGTCGCATTCTTCCTTTGTAAATGTGATGTTTTCAAGTGCTTTCTTATTTTCCAGGATCTGCTGCGGCCTGCTGGCTCCGATCAAAATCGAGGTCACCTTGCCGTCGCGCAAAATCCAGGAAAGCGCCATCTGTGCCAGGGTCTGTCCTCTTTCTCCGGCAAGCTCCTGAAGCGCTCTTACCTTTTGCAGCTTTTCCTCTGTCAGATCCTGTTTGTGAAGATAAGGACTTTTTCCGCTTCCCAGCCTGGAATCCTCCGGGATCCCTTTTAGGTATTTTCCGGTAAGAATGCCCTGGGCCAGAGGACTGAATACGATACAGCCAATACCGCTTTCATACAGGAAATCCTTTAGTCCATCCTCCTCGATCCATCTGTTCAGCATGGAATAGGAAGGCTGATGGATGATAAAGGGCGTTCCCAGCTCTTTCAGAATCCGATATGCTTCCTTTGTCTGCTCCCTGTTATAATTGGAAATTCCCACATAAAGAGCCTTCCCTGACCGGACGATCTGATCTAAGGCCTGCATGGTTTCATAAAGAGGCGTTTCCGGATCCGGGCGGTGATGATAAAAAATGTCCACATAGTCGAGCCCCAGTCTCCTTAAGCTTTCATCAAGGCTGGAGATCAGGTATTTCCTGGAACCTCCGTCTCCGTAAGGCCCCTTCCACATATCGTACCCTGCCTTGGTGGAGATTACCATCTCTTTCCTGTAGGGCATCAGATCTGATTTCAGGATCCTGCCCATATTGGCCTCCGCACTTCCGTAAACCGGGCCGTAATTGTTGGCCAGGTCAAAGTGGGTGATCCCGTTGTCAAAGGCAGTAAAAAGGATCTTTTTCATATTTTCCACATCATTCACCGATCCAAAATTATGCCACATTCCCAGGGAAAGCGCAGGCAGCTTCAGTCCGCTCTTTCCGCATCTGTTATAAATCATGTTCTCATATCTGCCTTCCTTTGCCGTATACATTCTCCTTCTCCCTTCTAATCATGGCAGTCTTCCGAAAGCATCTCCCTTCCGTCCCGCCTGACAATGATTTCCAATTCCCGTGCATAAAACAATCCCTTCTTTAATAGATTGTAAAAAAGAACCTACGGGGATCAAAAAAATGAGCTCTAACACCAAAATCGTTGTACTTCATCTGAAAGAATTAATATATACCGGGATCTTTGCCATACTGGGAATACTGTTTGTCATCCTTCTGGTCATTATGTTCATCCCCAGAGACAAAAAGGAAATCTCCTCTTCGGATGTTACCCCTACCGCTACCTATGTTCCCGGTGTTTATACCACCTCCCTGATCCTGAATGATAAGACCGTGGATGTGGAAGTCACCGTAGATGAGACCAATATCAACGACATTCAGATGATCAACCTGGATGACGCCGTTGCCACCATGTTTCCGTTACTGGAGCCTTCCTTTGATGACCTGGCTGGTCAAATATTAAGAAGCCAGTCTCTGGAAAGCATTACCTATGCAGATGACAATAAATATACCTCTATGGTACTTTTAAATGCAATCAAGGCTTCCCTGGAAAAGGCCGCTGCACCCTCGCCTTCCTCCAGCGCCTCACCCGGCAGTCCTAGTCCTGTAAGTCAGTAAGGGCCTCCGCCTGCTCCAGCCATAACCTGACACACGCGTCAGAAGGCATTCTCAGATCTCCTCTGGGAGAAAGTGCAACACTTCCTACCTTGGGGCCATCCGGCAGACAGGATCGTTTAAACTGCTGTCCGAAAAATCTCCGGTAAAAGGTGCAAAGCCATTTTAAGATCGTTTTTTTGTCATATATTCCATCAAAAGCAAGTGCGGCGAGCCTGTAAATCTTTGCAGGCTCAAAGCCACAGCGAAGCATATAATACAAAAAGAAATCATGAAGCTCATAAGGCCCCACCAGATCCTCCGTCTTTTGGGAGATCTTCCCTTCTACCGGCGGCAGAAGCTCCGGGCTTACCGGAGTGTCCAGAATATCCAGAAGCACTTCACGCAGTTCTTCCTTTTCACAGGTATCGGCATAATATCTGACCAGGTGTCTTACCAAAGTTTTGGGTACGCCGCTGTTGACCCCGTACATGGACATATGATCCCCATTGTAGGTTGCCCAGCCCAGGGCTAATTCCGACATATCTCCGGTACCGATCACAAGGCCCCCTGTCTGGTTTGCCAGATCCATCAGAATCTGGGTGCGCTCCCTTGCCTGTCCGTTTTCATAGGTCACATCATGTTTTTCCGTATCCTGGGAAATATCCCTGAAATGAATGTTCACCGCTTCTTTTATATCAATCTCCCGAAGCTCCGTTCCAAGGGTGCTGGCAAGCCTGCAGGCATTTTCATAGGTTCTGTCCGTTGTTCCAAAGCAGGGCATGGTCACCGCCATAATATTCTTTCTGGGAAGTCCCAGCATATCAAAGCACCTTACGGTAACCAGTAAAGCCAGCGTGGAATCCAGTCCCCCGGAAACCCCAATGACAGCCCCCCTGCAGCCCGTATGTTCATATCGCTTTCGTAAACCATAAGACTGGATGGACAAAATCTCCTCGCATCTTCTGTCACGCTCTCCCTGCTCCTCCGGCACAAAGGGTCTGCACGGAAAGCTTCTTTCCAGTTTTGTTCTTTCTTTGTGCAGGGTAAACGGAAGGATCAGATGATGGGGCTTTTCTTCCACCTGAAAGCTGCTCATCCTTCTTCTTTCCATCTGAAGCCTTTTGATGTCAATATCTCCATAAATGATCTGGCTCTCAAATTTCTTTGACTGCGTGAGAATGGTTCCGTTCTCTGCGATCAGGTCATGTCCTCCAAACACCAGATCCTGGGTAGACTCTCCCCCCGCGCAGCTGCAATATATATAGCCTGCGATCAGCTTGGCGCTGGCGGATTTCACAAGCAGCTCCCGATAGCTGTCCTTTCCAATGGTTTCATTGGAGGCAGATAGATTGACCAGAATAGTCGCTCCCTCCATGGCATGAGAGATGGAGGGCGATAAGGGTACCCAGATGTCCTCGCAGATCTCACATCCCACCCGCAGGCCGTCCATTTCCGTTTCCTGAAACAGAAGATCCGTTCCAAAGGGAATTTCCTTTCCGTTCAGCCAAAATGACACCGGCTCACGGTTTCCTTCGTGGAAATGCCTGGTTTCATAAAATTCTCCGTAGGAAGGGATATTGGCCTTGGGGATCAGCGCCAGTATTTCTCCGCGAAAAAGCGCCGCAGCCACATTGTAAAGCTTTCCCTCTCTTTCCACCGGAAGTCCCACAAAGATCAGGGCGTCTATTTCCCTGCACTGCCTTGCAAGGGTCAGCAGTTCTCTTTTACAGGCCTCTAAGAGAAGATCCTGCAAAAGAAGATCCTCACAGGTATAGCCGCAAAGGCACAGCTCCGGAAACACAATGATTTTTGCGCCGTGTGCCGCCGCTTCCTCCACTCCCTTTTCGATCTGTTCCCTATTATATTCCACATCCGCTACCCTGACAGGAGGAGTAACGGCCGCTGCCTTGATAAAGCCCTGATCCATTTTCTGTTTTATTCCTTTCCGCACCGCCCAAGCAGCTCTTTCAGCTGGGCCGGTGAAAAGCTGTATTCCCTGTTACAAAAATGACAGTTCACCGAAATCGGCTTTTGCTCCTCGATCATCTCCCGGATTTCCTTCCGGCCGATGCTGATGATCGCTCTTTCCACCCGTTCTCTGCTGCAATTACAGCAAAATGCTGCAGGTCTGGTATCTGTGATCTCCAGATCAAGCCCGGAAAGTAAAAGCCCCAGCATTTCCTCCGGCGTCTTTCCCTCATCCAGCACCCTGGTCACTGACGTAAAATCCGAAAGATTTTGTTCCAGCTTTGCAATCACTTCTTCCTCCGCAAAGGGCATCAGCTGCAAAATAAAGCCTCCCGCCTGCTTTACGGTATTATCCTTCTCCATAAGGACTCCCAGCCCTACGCTGGAAGGCACCTGCTCTGAGGTTGCAAAATAATAAGTCAGATCCTCTGCAATCTCTCCTGTCTGCAGTACTGTCTGCCCCACATAAGGCTCTTTTAGTCCCATGTCTTTAATAACACGCAGGCTTCCTTTCCCTACTGCTCCCCCTACATCCAGCTTTCCTGCCTTACTTGGGGGCAGCATGACCTGTGGTTCTATGGCATAGCCCTTCACATTTCCCCTGGCGTCTGCGGTAACCGTCATTCCCTTTAACGGGCCGTCGCCACTGACTTGCAGAGTCAACAGATCCTCCTCACCCTTTTGCATGGCTCCCATCATAGCGCCGCCTGTGAGCAGTCTGCCCAGCGCTGCGGTCACTACGGGGCTGGTGTTATGGATCCTTCTTGCCTCCTCCACCATCTCTTTTGTATTTGCGGCAAATGCCCTGATCTGCGCATTTGCCGCCGTTGCCCTGACAATATAATCTGCCATTATTCTCTCTCACCTTTTTGTTTTTCTCTTGCGATCCCATAGATCCGCTCGCTGCATGCAGTAGGTTCCTTATGGGTATCTGCGTCCAGAAACCGAATGGGTTCCAGCCCTGCCTGTTCCAGAAAGCCCTTCATTTCTTCCACGGTATAACCCCTTTGGAAATGGGTCTCCGTAAAGCGCCGGAACAGCCCGCTTTTTTCCTCCCCTGCAAAAACAGTCAGATCATATTCATTGATATGTCCGTCCTCATGGTAATAGTTTTCCCAGATGAAACTGCATTTTTCCCTGTTTTCCGCAATGGTGGTATCCCCAATGATCTGCTCATATTTATACACGGTATTAAAGTCGAAAAGGAAGATCCCTCCCGGATAAAGATAATTATTCACCAGGCCAAAGGTTTCCAGTACCTCTTCGTCTTCCAGAAGATAATTCACGGAGTCGCATACGCTGATCACCGTTCCCACTGTGCTGTACAGGTCCAGCTCCCGCATATCCTGGCAAAGATACAGGATAGGGCTGCCTGATTTTTCTTTCTTGGCAAGGGCCACATTCAGCATTTCGGCGGACATGTCCACTCCGATCATATCATAGCCCTTCCGGGATAAAAGCTCTGTAAGGGTTCCGGTGCCGCAGCCCAGATCCACGACCAGATCCTTTTCCGTTTCCAGCTTTTCCTTCTCGGAGGACTCTGCCTCTAATGCTTTTTCTCCATTCTTATGGGGCTTTGAGATCCCATAGGTACTTATCAGCTCTGCCAAAAAATCAGCCCACTCCTGATAGGGGGTATCGTCCATAAAGGTATCATACACACTGGCAAAATCCGTATATGCTTCCGTCCATTCTTCTGCCATAAGCCTTTACTCCTAAAAAATAGCACCCAGCGCGCTGAACACTCCTGTGCTGGCAACTCCCATAATAATCCCTGCAAGCACTACGCCAAGGAGAACCGCCGTAACGCTGGACTTGAAATCCATATCCAGAAGGCTGGCCGCCAGCGTTCCCGTCCAGGCTCCTGTTCCCGGAAGGGGAATTCCCACGAAAAGCATGAGGGCTACAAAAAGTCCCCGTCCTGCCTTCTCCTGAAGCTTCTGGCCGCCCTTATGTCCCTTTTGCAGACACCAGGTAAAGAACTTGCCGATCACCGGCTTATCTGCCCCCCATTCAAGCACCTTTCTTGCAAACAGATAAATGAAGGGAACCGGAACCATATTGCCGATCACGCAGACAATATAGCTGGGAAGCAGCGGAAGGTCAAATCCCACTGCAAAGGGAATTGCACCACGAAGCTCGATCAGCGGTACCATAGATACAAAAAAACAGATTAAATACTTTTTTAACATTTCTTTTCCTCTTTCTTACACGTTTTCTTTACTGCCCTGTCAGGATAAGATTTCCCGGAGGGCCTCCATCAGCCTGTCCATCTGCTCGTCCGTTCCGATGGTGACCCGCAGATAGTTACTGATCCTTGGTTTATTCCAATGCCTTACATAAATGCCCTTTTCTTTCAGTTTTTCAAAGATCTCCCCTGCTTCCTTGTCAGGATGGGTCACAAACAGGAAATTGCTCATAGAATCCGCAAAGGTAAAGCCAAGCTCTGCAAGCTGCTTTTTGCTGCGTTCCCTGGTCTTTATGATCTTTCCTGTGATCTCCTTAAAATAAGCATCATCAGACAGTGCAGCGGCTCCCAGCTCAATGGCCGGATAATTCATGGTATAGGAGTTAAAGGAGAACTTTACATCCTTCAAAAAACGGATCAGCTTTTCACATCCAAAGGCTGCTCCGACCCGCATTCCCGCCATGGCTCTTGACTTGGAAAAGGTCTGGACCACCAGGAGATTGTCGTACCGTTCTATCAAAGGCAGCATGCTCTGCGCTCCGAAATCCACATACGCCTCATCCACGATCACCACCACATCCGGGTTCTTCGCCACGATCTCCTCAAATACGGAGATCTCCTCCATAATGCCGGTAGGCGCATTGGGATTTGGGATCACAATGCCTCCGTTCTCCTGAAGGTAGTCTTCCCGCCTGATACGGAAATCCTCATCAAGGGCGCAGGTTTTGTAAGGAATCCGGAAAACCTCTGCCCAGACATCATAAAAGGAATAGGTGATATCCGGGAACAGGATGTGCTTTTTTCCATTAAAAAATGTCATAAATGCCATAGCCAGCACATCATCCGATCCTACTCCCACAAAGATCTGCTCCGGCTTTACCTTGTAGGTATCTGCAAGTGCATTTACCAGCTTTTCCGCATTCATATCCGGATACAGCCGCAGCTTTTCGGTCTCCATCCTGCCTGCTGCTTCCTCCACCTTTGGAGACGGGGGATAGGGGTTTTCATTGGTGTTTAACTTGATGATGCCCGGTTTCCTCGGCTGTTCGCCTGCTACATAGGGCTCCACCCTTCTTACATTTTCTTCCCAGCTCATGTGCTCTCCATTTCTGTCCATTTCTGTCCGTTTCTGTCTTTATTGCCGCTATGCTATATGGTAACATTATCCTTCTTCTGCCGCAAGCTTATTCTGCACTCCAGCTTTCTGCTGCCTGTCTGTACTGCGCCGCCATTTCTTCCTGGCCAAGGGCCTGATAACAGTCTGCAAGGCGCATCAGCGCTGTATCACCGCTGCAATGGACATTCAAAATGCTTCTGGTCTCATACACCCCGTTGTAATACCAGATGGAGGCCTCCTCATATTCCTGCTTTCCAAAATAGTATTCCCCAAGCTCAAAGCATACCTCTCCAATGCCCTCGTCTGTAATCCCCTTCATGGCATAGCGGTACATTTTCAGGTCATCGCCCCGAAGCCTTGCTGCCCTGACCACAACGCAGAGCGCTTCCTGCATCTGCTCCGGCGCAGCCGCCTTATGGTCTGCTGCCTCTGTAAAATAATCCTCTGCCCGCAAAAGCTCCTCCCGGCTGCCGGATAAGAGCAGTTCCTTTGCATACATGGTCATCAGCCTGTCCGAAAGCCTTCTTCCCGTACGGACCTCCTTTTCAAATATGGCAAGATCCCTGGAAGCATGGTTTTCCTCCGGCAGATGGGTGATCTCAATCTCACTGTCAAATACCAGCGGCAAAAGCCTTACGGTCTCATGAACAGGATCTACCCACACAAAGCTGCGGCTTCTCCGAAACAGCTTTGGACGAAGCTCCCTGTTATAATTATAGACAGTCCCGCAGGATAACTGATTTCCGTAATACATCTGTACGATCTCGATCTCCGGCATCAAAGTCTCCTTCAGGATCTTAAATTTCCGTCTGTTTTCTTCATCCAGCACTTCATCTGCATCTGCGGTATAAATATACTCACAGCCTGCCTTGGAAAACGCAAAATTTCTGGCGTCTGCAAAATCATCCTTCCATTTATAGTCATAGATCCGCTGTGTAAAACGGGCTGCAATCTCCCGGGTTTGGTCCGTAGAGCCCGTATCTACGATCACGATCTCATCCACCAGATCACAGATGCTCTTTAGACATCTTTCCAGTACCCGTTCTTCATTTTTGACGATCATGCAAAGGCTGATGGAAATCATATCATTCCTCCAAATACATTGACAAGCCTTGGGCTTTCTTTTATTATTGTTATGGTAAATTATAGCATAAAATAACGAATTGGAACAGGAGCAGGCAGATGTCTTCTTTCACATTAAAAAACGGGATCCTCAAATTTCTTCAAAGCTTTTTTGCCACCTGGGCGCTGATGAAGGCAGCCCGGATGGAACCCGGAAATATCCTTACGCTGGTATTTTTTCTGCTTTGCTTTTTTCTCTTTCGATATATCGATGTAAGGCTGTCACAGGCTGATTTTCATCCCGGCGCTGCCGGAAAGCGGACAGCTCTTATTCTTTCCCTGATCTTCTCGGCACTTTACATGGCTGTGGATTACCCTCATTATATTGAAACTCTTACCAGCAGATTATTCCGTCTTGGGATCCTTACCGTGGTTTTCATCGGCTTTGTTACCTTATTCTATAATCTGCTTCTTTTTTTGTTTTCCTACAGCGCTCACAAGAAGAGCCTCTGCAGGCTTCTGCTCACCCCGGAAGGCTTCCTTCCCTCCTCGTTTCCTGCCCGTCATACGGGACTATGTGGTTTTCTTCTTTGTATGCTTTTCTGGATGTTTTATTTTCTTTATCAGTATCCCGGGATCATGACCCCTGACAGCATCAATCAGCTGGAACAGGTACTGCATGTCATTCCCTACAGCAATCATCATCCCTGGGTGCACACCCTGCTCATCAGCGTCTTTTATCATCTGGGATACCTGCTTACCGGCAATATGGTCACAGCCATGTCCTTTTATACCTTTTTCCAGATGTGTGTGCTGGCCTTCTCCGTTTCCTTCTTTTTAAATACTCTGAGAGGCTTTCGGGTAAAACCTGCAGTCTGCCTGACCCTCTCTTTGTTTTATGCGCTGGTTCCCTATAACGGCGTTTTTTCCGTAACAGTCTGGAAGGATATTCCCTTTGCCGCAGGAGTGCTGGTCTTTGTATGCTGTCTGCTCCGCCTGACCTTTTTTACCAAGGGAACGGATCTGGCTCTCTTTGTGCTTTCCGGTCTTTCCATCTGTCTTATGCGTTCTAACGGCTGGTATGCTTTTCTGCTCTGCCTGCCCTTTTTGTTCTTTTACTTCCGCAGACACTGGAAGCTGTTTTATCCCCTGCTTGCAGGCATCTTTTTGACCGCTTTGGTCATTAAATATCCGGTGATGAATGCTGCCCATGTGACCCAGCCGGATCTGATCGAATCCCTGGCTGTTCCCACCCAGCAGATTGCCGCTGTACTGTGCAAGGACAGACCTCTTCGGGAGGATCAGCGTGCTCTCATTGAAAACGTGGTCGATCTGACCTATATCAAGGAGCTTTATGATCCTTACTACGCAGATAATATTAAGGAACTGGTCCGAGCCGGAAACCAGGATTACTTAAGGGAGCATAAAAAAGAATTTTTAAAGCTTTATCTGGAGCTTTTCCTGGCCTATCCGGGAGATTACCTGACCGCCTATATCCACCAGACCTATGGCTACTGGTATCCGGATTCCTTTTATCTGGTTGCCGAGGCGGAAGGAGTCAGCGCCACCTCCCTTGGTATTTCCCATACCCCGCTGATTCGCGGTTCTGTTGTGATCAAGCTTAAGGAGATCTCTATTAAGCTTGGCAGCATGCTTCCCCTTTATGGCACGCTCTGGAGTATGGGCGTGGCGTTCTGGGTACTGCTGTTTTGTGTGGGCAATGCCTTTGTACGCCATGAAAAATGGAAGCTTGTGCTGTATCTTCCTTTTCTGGCCCTTTTGCTCTCCGTGCTGATCGCCACTCCGGTTGCCACAGAGTTCCGCTACGTTTATTTTCTCATGTTTGCACTGCCCTTTTACCTGCTTACGGCCCTTTGTCCCTTCCAGGGTGTAAAAGGCTCTGCTGATGACGAAGCTTAAAGTGCTGAAAACGCATAAGAAAAGGACTGCCTTTTGCTTGCAGATAGTCTTCTGCAACGAGCAGTCCTTTTTCAGATCTGTGCTTTCGATTTATAATACCTTTGATAGGAAATCCTGTAACCGCTGGCACTGGGGATTGTTAAAGAATTCCTTAGGCGTGTTTTCTTCCATGATGATCCCTTCATCCATAAACAGCACCTTCGTTCCCACCTCGCGGGCAAAGCCCATTTCATGGGTGACTACCACCATGGTCATGCCGCTTTCTGCCAGTTCCTTCATAACATCCAAAACCTCTCCTACCATTTCCGGGTCCAGCGCCGAAGTAGGCTCGTCAAAAAGCATCACTCTGGGATTCATGGCAAGGGAACGGACAATGGCAATCCTCTGCTTCTGTCCGCCGGAAAGCTGGCTGGGAAATGCGTCTGCCTTTTCCTTCAGTCCTACTCTGGTGAGCAGCGTCAGCGCTTTTTCCTTGGCCTCTTCCTTTCCCATCAGTTTCAGTTTCGTAGGCGCCAGGATGATATTGTCCATAATGGATAGGTTATTAAACAGGTTAAAGTTCTGGAATACCATTCCCATATGGGTACGGACCTTGTCGATATCCACCTTGGGATCCGTAATGAGCTGGCCGTCAAACCAGATCGCCCCGCTGCTTGGGGTCTCCAAAAGGTTCAGACACCTTAAAAAGGTACTTTTTCCGGAGCCGGAGGGGCCTACAATTACAATCTTCTCTCCCTGGTGGACATGATAATCCACCCCTCTCAGTACATGATTATCCTCAAATTCCTTGTACAGATCCTTAACGATTATCACTCTTACGCAGCCTCCTCTCCAGTTTTCCAAGCAGTATGGTCAAAATTTTTATGATCACAAAGTAGATCACTGCCGCACCGATTAACGGCATGAACGCCTCATAGGTTCTGGATGAAATCTGATTTGCCGCTCTGGTCAGATCTGTAAGGCTTACATAACCGGCAATGGCTGTTTCCTTAAGCAGTACGATAAATTCATTTCCAATGGGAGGCAGTACATTTTTCACCGCCTGGGGGATGACAATGTAGATCATGGTTTTTGCCTTGGAAAGTCCAAGGGATCTTCCTGCTTCCGTCTGCCCCTTATCTACTGCCAGGATCCCTGCACGGACGATCTCTGCCACATAGGCGCCGCTGTTAATTCCAAAGGAAAGTACCGCCACCAGAATTCCGTTTTTGCAGGACTTCAAAATGATAAACCACATGATCAAAAGCTGGAGCACCGACGGCGTTCCCCTTATGATATCAATATAGGCACCGGCAATATAAGACCAGACCGTTTTCTTTCCATTTTTTCTGGTAGAGAGCTTCATCAGAGCTACCACCGTACCGATGACCATACCCAGGATCGCTGCAAAAAAAGCGATCTGCAAGGTCACTCCCAGTCCATCCAGGTAAAGCTTCCATCTGTCTCCGGAAATAAATGCCATCTCAAACATTTTTCCTACTTTTTCAAACCATGCCTGCATATCATAAGTTCCTTTCTCTTAAAAAAGAGGATAGCTCTTTCCAGATGCTATCCTCTCCGTTAGCTTCCAGTGAATTACAGATTATTCTGCATCGCTGTTTGACTCAATGTAAGTTGCTACAAGCTGATCAAAGGTTCCATCTGCCTTGATCTCTGCAAGTGCTGCATTTACCTGCTCTACCAGAGCGCTGTCGCCCTTGGGCATTGCGATTGCATACTCTTCTGCCTCAAAACCAAACTGAGCTCCGTCTACTGCGGTAACCTGGCCTTCAAATTTGCTTTCAAATACCAGCGCAGGGTTCTTGTCGATGATCACACAGTCAACCTTGCCATTGATCAGATCGTTTACTGCATCTACTGCCTTATTATACTGGGAAACTGTTGTGTCTGCAATATCACTTGCAATAAAATCACCTGTGGTTCCAAGCTGTACGCCGATGGTCTTTCCTACCAGATCATCTGCGGTTGCAATTTCGGAACCTTCCGGAAGAATTACATACTGAACTGCTTCATAATAAGGATCAGAAAAATCAACGCTTTCCTTTCTCTCATCTGTTACAGTCATACCTGCAATGGCAACATCGATCTTGCTTCCGATAGAAGTTACCAGAGAAGCGAACTCCATGTTCTCCACCTGAACCTCAACGCCCAGCTTCTCGCCGATTGCTTTAATCAGGGCAATGTCAAATCCATCTGCTTCTCCGTCATCGCCAACATACTCAAAAGGCGGGAACTCTGCATTGGTACCTACGGTAAGAACGCCGTCTGCAAGGGCTTCTGAAGCAGCTGCC
>ULSO01020410.1_pt1 | contig 15884 bp, 4 predicted proteins | sample 1956701 | NCBI WGS metagenome assembly ULSO01 (sample SAMEA4835708, study PRJEB28245) | human gut metagenome | biome: gut microbiome; material: fecal sample | place: Denmark | collected 2008 | reverse complement strand
TCGGGCGGCTGCGGCGCCTCTTCAATCGGCCCGCGTGCAGCGGTATACTGTGCAATATCCAATTCTTTCCGCATTTTCAGAACAAGCGCACGAATCAAAAAGCCGCACGCAATGAAGACAACGAACAGCAAAAGCACTGCAATGCTGAGTTTTCCGGAAAGTATTGCCTGCATTGCTCTTTCCCCCTTCGGCGCGGTAGGCGCTCTCTGTTTTCCGATAAATTGTTGTTAGGGCCTCTCTTTTTTGCGGTTGCCCGTTTGCGCCGGATCGGGGCTTTCCTTTTTCTGATGATTCCGTTCCTGCAGCATTTCCTGCATGATTTCCAGGCGCAGCGCCTCTTCATCAATCGGCGCCTCCTCCCGGTCTGCGCGCATACTCTGTTCAGCCAAAGCAGCAAGCTTTGCACGGGAACGCGACGCTCGACGCGCCATCAGCATGATTATCGTAACTACGGCAATTATCACCGCAACTGCAATGCCGACATACAGCGCAAACTGTCCGCCGGTAATTCCCCAGCGGGAGGTGCGCTCGCCTACCTCATAATAATTGCCGTCCATCCCCATGAGCGTGTGCTCGCGGTCAACACCGTATTCCGCATATAAATTCTGCGGGATAACTGCATTGGCACGATCCGCGTCGGCGGAATCAATGGCAACATAATAAACCTCGCCGCGCCGAACTCCGTCAAAAGAAAACCACGCTCTTCCGTCGGCATCGACCACAACGGTTTGCATGTTTTTCACGCCGAAAAAGCCTTTTTTGTACAAAGTTGCATATTGGCGGGCATTGCCGACCTTCACTCCGACCGCAGCTGTAGCTTCGAAATCAAGACGGTCGGAAAATTTCACACGGTAAACCGTGTCACTTTCAATTTTGGCAGGGGCCTTATCCAGCTTGTCAACCGAGAAATCAAGATTATAATCTCGATCGGAAAAATCCTTTTTGCGTTTATCAGCTGCGTCAATCTGCCAGGTGCTGCCGGAGGGCGTTACCACCGTTACGGTTACATCCTTTCCTGCAATTTTTGCAAGATCTTTTCCGCTCACGGTCGAAGAGGGAAGCTGCACCTCTGCAGTCACGGTATCTTCGCTTGCAGCATCTGCCTTGCCGATCGCGTCGGCGAGGTCATCCCATCCGGCATCATTTTCCAGAGTCGCGCTGATGGTTATCTTATTCTCGCTCTTTACCGAAACATCGGCATCTTCTGCGGCAGAGAGCGCCTCATCCAGGCTTGCATCCTTGCCGTCAACGGTGTAAGAATAGTCTGTTTCTGTTGTCGTCGTAATCGTTGCATTCCCGCTTGTGCTCACCGTTGTGGATTTGGAGGAATCATCGGTAATCGGCTCTGTTGTGCTGCCCGATGCGGGAAAGTCTTCCCGCGGCGAGATCGTCACATCGTCCCCCGTTTTTTCCGGCGGCAAAAGCCCAGCCGTCCCGTCATAGTAGATTCCGCTCAGATTGTCACAGTTTTCAAAAGCATATTCTCCCGCCTCTGTTACCGTTTGCGGCAGCGCAACCGCGCGCAGCGCCGTACAGCCGTAAAATGTCCAGTCCGGCACGCGGGTCATCGGGAACAAAAACTCCGCCCGCACCAGGGAAGAGCAATAGGCAAACACCACCAGGCCGAACGAACGAACGCTCTGCGGGACTGTGATTGTTGTCAGAGAGGTGCAGCGGTAAAATGCAAAATCACCGATCGAGGTCAGTCCCTGCGGCAGCAGGATTCCCTGTAAGGCACTGCAGTTTTCAAAAGCGCCTTCGCCAAGCTCCGACAAGGTGGATGGAATGCGCACATACGCAAGCCTTGCGCAGTTTTTAAAAGCCCGCGCCCCGATTGTGCTCAGCCCCTGCGGCAGGCTGACCTGCCGCAGCTCTGTGCAATCCAGAAAAGCAAGGTTTCCAACGGTTGTTACCCCTTGTCCGATATTGACCTTGGTGATTGCAGCCGCCCGGTTTTTCCACGGAGCGGGCTGCTCATCGGTATAATTCGCCATAGCGCCGCTTCCGCTGATCTGCAGAATGCCGTCGGAAAGCGTCCATGTCAGCTGCTCTCCGCAGTTGCCGCTCTCCGCTGCCCTTGCGGCAAGCGGGAAAACCGCCCCTGCCATCAGGAGGCAAAGCACAAACGATACAGCCCTGCTCTTTGCTCTGCTCCACATGCTGCTTTGATTCATCTTTGCCTCCTTGCTTTGCATTTCACTTTTTTTATTCGAACAACAGTCCTTTAAATGCCCTGCGGCAGGTATCGGCTATGCTGTTCCGCCAATCGCTGAGCGATTGCACCGCTTTCTTTGTTTCTCTTACAAAATAGTTTCCAAACATCTGCGGGATCCGGGATGCAGGCGACGCCGTTTCCCGGGCGCTCACAGCGGAAACCTTCGCATATGCACGATACATCTGCGTCAGCTCACACAAATCATCCCAGGTCAGCGTGCCCTTCCCCACGGCAATTTTGAGGAATGCCGCATTATGTGCTTCAAATTCTTCCCGCGTTGCAATTTCCTGCAAATCCTCGTAGGAGTATAAGCCGTATTTCTGAATGTCGGACACAACATCAAACGGGTTGCAAGCCATGCTCTGCGGGTCAATCTCAAAGATGTTCAGCAATTTGTCGATATACGCCGAAGCGGTCAGGATTCCGTTGGTAAAGCAAGACATATAGCTGTTGCTCACCACTTCATAGGCGCCGCTGACGCGCACCTGATGCTTCACATCGGTCAGTGCCACGCGCTCCATCGTGCCGCTCTGCAGGTTCTGCTTTGCAAAATGATGCCCGAGATATGCCTCAGCTCCGCCGTCAAGCGTGATGTACTTTCCGAGATCCGCATCATAAAAGACATGCTCGCCGATAATTTCAAGGTCGCTGCCGTCCGAGAAATACAGATGCGTAATCTGCTGTTCCGTCTCTTCTCCGCCGTGATCAATCAAATACGCTACAGGAGCCGTATCGTACGCGCCTGTCATATGATTCCAGACAAGCAGCTCTTCGGTTCCGTTCATCTCTTTCACCTGTTTTGAGCTGCCGTCCGCCAATGTAATCAGAGTTTCTCCGGTAATACATGCATCCCTATCATTCGTAAGAAGCGTTGTTAATGTGACCGGGCTATCCGGCATCAGAAAAATATATTCGCCTGTCAAATTTTTGCTTGCATCATCTATGGAGTCCTTCGGATTTGTTTTGGTCTCTATGCTGTCTTTGTTAACATCACCCTTCAAATCAAAATAACCACCAGAACCTTTCAACACCGCACCAGTAAACCAACTCTTACGTTCAACTTTTCCTTCAACCTTAACATATACCTCTTTCCCTGCAGGTACTGCCGTTGGGGTTCCCTCTTCAACTTCCGCGTCATAGGATCCACCTTTGTCATAGGTTCCTTTGGGACCATACTTTACAACCGGATTCACCCCGTCTTTGTTGGTCCAAGTCAGTGTCGGCGTTGCAGATACCTTCACCTTAACATCGCTGTCGGGCATCACAAATGCGCCGTTGGAGATTTGCCCCGGGGACGGAGACGCCGTGATAACAAGATCAACATACCCTGTTTGCAGTGCGGCATTGATTTGCACTGTCCCGCCCGGGATCACATAGTCATAGTCGTCGCTGCTCAGAATAGCTCCGTTATATTTCACAGAGGAAATTACGGCGCCCTTTGCGATCCAGCTGAGCTTCCGCTTTTGGCTTGCCGCCGCCTTCAAAGCAACATCCTCCGTCCCCATGGTGAAGGTATATGTATTTGCGGAGGTTCCCATGGAAGAAGGTTCTTTCCAGTTCGTCACCGTGCCGGAAGCAATCGATAAGGTCGGCTGATAATGAAGCGCGTCCGCCGTCAGCACGACAGTGGCGGTTTTCCCGGGATGAACTCTTGTCTGGTTTTTCACCCCGTTTACCGTCGCATCCGACAGCACGCCGTTTGCATTCACGGTCACAAGCGGGTCCTGTACCGCAAATGCCTTCAGGGTTACCGGTTCGGTTCCCATCGTAAACGTATAGGTTGCCTTGTCATAATCGCCTTCCCGTTTCGAAAGCGCTGCGCCGGTCGCGGTTGCCGCCGGATTGAAATACCCGGCAGAGGCTTCCACCGTCACCGTCACCACGGTGCCCGGCTGTACCCGCCCGCCCGTCAATGCAGAGCCGTCGTAATTGGTGCCGTTCATTGTAACACTTGTGTTCGCTGCGTCAACCGTAACGGCCTGGGCCTCGGTAGCGGTTATTTTCGATGCTGCGTCAACGGCGGTATTCGGCATGGTAAAGCGATAGGTTGCCGTCCCGTTATCCGGCGTTCCGATTACCTGCCAGTTTGTCACCCCGTCCGGCTGTGCCATTCGCGGCGCATAATATCCTGCCTTTGCCGTCAATGTTATTTCCACAGTCTGCAGCGGCTTGATTCCTTTGCCCGTAACATTGCCGACCTCAATAGCGACATTGCCGCTGGCAAGACGCGTCACGGAAGCATAGCTGTTTCCGAACTGCAAAATCGGATATGCATCCGCCGTCCCGTTCAGCGTAACGTATTCGCTCGGCATGGCAAAGCTGTACTGCCGGATAAACGGGTCCTCCGTATTGCCGTATGGCTTTGCATAGGTCGGCGCCGTCAGGTGCGGATTTGTGCCTCCGTTCGCATACAGCGTAATCAGCACGGTATGCCCCGGAACGACAGAGCCGCCCTGCAAAATCTCTTTGTTTTCCGTCAGATCCTGTGCGGAATATGTTATGATCTCATTATCCTTCCAGTAAATACGATACGCCTGTTCAAATGTCGCCGAAAGAGCCACATCCTGCTGCGGCATTTCAAATGTGTATACGGAAGCATGGTCTCCTTCCTGCGCCGTTTGACCGGGCAGATTGCCCGGCAATGCAATCCGCGGGTGGCAATATCCGTCCTTTGCTTCCACCCGCAGCGTAACCGTTGCGCCGACCGGAATGCGGTCTCCGCCGGAAAGCGTTTTATCCGCAACAGTAATGCTCACAGTACCCTTGCTTTCGTCAAGCGAACAGGTAAGCCTCGGATAAGCCGATGCCGTCCCTGCAAGATGCATGTCCTCAAACGCCATGCTCAGAGTATACACTGCTTCCTCTGCGGTCTCGCTGACCGGCACCCAGTTCAGCGCATTCTCCGGCTTCTGCACCCGCGGGTTATAATATCCGTATTGTGCCGTTGCCGTCACAGTCAATGCGGTCATGCCGTCAACCATGCTGCCGCTTGCAATCCCGGTGCCACCTTCGCTGCGCTTTACGGAGAGGAGCATTCCCTCCGCCGCCTCATATGTAAGCTTCGGCGCCTGCAGATTTGTCTGGCTGATTGTAACGGGGAAGGTGAGGGCACGCGTCATCGTCGCCCCGTTGACCTTTGTTGTCAATGTGTTTACGGTGTGCGTTCCGAAAACCGTTGCGCGCTCCGTTTCATAGGTCACATTATAGGTGTTTTCTTCCCATTTGTCTTCACTAGCATTGTACGATCGAACCGTTATTGTGTTGCTTGAATCCGTTTCGCGCTCAATGCTGCCGATCTCCGTTTGCCATGTATCCGCATCCGCGCTCAGATTTTTGCTGTACCCGATATCCCCTTCCCGCAGAGTAACCGTGGATGGGAATTTACCGACATTACGAATTGCGAATTTTACAATCGGGGCAGTATAATCGGCAAATTGGCTTGAATGATCCATCGTCGACTGATCCTTGTTGTATGTGCCCGGCTTTGTGCTCACATCATATGCCATATATACCGCGGCATAGTCCTCGGCATAATGATTCTGTGCCGAAAACACTCCCTCTGCCGCAGCCTTAATACCGCCAGCAGGGTTAACAGACACCTCGCCCTCCGGGCTGATCCCGGTAACGGTCAAGGTCGGGCGAACGGAGTATACCTCGATATCCTGCAGCTCGCCGATCGGCTTGGACAATGTTTTTCCGTTTTCCGTCCAGAACATTGTGCCGCTGAAGCGATATTTGCCTGCCAGCAAAACCTTGCTCTCGGACGCACTGAAAACATAGTCCGCAGTCTTCGTGCTGCTGCCGCGCGTCAAAGGAATCTCATAAGACTCATATCCTGCGCTTCCCGTATAGGTATAGCCACCGTTCGCATCGCTTCCGCCTGCATAGGTCATCTGCAGCTGCATTGATACGCCGGGAACAATTGCATATTGCTTGTTTTCCTTATCTTTCGGCGTCAGCGACACTTCGACACGCACGCTCGGCACATAGGACGCAAGGAATTCACCGTTGATTTCGCCGTTCTGATCCTTACCGAAAACAGTCTGCGGCTGCTCAATCTTTGTAATTGCGAGGTTGTCTGCCGTCGGCGCCTCGGAAGTGATCGTATATCGTTCGGGAACGCCGTTTTCGCCGGAAGCAAATGTCTTTTCCGTCCCGGCAACCGAAACCGTCAGCCCTGTTACGCGATATTCACCGACATATTGCCAAACATCGTTTGAATTCGGCTTCCATTTTCCGTCTGCAGCATCCTGCTCCATCGTTACCGTAAAGCTTCTGCTGTATCCGCTCACCTCATATCCGTATGTTTCAACATCCTTGTTGTCGGAATAGCTCAACCGCAATTCAGCAGACTCAATCTTATCTGCCGGAATTGCTCTGCCATCGTCATCGGTAATCGTCAAGTACATTCCGAGCGAATTTACCGCATATTCCGTCATAAACGGTGTTGTTTTGCTGCCAAGCTCTGTTGTGCCGGGCTCCATAGCAATATTCACCGTGGAAGAAACCGTAGTAGACAGCTTGTCAAAGTCAATCGTTTGGTCAGCTTTGATTTTGTTGTCCGCCGCATACTGCGCCGCCTGCGCGGATGTGCCAAGCCAAATCAACGGATTATCTTCTCCGCGATAAGCATCCTCATAGAAGCAATCCTTAAGCGCAAGAGCCAGCACGCTCCATGTTCCGTCCTGATTTTCTTCTCCGCCGGTTAAATAGGTCGGCAGATTGAGCATCCAGTAACCGCCGTCGCTGTTGACATAATACAGAATACCGCGCCCGCTGCCGATTGTCGCCGTATCAACAGTATAGGTGCTTGCGGTTTTGCTGTTATACAGCGTTGCGCTGATACGGACCGCTGCAGAATTTGCAATTTGAATCGGTCCGATAACACCGTTACGCGTCAGCGGAACAAACTGAACATTTTCTTCTCCATGATATCTGCTCTCAGAGGTCGTGTCATAGATGGGCGGTTCGGGGCTGGCAATCACATAAACAGGCGCTTCTTCCGCTTTTGTTAATATGTTTGCGCCGATCCCCAAACGGTAGAACACATATCGCCCCGGTCTGATCAGAGGCAAAGTTCCCTCATAATAACCGCTTTGCGTATTCCAAACAAGATCAATATCAAATGCATTCGCCGCAGAACCGCCGCTGGAATATGTCAGCGTAACCTCTTTCAATTCCTGCAATCTGGTGCCTGCGTTGTCTTCAATCCGTACCTGAACATTTTTGCTGCGCACAAATTCCGGTTGATCCGGATCATATTCATCCTGCAAACTGCTGCCATTGTTATAAATATACGCCTTTAAGCCAAGATAAAGCGTCAGCTTCTTGGAGAAGCGACTGATATCCGTATATTTTCCGTCCAAAAGCAGATAGGAAAGCGTATAGGTGCCGGACGCAGCAAAACTGCCGCTGCCCTCCCAACGGTTTGTTACGCCGTTATAGTGTGTCTCAATCGTAACGGCGATGCCGTCATCCCGCATGAACTTTGCCTGTACATTTGCCGGCATTTTATCAGGGTCGGTCGTATCAAATGCAACAGAAACGGTTTCGGTATAATTTTGCTCCGGGGAATAATAGGTAAAGGAATCCGTTGCCTCGCCCCAATTCACTGCAGTAATTCCGTATCCGCTGACCGTCACCTTCGGCGGATCCGCCAAGGCATAGTCCACCCCATCTACGCGAATATATCGCAGGTAATATGTTCCGGGAGCCGTAAATGTATAATCGGCGGTCCAAGAACCGCCCTGCTGCTTGGTAAAGGTCATTTCCGCTTCGCGCGACCCCTGTGTTGCGTTTATGGCGCGAATAAAGAACGCCTTAACAGATGCCTTGGGCTCTGCTCCCTGCATCACGGCAGTAACGCGCGTGGTTAAATCCTCATCGTTATTAAAATCAAAAGTGCTCTTGGAAACGCTTGCGGAAACAAGACGCTCTTCTCCGATCAATGTGCTGTCCCCAATGGTTTTCAGGTTTTCGGAAGAGCCGAACTGAATATTGAGCTGCCCATTGATATTTGCAGATGCCAAAACATCCGTATTTTCCAGCGAAACGCCGTCAAGATAGATAAGCGCCGTAATCCGCTCTGCATGATCCATCTTGAGCTGTCTGATTGCGTATGCCGTTATCTCCTGCTCCGGATCATCCGGATCATTATAGGTGTACGGAAGAGAGGAGACCTCGCTCAGCACCAGCGGTACTGTTATACGGCCGTTAACAGCGCAGTAATGCTGTGTATCCATTTCCGCCGTTGCGATCAGTTTTGCATCCTGACTGACAAAGGCAACCTTAAAGCTGCGCAAAAGCTCCAAAGAGCGTGCCATATCCTCCGGCGTATCTGCGTAATAAATATAGCACGATCCGCCGCCCTGCGTTGTACTGTCCGTTGTCAGGACAGCATTTCCGGTCGGTCCCCAAACGCGGTTAACGCCGTCATAGCGCAAAATTGTACCGTCTGTATCCGTTGTTGTTGCGCCTTCCAAAATCAAATAGGTCTGCTCGGCATTGGTGCGTACCCAAAAATCCACTGCCATGCCGTAGGTATCTTCCGCAATCTTATCCGAAGCATCAATGGAGGCGGAAATCAATCCGAAATCGTCCTGATAAAAGCTGTTGCCGCTTGCCGAGGTACAAAGGTGCCCCGTCATGTTAATGTTCAGGGAGATCCCGCTGTATGTTGCCTTTGCCGATACGGACGCAGCATTGTCCTTTGTCGATGTGCTGCTGGGCAACCGATAAGAAGCATCAATTGCCATCTGTTCAAAACGCTTTAAAAGACCGTCGCCCAGAGTAACCAGATGATCCCCGCTTCTCAACCCGAGCAAATCTAACTTGTTTCCGCTCATCCATTGATTAAGCGACTTTCCGTCAATCAGCGCAGAACTCGGGGAGCAAAGATGGTTCACCGCTGCATCAAGCTCATTGGAATAGACCTGCTGCCCTGCGTTTGATTTGTCAACCAAAGCTTTCAGTGTTGCAACATCGTTGTTCGCCTGTGTTAAGTCGGAAATAAATTTGGAAAGATTTTGAATGCCGACAGCTTCCGCCGGCTTACTGACCGCGTTGCCCGTTTTATGTTTAGCCCCGCTTAGGTCAAACATTGCTGCGTTTGCACGAAGCTCCGCCCAGTCCAGCTCGGTATATGCCACATCCTCATGTTCGCGGGAATAGATATATTGCTGCAGATTCGCAAGCGCAACCAATGCATCGCATTCTTTATCCATTGCCTGTACCAGCGCCGCATATACATTATAAACCGCAGTCACTTTCTGCGTAGTTAAAGCAAGATTTTTATCACCCGTTCCATACCCTTTTTCATTCAGTTTGGACTGCAAATAGGTGCTCATCACCTCGCCAAGGCCGAAAATGTTCTCTCTGGACATTGCGTCCTTCCGGTAAAACTCATTTGCGGTCGTATGGGCAGCGGCCACGGTTTTATATCTCTGTTCATATTCTGCCGCAGAGGCATCAGATGTCTGCGTATAGTACGAAGCGATTGCGCGAACACCGTAATCTTTGGATGCCAAAAACTGCGATCCATCCCATTTTGCATATGTAAATTTGCTGTTGGTCTCCGTAATTCTTCCGTCCTCACCGTACACGGCTCCCTGCAACGGGTTGTCGCGCAGGTTTCCGCCGAGTGTTGCCGGGCGCAGCACAAGGTCGTCAATTCCGTAGCGGGCATAAAATGTGCCGACAACATAATAGCCGTTTCCGTCGGTGCGGTTTGCATGGGTTTGGTCGCTAAGCGGTAAAAAACGATCTGTCATGCGCCCGTCGAATCCATAATTGACGGCAAAAAAACCTTTATTCTGCTGCGAATAAGTCACCGGTTTTAATGGATCTGCCTCGCTCACAAGATCCGGAAACGACAGCTTCTGTGTCCACTGCGCCTCCTCAGCATCATAATTGCGCGCAATTGTCAGCCCTGTCGGTGCATTGATATAAAGCGCAAGCTCGCTCACTCTCGGCCGCTTTGAGAGGCTGAACCAGGTATAGCTGGAAGCCACCAAAAGCACAAGCAATGCCAGCAGCAGCATGCAGTATAAAAAAGTGCGGGAGCTTCGCCGCGGCGGTGTTTGACTGTTCAAGGCGGCTGCCCTCCTTCTTTACGATTACTCTTTTGGATTGCTGCAGCAGCATTCACCCGTTCTGCCGAAAACGCGGCAAAGTCACGGGGCATTTTTACAGTGCCCCCGCCGACAGGCTTACGGGGTGCCGCCGCTTTCCTCGTCCTTCGATGTTTCTGCTTCCGCGGTTGTCGCTTCTTTTCCGCGCTGCAGCTCAGTGTTCTGCATTGGCATCAGTTCTGCATCGCTTGCAAATTGCAGATTCAGCGTTCCTGTCATAGACTGCGCCGAATTTGCTGCCACCATAGAATTGTTGACAACACTTCCGTCCAGGTAAACAAGCGCCGTGACAATCTGTGCACGGTCCTGCTGCAAGGTCGTGATTGTTGCATCGGTACGCTTTGTGCCCAAAGACAGAGCGCCCGTTTCATGCGCATCCTCTCCCTCGCCCTTCACGGTTTTTGAGAAGTTATACAGATAGAGCTTCGCCTTCACCGTGCCGGTCAATGTATCAAATGTAACAGCTGAGGTTCCTGCAAGCGCGTCATATTCCGCTTTTGTAATCAAATCGGAATTTTGGTAGGAGCTTGCGCTGCCGTTCAGATATGCATACATTTTCGTTTCTGTTTTTTCGCTGTCAGAAAGCTCCTTATATACGTCTTTGCCAAGCGTTGTATCCAAAGCCGCAATTGCAAACACCCGCTGCTCCTTATCCATAAAGACCACGCGAATTCCGCCGAGCAGCTTCACCATCTTCGTTGCGCTCAGCCCTGCCTGCGTTTTGAATTCCATATAGCTGCCTGCGCCCTGTAATGCGGAGTTTTGCGTGTCGCCCTCGTAAATGCGGTTTTCCGGCTCCGTCTGCAAAAGCAGCTTGCTTGTGCCTGCCGCATTCGTGCGGAATGCCAGATCAATCGCATAGCCGTAGTAATCCGTCAGTGCCGGGTTCTCTGCCCCCTGCTGCGTCGTGTAGGCGCGCATGCTGTTTGCACATACCTGCAAATACACCGGAGATTCCTTTGTCGCCGTCTGCATGGTCGCTTTGACATCCATCGGGCCGATACTTCCGTACTTAAAATCTTTCACAACCACATTGGCGCTGTAATCACCGGCAAAATCGGCAATGTCGGAAACCACGCCGCTGCCGCTGGGTACGGTAATTTTCACGCCGCCGTTCACCAGGGCAAATGCAGCGTCAAAGTTAATGGAACCGTCCGGGTTTTTTACGGTTTTCTTCACCTCATCAATTGTCTTGCCGCCGATTGTCATTTGATCCGGATCTGCCAGGGGACGCACAATCGCGGAAAGATCGCTCCAGCCACAGACCTCGCCGGCATCAATTTTTGTATCCCACGCATCACACTGGCTCAGAGCGGTTGTAACCTTTGCCCTGTCTTCCCCAAGCTTTGTGATATAGGTATCAATCGGATAGCCGTCCTGCTTGATGCCTGGATATTTTTGAAGTAACGCCTCGAGCGTGGTTGCTTCGTTTGTAATCTCGGCAAGAGCATCCGCATAAGTGTCTGCGTTCACCCCGCTGCCTTGCGATGTTATGTAGCCGGCAAACGCCTGGCGCAGCGCCGCCTTAATCTGATCCAGAGAGGCTCCCAGCCCTTGTGCCAATTTGCGGATTGCAGCAACATCATCCTTGGTATAGGAGACAGTTTCATTGTCATTTTTCAGCGCATATTTCACTACAATCGTTGCAAGGTCCGCGCCGTTCTGATTCAGCGTATTGCTCGCCTCCGTGCGTGCCGCCGCAGTAGCGGTTGCGATTCCGGCGCGTGCTGCATTCAGCCCGAGCTGGAATACGGACATGCTGGAGGAAGTGCCGATAGCGCGCACACCGTACCCCTCCGCGCTGAATGTGCGCTTCTGTGCAATGCGCGTCACGGCTGCCGTTGCATCCAGGCTCTTAACGCGGCCGTCTTCTCCGTATACGGGAACCTTCAGCGGCACCGTGTTGATTTTATAAGTCTGTGTGCCGTCCTCCGCCGCTGTTCCGTCTTTATCGATAGCAAGGCGGGAAGGATTCAACACGATCTGATCAAGCGCATAGGAAGCATCCGCAAGATCCACCAGGTTTCCCCAGGTTAAGTTCGCCCCGGGCGTATTCTTTCCCTGCGTCCCGCTTTCATCAATATCTCCCATATCAAGGCGGGAAAGGTCGTTCCAGCTTTCCTGATCCAGCAGCGCAATCTCAAGCGCCCCGTTCGCACCGACCTGTGTTTGAATACCCGTGACTTCGGGTGCGGTGGAAAGCACAAACCAGGCATATGTCGTGCTGACAAGCAAAATTGCGGAGACAAGCAGCAATGCGGCTGCCGAAAATAACTTTTTGCGCAGCGTAAAATAATGCGGGAACCGTTCCGTGCCTTCACCGTTGTACATACGAGATGCCTGAATCTGATTCATATTTGTTCCTCCGATAGTATGGAATTTAAAAATTAAAACAGAAACGGTTTGAGCCGTATCGTCGTTTGGGACAGTGCTTTTGTAAAGAGCAGACGCAGCTTCACGCGCTGCTCCTTAGAAAAACGCTGTCGCGTTTTTCTTTGCGTGGATCAGTCGTTTCCGACTGAAAACATGGGCTTATCCATTCCTAAGCACCCGGAAACCCGCCGCTCAAATGGCAGTTTTCAAATCGCGGCGTTTTCGCGGGGGCGTTGCCCCCGCGCGCCGCAGAATTCATGCTTTCTCAAAATGAGATTGTTCGAAGGAACTCCCTTAGTCCTTCGGATTCAACGGTGTATAGTTCATCGGAGTCAGCGTTGCGCTGGATGCGAATTGCAGATTCATAGACCCGGTCATCGACTTTGCTGCATTTGCAACCTTTGCATTATCAACGGTATCTCCATCCAGATAAACATATACAGAAATCGCCTTCGGATCGTTTTGATTCAACGAGGTAATGGACTGGGTATCTTGGTATTCGTTTTTAGTCACAACCAATTTCCCAGCGTCAGCACCAGCCGTCGAAAGCGTATATGCATCCTCTTTCAGCAACTTGATTTTTGCTTTCACGCCCTCTGCTTCAATGGTTGCTGTCGCTGTGTCAAGTGCTGCAACGCCGAGAATGCTGCCATCTTTATCAGCGAAAACGACACGAATCGCTCCCATGAGCGTCTTAACAGAATCATTGGAGAACTTGTCATCAACAGAATTCATCATCATATAGCTTCCGCCGCCGAGTGTGTCCTCAAGCTTACCGTCAGCATATATTCTCTGCGCTGCTTCTTGCCGGAGCAGCAAATTGCTGCCCGCCGCATTGGTACGGAACGCAAGATCCAGGGCATATCCGTATGTGTCGCTGATCGCAGCAGAGGTTGCCAACCCTTCAGCGGCGTTCAAAGCCTTTACATTCGTGCTAACGGTTGAAAGAAGCGGTGTAACCGCCGGAGTTGCGTTCTCCGCGGCAATTGTCTTCATTTGTGCCGGCACGTTGGTCACAGCCAAAGAGTTATGCTTGATTTCTGCAATCGTAACGCTTGCTGCATAATCGCCGCACAAAGACGCAATATCTGCAAATGCGCCGGATCCGGCAGGCATTTCCAACTTCATGCCATCTTTTATAATTGCATTTGCAAGGCTGTTCTGGGCATCTTTTGTTCCCAAACTATCGACTTTGACACCGTTAACAGTCATAGATTCCGTGCTCATCACAGCTTTTAAGGGTGCGCTGATTGCGTCCCATGTGTAATTGCCGCCGGTCATCTCGTCCAGTTTTGCTTTCGCTGTTTTCACGGCAGTTTCAATTGCGTCAAGCTTTATAATAGCAGCATCAAGAGAGGTTCCGATTGTTGTCGGAAGAGCCTTGTCAGCAATCTGAATGGTCACTGTTCCGTCAGAAACGGTGAAACTAACGGCAGTCGGTTCAATTGCTACATATGTATCACTTGCAGATACATTCGCTGCATAATACGCAACAACTGCATTCTGCAGAGCTTTTTCGATTAGTCCTGCGGAAGTCTCCAATCCGTCCACGGTAAATTTAATTGTGTCTCTCTCAGTATCCGTATAAGTATCCGTTCCAGCCGCCGCGGTTCCATGCTTCAATGCAATCTGTGCAAGATCGGCACCATACTGATTTAATGTCTGTACAGCCTGGCTTTTTGCACCGCTGATTCCTGCATTCATCCCGGTTTTTGCATTGCGAAGATCAAGTGCAACCGCGCTCATCCCGTTTGCTGTCCCAATAGCGCGAACGCCGTATTTCGTCGTAGTCCCGGATTCAAATCCATTGTTATAAATCGCAGTTACGCTATCCTTAAGCAATTCGGTAACTCTACCGTCAGTACCATATGCCGCATAGCTGAGAGGGGCATCAACATCAATCTTTCCTTCGTCTGTAAGATTCAATCGTGCGGGATTCAGCATAATCTTATCAAAGCCATATCCCTCTTTCAAGTCAACCAAGTTGCCCCATGTGAGATTTGCCTCTTTTGCATCTTTGGGCGTATTCATAGAATCGCCTACACCGGTTATGATTGATGACAAATCTCCATCCGGATTCAGCAGCGCCATTTCCAGGTTGCCGTTCGCGCCGACACTGGTTGTGATGCCGGTGATTTCCGGTGCCGTAGAAAGGGTGAACCATGCATAGGTCGAAGAAACCAGCAGAATTGCCGCGACCAAAAGCATTGCAGCAGCTGCCATCAGCTTCTGCCGCATAGAGCCGGGCATTTTTACCTTGCTCTGTTTTGTTTGAATGCTAGTCATTCTTGTTCTCCTTTCGGAATAATTTTTCTGCGTGTTTTTATCCTCGCCGGGACTATATCAGCCGCTGTGCTTTGTGTGGAATGGCGCACAAGGCACGGCGGTTCATATATAAGATTGAGACATGCTCAGAATGCGCTCAGGTGCGCCAAACAGAGTCCCACCATGCGCCGATTCCGGACGCTTTCTCTGCTTGCTCCGCTTCGCTCTCCAGGCGAAAATTCATCTCCGCGCCGAGATGCCCGCCGATCATTGCGTCGGTGACATCCGCATCGTCCCCCTCCAGCCACAGAACAACGGTGTATTTATGCACCTGCATGGGCGCAACGCCGTTCATTCTGCCCGCGGCGATCTCCCGGTCGGATAGAAACGAATCGGGAATCACGCGGTAATAAATCACATCGCCCACGGTGCGCACGGGGGAAAACTGGTCGCTTTGCGGCGCCAGCTCGCGCACGGGGAGGCTGAGATAGCCGCGGCTGTTATCCGAAAGGGGCGGCAGCGCTTCCGCTTCGCCGCTTTGGCTGTTTGCCCTGGCATAAATGCGCAGCACACCGTCTTCAAAAAGCATTGCCCAAACGCCGCTTGAAAGCGACTGCGTTTCGGAGGCAATCGAAAGCGACCAGGTGTAATCCACGGTGCTCTCGCCCTCATTGCGGATATAATAGGTATAGGCAAAATATTGCCCGTTGTGCTCGCCGTCTATGGAATCGACATTCGTCGGGATTTGGTTGATGGAAATGCAGGGAACATCCGCCGCCGGCGTTGCAAACAGCTGCACGGTGGGATGCTCAAAGCCTACGCTGTCCGACAGGGTGAAGCCCTCGCGGAACATGCCGTCGGAAAGGCTGATGGTAAAATGCCCGCGCATATATTGCACCGCG
>ULSO01042883.1_pt1 | contig 15905 bp, 10 predicted proteins | sample 1956701 | NCBI WGS metagenome assembly ULSO01 (sample SAMEA4835708, study PRJEB28245) | human gut metagenome | biome: gut microbiome; material: fecal sample | place: Denmark | collected 2008 | reverse complement strand
TAGATAATTTGCTTTACTCTATGTAGTTGTCAATGTACGATCCCCGGCCGCCGGCCGGATATATATTCCATCGTTCCTTACGGAACGTTATGGACCAAACAGGCTGTCATTTCACGGCTATTCCTCGTAAAAGGGCGCAAAAAAAGGCATAACGACATATCAACATCGGTAAGATCTGATATCCTGTTACGCCAGAGGTATTTACACAACTAAATACGTAGTCCAAATAACAAGCCGCTGTCTCATCGACAGCCCGCTTATAATACTCCTTTTTATGAGCAAAGTCAAGCGTTTTTCCGAAATTTTCCGAAAAAATTTCAGGCAATTTTTTACGCCCCGCCGCTCTTGTGGCCTGCGCCCCAGCCGGCCACAATATATAGTGTAATTCTTCCGAAAAGGCTCCCGACGACGCCTGGAGCCTTTTTGGATACTTCTATATAATTGGAGGGTTGACTGTTTTATTCGCCTTCGCGGCGTATTACGGCGACAAGCTTGCGGGCGCGCATTATACGGGGAAAAGTCATCTTTACCTTTTCCGCCGACGCGCACTTTTCGCACGTCGTGTGCATTTTTTCGTGGCTGTGGCGCGCCGCGGCGGAAGAACAGAAATGACGGGAGTCCGCGATGCGGCCGTACGCGGAAAATACCGCAGCGCCCGTGATCATGCCGACCATCAGCACGGTCATAACTATTATCATTATCAGCTGTCCGGCGCTTCTGCGCATGTCCCTGTTCCTCCCTCTTTATTTCGTATTTATTATAACAGAAACTTTGCCGGAACGGAATTGCATTTATTTCCCAGTTACATTGCAAAAATTCCGCACTTTATAAAAAACGCGCCTTCCTTGCGGAAGACGCGTTATTCCATACAAAGAGGAGGAGCTTAAATCTCCGCTTCTTTCTCTATATAATAAGGGTGGGTCGGATGTCCGGACAGCAGACGGTTCTCCAGCACGTGCGCCGCCTTGTCCATTATCACGCAGTTGAGCGTGGAGCCGGCGTCGATGCGGGCGTCCTGCATGATGATGGAATTCGTGACCTTCGCGCCCTTGGCGATGTGGCAGCCGCGGAAGATAATGGAATTTTCCACTTCGCCCTCTATGATGCAGCCGTCGGCGATCATGGAGTCGCGCACGAGAGAGGTGTCGGTGAACTTCGCGGGAGCGGAGTCGCGCACCTTGGTATATATCTCTGCGCCGCCCTTATAGAACAGCTCGCGCACCACTTCGGGATTGAGCAGCTCCATGGAGTGTTTGTAATAGTCGTTAAGGCTGTTGACGGCGGCGTAGTAGCCGTCCATTTCATAGCCGTAGATGTTATATTCGCGGATATTGGACAGAATGTCGCGCGAGAAGGAGTTGATGCCCCACTGGTCGCTGTGGTCGATGATGTAGAGCAGCGTGCGGCGCGTGATGATCATGAAATCGGTGTACACCTTTTTCTCGCCCGAACTGCCGTCGTTCATGCTCGACCTGATCACCTTGCCGCTGTCGTCTGTTTCGATGACCATGCGGTATTTGTCCGACGAGTCCACGTTTTTCTTGCGATAGATCATCGTGATGTCGGCGTGGTTCTTCTCGTGCGCGGCGATCGCGGGCGCGAGGTCGAGGTTGCAGACGATGTCGCAGTCCGCCATGACCACATAATCCGCTTCGTTGTGGCGGATAAAGCCGCCCACGCTCTTGATCGCCTCGAAGCGGTTGTTGAACACGCCGCCGCCGGACACGTCGTTGAAGGGCGGGAGTATGGTAAGACCGCCGTTCTTGCGCGCCAGTCCCCAGCTCTTGCCGCTCTGCACGTGGTCCATGAGCGACTGATAGTTATACTTGGCGATTATGCCGATATTGGTTATGCCGCTGTTTACCATGTTGGACAGCACGAAGTCTATGAGACGGTACCGTCCGCCGTAAGGCACGGAAGCGAGCGTGCGCACCTTGGTGAGTTCGGGTATATCGCGTTCGTGTATATTGGAAAAAATTATGCCGAGAGTTTTCATATCATTCCGCCTCCGTTATGCTGCCGCTGGCAATGGTCGTGCCGTCGGGAATCTCGCAGTTTCTGCCCACGAGGGTAATCTTGTCGGGACTGCTTTTGGCGTCGCCGAGCACGCAGTTTTCGCCGACGCGCACGTTCTCGTCGATGATCGCATAGGACAGTTTGGCGCCGGCGCCGATGACCGAGCCGCTGAACACTATGGAGTTTTCGACGACTGCGCCCTCTCCGATCGTCACGCCCTCGCCGATGACCGAATTGACCACGCGGCCGGATATGATGTCGCCTTCGGTGACTATGCTGTTGGTCACGCTGCCGTCCTTGGTCAGCAGCAGCGCGGGCGGATACGCGTCGTTACCCGAATAGATTTTCCACGTTCCGTCGTAGAGCGAGAATACGGGGTCGACGCCGAGCAGATCCATATTCGCTTCCCACAGGCTTTTGAGCGTTCCGACATCCTTCCAGTAGCCGTCGAACTGATAGGCGAACACGCGCATGTTTTCGGCGAGCATCTTGGGAATTATGTTCTTGCCGAAATCCTTCTCGCTGTCCGGATCGGCGTCGTCCTCTTCGAGCATGCGCACGAGCACGTCCTTTTTGAACAGATAAACGCCCATGGACGCGTGGTTGCTCTTGGGTTCCTTCGGCTTCTCCGCGAAATCGAAAATGCGGAAATTCTTGTCGTAGCTCATTATGCCGAAGCGCGACGCTTCCTCGATGGGCACGTCGATGACGGCAATCGTGATGTCGGCGTCCGTTTCGGTGTGCTGGGCGAGCATCCTGGAATAGTCCATCTTATAGATGTGGTCGCCGGACAGAATGAGCACGTGCTCGCTGTCGTACTTGTTCAGGAACTGGATATTCTGAAATATCGCGTTGGCGGTACCCTCGTACCAGCGTGCGCCCTTCTTCGCCTGATAGGGCGCGAGGACGTGGGCGCCGCCGTTCTTGCGGTCGAGATCCCACGATTCGCCCGTGCCGATATATTCGTTGAGCACGAGCGGCTGGTACTGCGTCAGTACGCCTACGGTATCTATACCCGAGTTGGTGCAGTTGGACAGCGGGAAGTCGATGATACGGTACTTGCCGCCGAAAGAGACTGCGGGCTTTGCCACCGTCGTAGTCAGAGCTTTGAGTCTGGATCCCTGACCGCCGGCAAGCAACATAGCTACGCACTTTTTCTTTTTCATGGTTTTTCACCCCTTTTTATATTTTTTGTCCGCGAGCGGAACCGCTTACCGCATTCCGCACCGGACGTTGCGGTGCATTATCCGAGCTTAAAAACCGCGGAAAACCGCACGAAAATCAATCCGCGCGGTTTTCCCGGAATTCAGCTGAGAGTTGTCATATTTTCCCCTGTTATCCGACGTTGTCATTTTGACTGCGTCCCTTCCGCGGCGGTATGCCGCAAATTCATAATATTCTCCGGCGTATGCGATTATGCGACTTTGGAAACGTCTTCGCCGCGCGCCTGACGTGCAGCTTTGACTTCCTCGATCGCAGCCTCGTATGCCGCGATTGCCTCGTGCTTTGCCGCGATGGCGTCGCTCGCCTTCTGCTGATAGTCGGGTATGCGCGCCTCGATCTCCGCAGCCTTCGCCTTTGCCTCTTCCGCCTTCTGCGTCGAAGCCTCGTCGTTTGCCGCTGCGGCAAGCTCTTCCGCCTCCGCCTTCGCCTTCTCCGCGTTCTTCACGACGGAACCGAAAGCGACGGCGCGGCTGTTCGCCTGGGAGATAGCCTTGTATCTCGCCTGTCTTGCATTGGTGAGTTTTGCATCCTCTTCCTTTCTGACGGCGTTGAGCTCGGCTGCCGCCGCTGCTTCCGCGTTTCCGCTTTCCTTTGCGGCGTCGGCTTTCGCCCTCGCCTTCTTCGCGACCTTGTTTGCGTCGGGGAAGATGATGAGGAAGATGAAGAAGAAGATAATCATCGAAATACCGCCGGTTATGACCGTTTTAAGCAGCTGGATGACCGGATCGGGCCAGTTCCACCACAGCATAAGCGGGTTCATTATACCCCAAAGCGCATTGAGCGCGACGGATATGGCCAGCCAGCCGATGAAATACCATATCGCCTGAACGACGGGATTGCCCTTCGAGCGGAACGTAATGTTGCGCTGGAGCGGGAAGTTGATGCACTGAGCGGTAAACACCGCGATCTCGAAAGCGATGAAGTTGCCGACGCCGGACATCTGAAGCGTGTAGCCGGCATCCACATACTGCTGAACGGTTTCCGCAGTAGATGCAAGGAGCACCTGCTGTTCGCCGCTGATCGTTGCGAGGAATTTAACGGGTTCGTTGAATATTGCGTAGTTAAGCGCGGTTCCCATGGCGTCTTCCCACGGAAGAGCAATTGCGGGCCACACGAACGGAACGTCCCATACGGCCGCGAATGCGTACGGCAGGAAGAGCATTACGAGAAGCTGCCAGATGGTGACGGCGTTGCTGAACACGAACATGACTACGAACTGACCTATCAGTTTCGTGCCTTTGGGATGCTTGTCGCACATTCCGTACCACCAGCCCAGCCATGCGCGGTAGATGCGCTGGAAAAACGCGAGGAATGCGTTCTCGGACAGCGGCTTTATTTCGCCCTGAATTTCTTCGGCGGAAAGCATAGCCGCATGCGGCTGTTCCTCGGCGGGAACTGCCTGCTCCGCTACGGGAGCATCGGGTTTGTTTGCCATTTTCTTTTCTCCTTTTTTGCAGAGTATTAGTAACGCAGGTAATTTGCGGCGGCTGCCGGACGGTCTTCATCATCCCGTTTTATCCCCGGCCGGCTTCCGCTGCGGTTAATTTCGTTTTTCCTTTCGGGCTTACTGTACGGGCCCCTCGTTGGACATATTGTCTTCGGCCTGTTTGCGCAGTTTCTTGGCGGCTTTGCGTTCTTCCTTTGTTTTACCGCTGGAAAGCTGACGCAGCCCTTTGAACAGATGGCCGTTGCACATCATGATGAGACCGTCCATCTGAGCGCGGTTCATGCCGCCGAATTTTGCCATGCCGCGCATAGGCTGGTGCACGACGCCCATGACGAGCGTGTTGGAAAGCGTGCGGTTGCCCATCTTCCACAGCAGCGATTTTGCGAAGCGGATGGCTCCCGAGAACAGACGTCCGAACCAGCGCTTAGAATAGCGCAGGTCTGCGACCGTGCAGTTATAATGGATAACCATTCTGTTCTTCTTATAGAATTTATAACCGGGGTCGGGCAGCGGATAGGTATTGACGGGCGGTTTCTCGCCTTTTTCTATCGCCGCGTCGAACTCGTCGGCGCCGAGGAGCGCTCTGAACTCTTCCGTTCCGACGTCGGCGGCATTACCGCTGTAATAGGACGGCAGAGCGGCGGGGTCGTACGGCATGACGTCCGTCGTACCTTCGACCTCGAAGGAAGCTTTGAGTCTGATGTCCTCGACGGACGCGCCTATCATAATGTCGTACGCGCCGCCTTCGACTTCCCACTTGTTCGTTTTGACGTTGAAATATCTGAACGTGCGCTCGTCGAACGGAATCGTGACCTTGACGCTCTCGCCCGCCTTGACGAACACTTTCTTGAATCCGCGCAGTTCCTTTGCGGGTCTGAACACTTTCGCTCCGGGCAGTCCGACGTAAAGCTGCGCCACTTCCGCGCCGTCGCGGTCGCCGGTGTTGGCGATCGTGAACGTCACGCCGCTCTTATCCACGGCGAGACCGGAATATTCGAACGTCGTATACGACAGGCCGAAGCCGAACGGATAACGCACGGGCACGCCGGCGGTGTCGTAGTAGCGGTAGCCGACGAACATGCCTTCGCGGTATTCGACGGATCTCTGCTTTCCGGGGAAATGCGACGCGGACGAGCAGTCCTTGTATTCGTAAGGATAGCTTTCCGCGAGCTTGCCGGACGGATTGACCTTGCCGACGATTACGTCGAGCACTGCTTCCGCTATGGCCTGACCGCCGAGATAAGCGTGAACGATGGCGTCCACCTTGTCGGCGAACGGCAATTCTACCGCCGAGCCGCAGCTGAGCACGACGACGATCTTCTTGCCCTTCTTGGCCAGAGCGTCGACGAGGTCGATCTGCGCCTGAGGGATCTTTATGTCGCCGCGGTCCAGACCTTCCGCCTCGGTAACTTCGTCGAGGCCGAGGTAGACGAGGGAAACTTCCGCCTTATCCGCAAGCGCGCACGCTTCCTTGATAAGGCCGTCGTTCTTCTTGCCGTAGCGGTCGAAGCCGGGCGCATAGCCCGCGATTTTAAGACCGAATATATTGTCTCCGATGCTCGTGACCTTATCCTTAGGGTCGGGCAGCGGATTCTTCTCGTATTTTTCTATGCCGAAGCCGAGGCATACGAGGGGCGAGTCGAGCTTGGTCGGGTTGACTACGGACGAGCCCGCGCCCTGGTAGCGGGGAACTTTGGCGAAATCGCCTATGACGGCGACGGTCGTGCCGCCGGCAAGCGGCAGCGTTTTGTTTTCGTTGCGCAGCAGCACGATGCACTCGCGTGCGCACTTCTTTGCCATTTCGTGGTGTGCGTCCACGTTCACGACGCGCAGAGGCTTGTCCTCCGGACGGCCTTCGAACGCCTTTTCCGTCGTAAACACGAGGTCGAGCAGGCGGTCGAGCGCCTCGTCGAGATATTTCTCGTCCAGCTTGCCGTCCCTGAACGCCGCGACGATGCGGTCGTACTGATCGCCGGGGCGGTCGGGCGTAAGCTCGTCGGGTATCTTATACCCTTCGGTGAGCGCCTTGTACAGATCCTGGTTGGAGTACAGGCAGCTGGGCATTTCCAGCTCGTTGCCCGCGATGAGGCCCTGCACTCTGTCGTTGCTGCCCGCCCAGTCGGTAACGACGACGTTCTTGTATCCCCATTCGTCGCGGAGAATGTCGCGCATGAGGTGCAGGTTCTCGTTGACGTGGGTGCCGTTTACCATATTATAAGAGGACATTATCGTCCACGGCTTGCCTTCTTTTACCGCGATCTCGAACGCGGTCAGGTACAGCTCGCGCATGGTGCGTTCGTCCACTACCGTATCGACGACCATGCGGCGCTCTTCCTGGTTGTTGAGAGCGAAATGCTTCACGCAGCCGGATACGCCGTTGGACTGTATTCCGCGTATGTAAGCCGCCGCCATCTTGCCGGCGAGCAGCGGATCTTCGGAGAAATATTCGAAGTTGCGGCCGCAGCGGGGGTTGCGCTTGAGGTTGGTGCCGGGGCCGAGCAGGACGTTGACTTTCTCGTCCACAGCTTCTTCGCCCAGCATCTTGCCCATTTCCTCGCCCAGTTCGTCGTTCCAGCTGTTAGCCATGGTCGCCGCAGTGGGGAAACACGTCGCGGGTATGGACGCGTTCAGACCGAGGTGGTCTGCGGCCGCGGCCTGTTTGCGTATGCCGTGCGGGCCGTCGGACAGGAACATCGAGGGCACTTTCACGTCGTCGCGGTCGACGCCGTAAGACTGCCAGAAGTCCTTGCCTGACGTCAGGGCAACCTTCTCTTCCAGAGTAAGTTTGCTTATGAGTTCTTTGTACTTCATCATCGTTTCCTTCTGCATTGGATTTTTACTGTTATATAACTACGACGCTGTGCGGCGCGTTATATATCGAAGATTACGTTCGGAACGGGAAAAACCGCGATCCGACAGAACGGATTGCGGCTGCAAATCCTCCTCATTTTCGCACACCTATCATCATGTCGTAACCATTATATCACAAAATCGGAAATTGTCAATACGTTTTCGGATAAAAATCTTATTTTTCCCGCCGACAATTTATGAAAATCTGTATCTCCTGGGTAAAAAACCCGCATGAGCGGCCGGGCGGCGGACTCAGCGCCGCCTGCGCCCCTTCTTTTTTTTCGACCTGCGGCTTACCGCCGCGCACACTATGATTATTACGATCAGTACGACGACCGCAATCGCGATTATAATTATGATCTGCGTCGTGGTAAGCTCGCCGAGAAAAGCAAACGGATTTTCGGGATCGGGACGGGTGACCGGCGAACCATTGGGTTCGGTGGGATTTATATCATTGTCCGGTACGGTTTTAAGCGATTCCGCTTCATATTTGGAGTTACTCGGGCTAAGTTCACCGGCGGTCAATAATACGTCCGTTGTTACATCCTTGTCATGAGTGCGAGTCAGTTCACCTCCCGAACGGATATCGAAACGAATATTACCATTTTTATCCGTACGCTCTATACGTTCGGCGCTGAAATTCATATCAACGAGACGTTTGAGCGTACTGTATCTCGGATGTCCGTAAGTTAAATTTCGCCCACAGCTGAACACCGTGTACGTGTTGCAGCGCGCCGATTCGGTCGAACACATGATTTCGAGATACGCCTTACTCGATGAAGTTTCGCTACCGTGATGTCCCATTTTTATGACGTCGGCGTCAAAGCCGCGGCGGAAGCGGTCGTACCGTTCGTCGTCGTTGCTGTCCCTGACTTTGGCAACGAATTCCTCCTCGTTTTGCTTTTCGGCGTCGCCGGACAGCACTATGTTGCGGCCGGCGTACGACAGCACCATTATGGGCGAATAGTTATTGTTGTCGCTGTAAGAATCCGACAGCGGAGAGTAAAAGTCGAAAGTATATTCAAACGTTTCGCCGTTCACGGTCGCAGAACCTGTTATATTGTTTATTTCGTCGTTTGCGGCGTCGAACACATAAACGTCGTCGCTGACCGAATACACGGCAGCGAGCGCGTCGGCATAAGTTTTCGTATCCTTACCCGTATAATCTCCGTGCAGTCCTTTGCTGCCGTCGGCCTCGGCTGCCGGATCGTCGTAACTCTCATGTGTAGCTTCCTGATTTGGGCGAAAAGATGTTTCAACAGGAAATTCTGACAATACATCCACAACCCCGCCTACATGGTCGGAGTCTGAATGCGTCATAACAAAATAATCAAACGATTTTATGTCCGTCTGTTCCTTAATGTAACTAATAACTCTGCCGCTACTGGATTCTCCATCTTCCCCCGCGTCGATAAGCATGGTCTTGTCGTCGGGGAATTCAATGACGCAGGCGTCGGCCTGGCCGCAGTCTATAAAGTGAACGGTCAGTATGCCATCTTCGCCGTCGGCTAAAACCTCAGCCGTGTGCGTCCGCGCCGCCGAAAAAACAAAAAGAACGGCGGTCGCAGCAAGCGCGAGTATCAGCAAAAAAGTTATTATATAAGTTGATTTCGTCCGCATATTCCCTCCTCGTCGATTTTATTCTCTGCCGCCGAGCATGGAATCGGTGAGTTTCAGATAAGTCGTCGTCGGCAGCACGCGTTTTGCGAAATAAAGAAATTTGTACTTGCCGCCGATGATGTACATCGCCTTTCTGCCGCTCACACAGATTTTATATATCTTATCTATGACGGAAGCGATCGACATGCGCTTCTCCTCGCGGCTCGTGACTTTTTCGAGCGCCTTTTCGACGCGTTTGCCGTAACGCTCGCTCGTCTTTACGTCCGCGAGCTTGTTGGCGGAAAAATTGGTCTTGATTTCGCCGGGGCACAAAGTCACGACGGATATGCCCGTCTGCGACAGCTCCATGCGCAGCGACTCTCCGAGCATGAGTTCGGCGGCTTTGACGCTGCAATACACCGAGCGGAAGGGAATGGCTGTCAGTCCGGCGATCGAGCTCATGAAAATTATGCGCGCTCCCTTTTTCATGAATTTCAGGCAGGCGCGGGTCAGATACAGCGCGCCGAAGTAAGATATGTCCATCGCCTTCTTTATGTCATCCATGGGAATAAGCTCTGTCGCGCCCGAAATACCTATGCCCGCGTTGTTGACGAGAATGTCCACGCGGCCGTAGCGCTCGCCGATCTTTCCGACGGCGGCGTTGACCTGCGCTTCGTCCGATACGTCGCATTTGTAATCGAAACCGTTGTCCGTGCAGGAGCGGGACAGATTGCAGACGATGTCTCCGTCCGCTTCGAATTTTTTCGCAAGCGCTTTGCCTATGCCCGAGGTCGCCCCCGAAATAACTACCACTCTGTTCATACCGAAATTTTATCACACGCGGCAGAAAAAGTAAAGTGATTGACTTCCGCAAAGTTGTCCACAAGTTATCCACAAAAACGGTGGATAACCAAACCGAGGTCGGAATACCGGCCGCCCGGCTTTTCTCCGGCAGAGCTTCCGGCGCAAAAAGTTATTATTTAATTACTTATTTTCGCGAAGCTTGTTTTTCGCCCGGACAAACAGTTTTTCTCCTGCAAATAAGTTATGATTTAATATCTATTTATATTTATCCACAAGTTATCCACAGTGTGGACAGCCCGAAAATCACACTTATTTTTCCAGTTTGTCTTGACATCCGCGGCGATTCATTATATAATACAGATATAAATCCACGGAGGAAAATCACATGGCAACGAAATCGAAACACGGACTCGGCCGCGGGCTCGGCGCCCTGTTCGGAGATATAGATCTGGACGAGGACGACAAGACCGCGGGCGGCGGAAATACCGCGCAGGAAATTCCTATTTCCCAGATTGTCCCCAACGAGAACCAGCCGCGCAAAAACTTCGACGAAGCGGCGCTGCTCGAACTGGCAAACAGCATACGCGTGCACGGCGTCATTTCCCCGCTTATACTCGTCCGCAAGAACAACGACGAGTATATGATTATCGCGGGCGAACGCCGCTGGCGCGCCGCACGCAAGGCCGGGCTGGTAACCGTTCCCGCAATCGTGCGCGATTACAGCGACAAGGAGATCAAAGAGATCTCGCTCATCGAGAACCTGCAGCGCGAGGATCTCAATCCCATCGAAGTGGCGAACGCGATCAAGCAGCTCATGGACGAATACGATTACACGCAGGAACAGGTCGCGGACCGCATAGGCAAATCCCGCCCGGCGGTGGCCAATACCCTGCGTCTGCTCACGCTTTCGCCCGCCGTCATCGACCTCGTTGCGCTCGGCAAGCTGTCCGAAGGACACGCCCGCTGCCTCGTCGTCATCAAGGACCCGGACAAGCAGCTCGAAATCGCCAAGCGCGCGATCGGCGACAAGCTCACGGTGCGAGACTTCGAGAAACTCGTCAAGTCGTACGTCAATCCGCCCGCGCCCAAGCCGAAGCCGCCCGCGCAGTCGCTCGAACTCCGAGACATGGTCGAACGGCTGCAACGCGTTTTCTCCACAAAGGTGTCGGTATTCGGCAACGACCGCAAAGGCCGCATATTCATCGATTATTATTCAGCCGACGACCTCGACCGCATACATCAGATGATGCAGGTGCTGGAAGAATACAAGCGCCAGAACGCGGACAAAGAATAATTGCATGCAGGCCGGAAACGATCCGACAACGCAAACCCGATATAAAATATTATATTAGCATAGCGGCCCCGGAATGCTCCGGGGCTTTTGCTATCGGATAAATATTCCGGCCGTTACCGTATAGTTCGGCGCATTTTCGGTACGTTCGACATGCAAAATAAGAATTTTATATATAGAAGCTTCGGCTATGACAGCCCCGGCACTTCCGGTGATTTATTTGCCAAAAGGGTTGCGCTGCGCCTGCGCAGAAACGGGTTCTGACGTTTATTATGTTTAGTTGCTTATAGCGTTCAATTACGGGCTCGGCGCGATACCGTTGCTAAATAATGTGTGTGAAACACCGTATGTTTCGATGTGCGCTATGGTGCGGCAAATAATATAAATTGTTTCACGCCAATTGTCGGAAAATGTTTCACGTGAAACAATCGGGCAGATTTTACTGCCCGTTTTAATACATTTTACCGTATTTTCGGCAAAATTGCGGGTTTTTTCGGCACATTATATCTATATTGGGCGGATCAAAATGTTTCACGTGAAACATTCCTAAAAATAAAACATGCCGGTACGAGACCATATTGCTATTGCCATAAAGGCTCGACCGACCCAACAGAGCAAAGTCTGCCGCCGCACGGGATATCCAGCACCAATGCGGCATAAGAATCGCGGAGATATAGGAAAATAGGGCGCGGCATATTCCGCCGCTCACAGCAAAGCGCAGCAACGCGAGATTAAATTTCGCATAAAATCAGGTTGCGCGAAATCGTTAATTTCACGGTACCGGGAACATCGTTTCGCGCAGACTCTCGGTGATTCAAGAAAAACAATAAGCCTCCCGGAAGCCGCTCCGCAGATAAAGCACAACCGTATCGGCGCAAGCGCTTGCACCGCCGGTCCGGGAAATTCAAAGCAACCGGGCGCGCGGCGATCGTCGCAAGGCGGGATCATTTTACGCCTACACCGCAGGAAAAATCCCCAAAAATTCGGATAATACCGGGAAGCAAAACCAGAACTATTGCATGCCGATTTCATAGGACGGCCGATGGCTACGCGGCAGACGGATCGGTATTTGCGCGCAGATCGATATGCGCCACGCGGGCGCAAGAATATATGTAAATCCGGACATTTAAGGACGGTGGGGCTCGGAATCATAAGGAAATCCGACCCTAAGTTCAGCGGCAAGAAGTCGCCGAAAACAGACTGACGCATAACCGTTCAAACAAAAGATCTGCAAAAAATTTCGCCGATATTTGCGCCAGCCCGGCAAACAAATTCGGCATACAAATGACCCGAAAATCGATCCGGTCGGGCAAAACAAACAACCGGCACCGAGTCAGTAAGCAGAGCCGCTCCAAAGCCAATGCACCTGGTTTTCACTCATAGAAAACCATTCAAATACTCGGAACCAATTCGGTTTAGCGTGTCGGCGAAAAAGCTGAACCGAACATTTTACACGCTTACGAGCACTGCAAAAGTTCAAAAGGCCTGATTGAACTTTGCACAACCGCGGCTTATAATTTTCAGACGTTTTGTGCATAAATAAGAAAATTTCAGGAGCAAAAACCGCGGATTTTAACGCGAAATTGAGCACGATTTATGCAGACGTATATTTCTTTGACATAATATAATTATTATTTCATAACTTTATTTGGAATTTTTGAAAAATTTTTTCGTTTTGCCCGGCCGAAATTTGCCCGTTTTTGGCTCAAAATTCGCGATTCGAGGACTTCTCCGCCGTCTTCCCGTCATTTGCCGGGATTGTCTGTCGGTCCGCTATCGCCCGCCGGGGACAACCGTTATTACAATGCCCGCCCCAACTGCCAGCGAAATAATAAAATTGAAAATCCCGCCAATAGACAAAAGCAAAATTTTTATACAAAGATCATATCTTCGTCACAATTTATGCGAAATTTTATCCACAAGTTATCCACATCCGGCAACATGCGGAAAAAAACGCAAAATTATCCGCACCAATAAATTATTAAAACATAACTTAATTCTGAAAATCGGAGTGAGAATGATAAAATACCCGGGCATAAATCGGATTTTATCCATTTGTTATTATATAATAACGTTACTTTTGCGAACCATACCGAATTTTTGAGATTTTGCGTAGAATACTTTTCGGGCCGGACGCGGAATTTCGCACCGGCTCCGCCTCAGACGACCTTATTTCCTGACCCGCGCCGCAGTCCCGGGCAAAAAGACTTACCGTCGCCTTTATCGGAAATTTTCACATCCGTAGCTTATATTTCATAACCTTTTTTCACCCCTGAGCGCAAATTATAAAAAAATTCGGCGACCCATTGTCCATGCATGTCGCATGATTTTATCATGAGCAAAACAGCGAAAGCGGCCGGCATACGGATACAATGTTCACACACGCGAGCGCATTATAAATATCACAAGCCGACATTAAGATCGTTATACTTATTTGTTTCGATTTTTGATTTTTTGCTTCCAAAAATTCATTCGGCGATCTTCTATTTACTATTTTAAAAATTCGATTCACATAGTTATTATTTAATAATCACATAATTTCAAAATGATATATTTTTGATTACCTAATCAATTTGATATTATTTTGCAACGATGCCGAGCTAATTAAAAATTTGGAAATTTATTGATATTTTTTAGTTATTTATAAATAACGGATTTTTATGTACCATTCTGTCGCAAATGTATCTTATTTGGCGGATTTAATCGCATTTCGGACATTGATTGACATTTGCGGATAAATGGGGTAAAATATTCGTATGAAAGTCGGAGAAATGAAATACGAAAGAGACGATCTTGCCGCGGTGGCGGAAAAAATGCGCGAACTCACCCGCCGCATGGCCGCGGCGACAAGCGGCCGCGAAATGGCCGGAATCAGAAACGAAAGCATAGCGCAGGCCGTCAAAGTACAGACCATGTCCTCGCTGTGCTATATAAGATTTACGCTGAATACGAGCGACGAATTTTATCTGAAAGAAAAGGAATATTACGACGAAAATACGCCCGCGCTCGCGGCCGCGGCCACCGAGCTGAACCGTGCTTTTCTCGCCAATCCCCACGTAAACGAGGCGCTGGAAATCATAAATCCCAACGTCGCAAAAGTATACGAACTGTCCCTTAAAACGATGGACGAGAAGATCGTGCCCGACCTTGTGGAAGAGAGCCGGCTCGTCACCGAATACGACAGACTGATGAGCGAGAAAACCTTCCGCTTCCGCGGCAAGGAGCTGCCGCTGTCCGTGCTTCGCAAATATTTCGACGACCCCGACCGCCGCGTCAGGAGCGCGTCCATGGAAGTGCTGGGGAAGGGGCTTAAAGAAATTTCGGGCGATCTGGACGGTATTTTCGACCGTCTGGTGCACGTGCGCGCGAATATGGCGAAAAAAATGGGCTTTTCTTCGTATGCGGAGATGGGCGACTGCCAGATGGGCAGGTACTCCTACGGCCGAAAGGAGATAAAAGTTTTCCGCGATTCGATAAAGCGAGACGTCGTCCCCGTGGTGGCGAAGCGGCGCAGGGAAATCGCGGACAGGCTGGGAATCGACAGAATAATGCTGTACGACAACGAAATCTGTTTCCCCGGCGGCAATCCGGAGCCCGTCATCGGCGCGAAAAAAATGTTCGAAGCCGCGCGCGGAATGTACCGCGACATGGGCGGGGAAACGGGCGCGTTCATCGACGAAATGCTGGGAGCCGACGCCTTCGACGTGTTCGCAAAAAAAGGCAAGTGGGGCGGGGGATACTGCACGTCCATCGACGGATATAAGCAGCCCTTCGTGCTCGCCAACTTCAACGGTTCGAGCGGCGACGTGGACGTGCTGACGCACGAAGCCGGCCACGCCTTCGCGTACTACGAGCAGTTCCGCAGCGGCGCCGATTACGAGCTCGGCCTCGGCACCATGTCCGTGGCGGAAATCCATTCCATGGCAATGGAATTCTTCGCCTGGAAGTACGCCGCGTCCTTCTTCGGAAAGCGCGCCGAGGATTACAAATACGCTCACCTGCTTTCCTCGCTGACCTTCCCGCCCTACGGAACCATGGTCGACGAGTTCCAGGAAGTATGCTACGACAATCCGGATATGACCCCGCGCGAGCGCAACGAAGAATGGAAAAAACTGGACATTTATTATCGTCCGTACCTCTCGACGGACGGTATCCCGTATATCGAAGAGGGCACGCGCTGGCAGTATCAGATGCATATATACGAAAACCCGATGTACTATATAGACTACTGCCTTTCCCAGTCCGTTGCGCACCAATTCCTCGTCGCGTCCCTCGAAAACTATGCGGACGCGTTCGGCAGATACGTCGGCCTCGTGAAAAAAGCGGGCGAACTGCCGTTCGGCGAGCTTGTGGAGAGCGCGGGACTGAAAGATCCGCTTAAGGCCGGGGCGCTCAGAGAAAGCACGGCGGCAATCGACGAACTTATAAGCCGCCTGGGAAAGAAGTGCTTCGGATAATTGACAAAACGGCCGCCGCCGTTATATACTGAAATACGGAGGAAACATGATACACGATATTATTCTTTCATCGTCATCGCTTCTGGATACGAGCCTCAGCGAAGGTATGTTCGTCGTATATTTCGTCATCTTCGCGATAGCGTTCATCGCCATACTGATCTCGTCCATAGTAACGGCCGTGCGCAGGATCAAACGCAATAAACGCCGCGACCGCCGT
>ULSO01075372.1_pt1 | contig 15913 bp, 21 predicted proteins | sample 1956701 | NCBI WGS metagenome assembly ULSO01 (sample SAMEA4835708, study PRJEB28245) | human gut metagenome | biome: gut microbiome; material: fecal sample | place: Denmark | collected 2008 | reverse complement strand
TTCTCACTCTCTCCACAACTGTCCCTCGTGTTCACTCCCCCCCCCACCTTTCTCTTCAAAAAAAAGTGACCCTCATTGGTCACTCTTCACTTTTACCAATTATTCTGAAACAACAACATTGAACCAACTTTCAATTCCGTTAATCTCAATGCAAAGGTCATATTCTCCAGCACTTGTGGCTTTTATGCTGTAAGTATTATCTCCAATATCTTGCAAATAGTTGATAGTCAAATCCTCACTATTTGAATAGATATTCGTCCCGCTTTCAATATTGACATTCGCATCAACTGAAAATATTGCCAATTTGTTTTCGGTCAAAAATATGTTATTTCCTTCAATCTCGCACCTGTTCAAATTGCTGAAACTGATAATCAATTCATTTTCATCTTCTTTGTTATCCTCATCGTCGGTTGGTTTACTATTTTCATCTTCTGAAGAATTGTTTTCATCAGAACTTGATGTTTTTGAAACAGAAACTTTTGCAACCTTTTCAATTACTTGGTTTCCATACCTGCCCGTAAGCGTCAAATATGTGTTTCCGACTTTACTCCCAGTGATATAGAATCCATCCGAACTGATAGTCAGCTGTGCAATATCGTCATCTTCAACAACCATTGTGATGATGGCATCACTGATAGAAGAAGAGTAATTGACTTTGCTTTTTTCATCTAATTTTAAACTGATATCATTGACATTGATAACTAAATTTGTTGCGCCAGTTTTTGGTATCGCAAAAAATATTATCAATGCAACAACAACTGCAATCACAATAGACGTGATGGTTATGACAGATTTCTTCATTTTTCTCCTCAAAATTACAAAGATAAATATATCACAACCATACACTAAAATCAAACAAATTTCGACATTTTCTATGGCGATCAACGCTCAAATTTTTGTTGTTTTTCCATGTTATTTTTGACAATCTCCCCGCTTGCCAAAGATTGCCCATAATATAAATCTATCGGCCAATTTTCGCCAGGTTTTCCAATTACAAGTCCAAAATTTATTTTTACACTGCAGAGCCCCAAGTTCTTTTTTATCTCAGGAATATGTTCTAGAGCAACTTCAATTACTTTATCATCATAACAAAAATTATCTTTATAAAAAACCAAGTTCCCGTCTAAGTAATATCCCCTAATAATTTGGTTAAACTCTTCTCTTGTCATTGCCGGAAAATTTTTCTGACAAAATTCCCAGTGTGACATATCACTACCTTTTTCAATAAAAAGAACCTCTCCCTGATATATTACGAATGCCCTTCTTTGCTTGTGAAAATCTCTTGATTCATCTTTTGTAACATACCTATAATCTTCGCTTTCACCTTGAATTTTTAGTGTCATTTTTCACCCCTTAAATAAATTATATCACAAAACTTCTTTTATCAAAATAGATTGACATCGTTTTACGACATAACTTTTAAAACACAAACACCAACAACAATCATCAAACTACGCTACAATTATTATTTAACATAAAATAAAAAAAGGATATAGCCATCGCTATATCCAATTCTATTGGTGGGAGTTATAGGGCTCGAACCTATGACCCTCTGCTTGTAAGGCAGATGCTCTCCCAGCTGAGCTAAACTCCCAAACGCTCTCTAAGTTTATCATACTTAGAGAAGCGGTGTCAACTTATTTTCAATAAAATTTTATAAATTTTTAAATTTTATGAAAACAATGCTTTCAAAGAAGTAATTGTGAATGTTTCTCCCAATTCGATTTCAGGATTGCGTTCCAAAATATCTTCAATCAAATCATTCAATGTCATGTCAATTGTAACTATATATGTTTGGTTTTCACCATTTACATTTATGATAACACTCTTAAGAGAAACTTCAATGCCATCATCAGTTTCTTCATCATATGCATAGATTTTTGAAACTCCACTATCAGTTGTCAAGTTCAAAAGTTTCCCAATTGTAATTGAAGAATCGCCTTCTTTAATAACAACTTTCCAAGGTGTGCCACCTACACCGGCAGAAGGTAAATCGTCATATTTGTAAACATCTTCTTCAATGCTGTCAATATTTGTCTTGCATGTGATTGAATCACTTACTGTGAATGTTGTAAAGTATTTTGTGATGATTGCTTCAACATTGATATCTTCTTCAGATCCTCTTGGGTTTTCTGCGACAATTGCATTTGTAAGGTTTGTTATCGCATTTTCAGAAGAAAGATCATAAGTTTCATCACCAAATTTAAGTCCTGTAACTTTATGGAATGAATAGTCTGTTGACCATTTTTCTTCATCTGTCCAGGTGCTGAGTGCAGTGATATCACGAACGGTGAAACTCTCTGAGAGATTTTCTTGTCCGTTGAATTTTGCTCCGTTTGTATCAACATTGATTGTGTAAGAGATTACATCTTCTCTCAAATAAACATCAAGATTTGTTGTTTGACCACTAATTTCTGTGATGATGTTTCCATTGCTATCTTGCCATGAATAGTTATATCCGTCAACTACAGAAACTTTTTCAGAATTTGCTTCCATAACTGTTATTACATCATCAAGTTCATAATATTGATTTTCATAGATTTCTGCAGTTTTAAGAACAACATCTTCAGTCAAACCATGATATGTCACAGTAATTTTGTTTTGTTCTTGCCAAACTGCTGTCAAAGTGATGTCTTCATTGAAGTTGAAACTTGCTGTTGTATAGATTGTTTCTGTTTCATCTCCAACAATTTGCCAACCCAAGAATCTATATTCTCCACCTTCATAGGTCAATGTAGGAAGAGTGTCGCCAAAATAATAAGTTCTTAATGTTGCATCACCATCATCGGTTTCAGGAGTTGTGTTAACTGTGCTTCCATCAGTTGGCTGAGCTTTGTAACTGTATCTTACACTGTAATCTTTAATTTCAAAAACAGCCAAAAGTTTTTCGTAATCTGTCATTTTGACATTGATTTCTGGATCAGTTGACATGAATGCAACATCTCCGGAAGAGCTTGCAATTGTGTATGCTTCAACATCACCAACAAACCAACCTTTAAAATCATAACCATTTGAAACAGCCTTAAGGTCAATGTTTTGCAAGTGGCTATTGGTGATTTCAAATTCGGATTGTGCTTTGTTCTCATAAACAACCTGAGCATAAGCTTCATTTGAAGCAGAAGTTTTGTCTGTATAAACTGCAACAGCAACTGCGGCATCAATTGAATAATAAGCAGCGAATGCTGTACCGACAATCATAAGTGGGAATAAAACGACCATCGCACAAATAATTAAAATTTTTGAGAGCGTTCTAGACATAATAACCTCCTAAGTTAGTCACATTATAACACAACAAAAATCTTAATTCAATACCCAAAGCAAAATTTTTTGACAAATTTAGTGCAAAATTGACTAAAAAGGTGCAATTTTTAGCCGTCCATAATCATTTTGTCAGCAATCAAAGCAATGAGTTCTCCATTTGTTGGTTTCTCATTTCTATTATATATCTTTAAACCAAAAATATTGTTAATATTTTCAATTTTGCCCCTATTCCAAGCAACTTCAATTGCATGACGCATTCCTCTTTCAACCTTACTTGAACTTGTTTCAAATCTTTCAGCGATGGTTGGATAGAGTTTTTTCGTGATTGAACCAATGATTTCCGGCTCTTCAACTGCAAGTTTAACCGCCTCTCTAAGAAATTGATATCCCTTGATATGTGCTGGTATGCCTATGCTTATGAAAATGTTTGAAATCTTCTCGTCCAATTGCTTGTTTTCACTTTGAGAACGACCATTGTTCAAAACTTCGTTGATTCTGCTCTCCAGATTTTCTGGTGTGACAGGTTTAATCATGAAATAACTTGCCCCCGATTGAATAGCTTTTGTCACAAATCCACTGTGAGAAAGGTTTGAAACAAAAAACACTTTAGGCATCTTATCTTTCAAAACTTTGATTTTGTCCAAAACGGCAAACCCGTCCAAGTTTGAAAGCATAACTTCCAAAACAAGCACATCTGGCTTTAGACTCAAAACATCGTCGACCACTTTTGCTCCATCACTGCTTGCCCCAACAAACTCAAAATTTTCACTTCTCTTAAAGTAATCAACTATTGAATTATCTTCCGTGTTGTCTGCAATGTAAATTTTTGGTGTTTTGTTTTCCTTTATTGTTTCCATAACAATCTCCTTTATTTTCATTAAATTCTCTCTGTTCTTTTCAAAACAAAATAAAGATAACACAAAAATTTGTTATCCCTAAATAAAAAAATTGACAATTCTGTCGTCAAAAATACAAAGTTGTCGAAATCATCAAATTTTCAAAAAAAGTAATGGAAATTCAAAGAAAATGAACATTAAAAAAAGATAAAAGTTAAAATTGATGTTTTTTCATAGAAAAATCTTTATTTATCAAATATTGCAGTTGACAACCCCCCCCCGCGGTATAATGTGATAAATGGATACTCAGTTAAATCATTTAAAAATATACCAAGAAGGTGCATTTTTTAATGCATATAACTACAATGCATTAATTCTTTCGTACATCTTTCGCTATAAGCCATATTTTAAAAATCACAACATAAAAGTTGGTTTCCCAGTTGACTCTATTGATGTGGTTTGTCAACATTTAGAGGCTCTTGAAATTTCATATATTATCATTAAAAACATATCAACAATCAAACGAGATTTTCGTGCCGAAAACAATCAATATCAAAAATACATAAACCTAGTCAATGAGCGATTAAAAAAATTCAATATGACTTACGACGAATATTATGAAAAATTGAAACTGATAAGTCAAAAACAAAACAACACAAGCAATTCTTTTAAAGAAAGTTCGTCAACAAATGACATCAAAATTAATCTGTGCATTGTAGAAATAGGTGACCGATGTAAATTATTATTTGATGAAGATAATGAGCCTATTGAAATCACTATTAAACAAGCGGTCCCCATTTATTCACCAACTTGGCTTGGAAATCACGACCAAAACTCAAGAAGAACAACAAAAGTCGAATATAAATCTGATGCCGACCATAGCAAGGGAGAAATTTCTTCCATTTCACCCTTGGCGAAGGCAATAATTGGAAAAACAAAGAACTCCAAATTTTTCTACATGGTAGACAAACAAAAAATTTGGGTAACTATTATAGACATCCTCAAAACAAAAAAGACTGATTAATTTCAGTCTTATTTTGTATGTCTTGATTCAATTTGAGTTTTTCCCAACAATTCATAAGGATTTGCAGCATCTGCTTCTGAATTTTTGTTTGCTTTTGTTCTGTAAAGATAATAATGTTCGTCAACCTCTTCTTCCTCTTCGTCAGACTCCTCAGGATCTTTCTCATCTTCTTCCAATTCTTCAAGTTGTGCATAGAAATAGATGTAAGTTCCATCATATGCATACAAATTTCCATCATAAATTGCTGTCATTGTAACTATTGTATCGCAAGCAATTGTGGCACCTCCTCCGTTAAACACTGAAGAAATATCTGCCTTGTAAATTGATGTTGTTGTTGACAAATAGATTGTTCTGCCAGAAACAAACAAAACTTTGTAACTAGAAATAGGTTCTCCGGCACTTTGCAAAGTGATTGCTCCAGACCTATTGTTTCTCACATCTTTATACATTAAAGCTCCTGCTGAATTCAAGAAAACATAACCATAGTCCACATTACCAGTTGAAATCAATGTAATGTCTGAAATTGATGAAGCTGAAAAGAATGTTTTTCTGTTGTTTCTAAAAGCATTCCTAGAGCTATCACCGGTAATATCTGACATAAAGATTTCTGTTTCATGTCCTGTCATTGTGTAGAACAAAACATCTTTTTCTCTACCAATGAATGTAACATCAGTTCCTTGTTCATGGAAAACAACTTCAGCGTCACCACCAGAAACTAAAACTCTTTGAACATCAGTTCCTGAAATATCAGCGTTGTCTTCATCTGTTCTTGTGGTTGTGTAGAAAATGTAACCATTCCAATCTAAACTGCTGCCAACTTTATCTTTTTGATATGTTTTTGGAATTGCAACACTTGTAACATCTTCAGCAACAACACTTGCAGAAACTCTGTTTCCAATTTGAATTTTGATTAAATCTGTTCCAGCAAGCATTACGATGTAATAATTGCCATTATATTTCAATACTTCAATTTGAGTAACTTCACCATTTGTTGTGTAGATTTTTGATTTTCCGTCACCATTCAACTTACTTCTGTATAAAGTCGTATAATTATAATAATTGCTTGCATTTCCATCTGAGTCTAAAGCTTTTTGACGGTTAGGAGTTGCATAATAGATATAGTTTCCAAGCACAAACATAAAATCATCTGTGTATCCTGTCACTTCACTGGCAACCTTTTCAACGTTTTTTGGAGAAAAGTTTTTGCTTTTAGCTTCAAGGTCAATATTTGTGTTAAGTCTTGCAAGGTAACCTATTTTTGCAGCTTTTTTATAGTCACTATCCGATGAAAAAGCACTTATGTCAGAAATAGCATTCCCATAATAAAGATATCCGTCAACCATAACTGCGGAATTACCATTATAAATCAATTCTTCACTACTGTTTTTGATGCTTCCAACTGTGGCACAACCACCGAGCAAAAAGCCTAGTCCCAAAACACAGCACAATATTTTACTAAATTTTTTCATGTATGCTCTCCAAGTCGTTTCATTTTACAATATTATTACCCCAAATGTCAATAAAATTTCACAATACCATATGTTCGTATCTATTTTTTGTTGTTTATTCAATCTCAATCAACTTATTTCCAACGATGTCACAAGATGTCAAAAAATATTCAACGCCGTTTTTATTCAAAACCAAGTTTTGCTTGCAAACAGCATGAATGTGTCCATAAACCACTTTGCTCACCCCATATTTTTCAATCAGTTCAGTCACCGCATTATCTTCTTCTTTGTATGTATAAGGTGGATAGTGCAACATACAAATGATTTTGTCTTCATCAGAAGTTTTCAATTTCTGAGCATTTTGCAAAGTCATTTCCAAACGTATTAATTCTCTGTTATAAATTTTCTCATCTTCTGCACTCAAGGGTTTGTTCACATCTGGAATGTTCCAAAGTCTAGTTCCACAAATGATATACTTCCCAAACTTTAGGGCATCATTCTGAATTGCATAAAAATTATCAGGCAAACAATTTCTAACCGCAGAAATGCTTTTCCACCAATAATCATGATTGCCTCGAATGATAATCTTCTTACCAGGCAAATTTTTTAACAGTTCAAAATCTGGTTTTGTCTCTTCCAACTTCATCGCCCAAGAAAAGTCACCGGCAAGCAAAACCAAATCCTCTTCACCAACTTTTGATCTCCAATCTGAAAATATCTTGTCCAGATATCCTTCCCAAGTTGGCCCAAAAATATCCATTGGTTTTGGATTGTTAATTGAAAGGTGCAAATCACTTATCGCAAATACTTTCATGCAAGTTCCTTTAAAACTTCTTGAACAAGACGCATATCAACCTTTCCATTATAGTTTGCCTTAAAATGTTTCATAACTGTTGGAATAGTCTTGTCGTCAAGTTTCAAGATAATTTCTTTAATTTCTTCTTTTGTCAACATTTTTGGCAAATATCCTGAAGCAATTTCAATTTGTCTTTCAATTGACTGCGCTTCTTGTGTGTTGCCAACTTTAGCATAGTTTTCTTTTTCTTCATTAAGTTCTTTAATAACTTTTTGAATGATGTTTGAAACGTCAGCATCTGCAAGTGGCTTTTCTCTGTCTCCTTTTGCAATCTTTTCAAGCAAGATTTTGTTCATAAGAACACTATAGAATGCTCTTGCCACAGTATCCTTATTTTTCATAGCTTCAATATTTGCTTTTTTAATCTGTTCTTCAATCATAAAATTTTCTCCTTTATGGATAAATTATATAACTTTTTCACTTTTAAAGGCAACTAATTAACCATCAACCCAAAATTTTTTATGTTTTTAATTGACAAAAAAAGTATGGTTGTGTATAATAAGCGTGTTTTAACAACAAAGATATGGTGATATAGCTCAGCTGGCTAGAGCGTACGGTTCATACCCGTAAGGTCGGTGGTTCGATCCCACCTATCACCACCAAACATTAAAATCACTACACAACACATAATAACACAAATATAGCAATTTTACAAACAAAGAAAATTATAATTTGACACCAATTTTGACACCAATATTTTGAAGATTTTGTATTAAAAAAAAGGCTAGGATTTCCTAGTCTTTTTTATATATTTTTAAAAATTCTATAAACAACCATTCTTTCCGTTTCTTTGTAAGGAACAGCAAATAAACTATTTACAAGTTCTTTCTTCTCTTCTTCAGAGAAGTTTGCCAATTCTTTATCTTTAAAATTAAGATTATATGTATGCAAATAAGTATTTTCATTGTAATCAAAATTGCTAGAATCTTTATGCAAATATTTAGTCATATAATTAACAAGTTTTAATCTATTATTATCTTTTAATTTAACAACGGTCGTAAAACCGACGTTTGTTAATTTTTTCATAAAATTAAAAATTGGATCACCAAATTTTGTATAAAGGAAATCACCATAATTCTCTGATTGCTTATCATTATTTCGAGCAGGGCAAAGATATTCACTTATATCAGCATTACCGATAAAACCATGAAAGTGCATACCATGATTACCTGTAGGAGTGTCTTCTGGAACAAGCAAAATTTTGATATCAGAATATTTATATTGCAACTGTTGTCTGAATTTTTGCCACTGATACTTTACAACTTCATCAGAAAGTTTCTTATTCTTTCCATGTTTAAAAGTAACAGTAACAAAATAATCCCATTTATTACAAAGAACATAACCAAACAAATTATCTAAAGCACGTTTCCGAGAATTAGTTAAACAATTCAACAAATTTTCTATCTTAACAGAGTCATTTTTTGGAGAAAGAGAACCATTTTCATTTCTGATCCATTTACGACTTCTATCAACATCATCTGAAACAACCTGACCTTTATTAACACGAAAATTTGACTTATAAAAACAAAGTTCCGTAAAATCTTCAAACTTATTTATTACAGTATTCGCTGTATTCTTTTTATACCACTCTAAAGCATAAGGACAATTTGAAAAATTAGAACAATGTTTAAACAAACAATGACGAATACATTTCTCACATTCAAGTTTTCGATTTTGTGAATATTCATATTGAGCAAATCGAGAATGTAATTTTAAAAATTTCTCTTCATTACTATCAAAAGGAGTAATTACATTTTCAAGAAGTGTCAAATCTTCTTTATTTTCATACATAAACCCTCCTTTTATTTATATTTTCAATTTTTAAATTCTTTATATGTGTTGCCATTATCTAGTAAATGGCAACACATTCATGCATGCCGGCTCAACCGAAAGGTTGAGAGCCGGGCATTGCATGATTTCTAAGGAAGCATGGAAAACTCAAAGAGTTTCCCACACTTTTTGTTTTGCAAGGCAACCATGGAAAAGTGGAAAGCGTCAAGCAAGCCAGCAAAACGACTTTTCCACTTTACCACAGTTGCTGGAAATGTGGACAGCACCGACAAGAAAGCAAGTCAGTTTGCCCACATTACCACAAAACGATTACTACTGCATAAAAAATGTGAAAGCCTAGCGAGATAGCGGATTGGATTTTATAAAATCATCAATCGCCTTCTCGCTATAATCCATTTTCGTATGCTCTTTAAATTTATACGCAACAAGGTCTTTTAGAAAATATGGCGAACTAGAGAACGAATCGTATCTATTAAACACTTCCGGAGTAAATACGAGTTCTCTTTTTTGAATAATATCAAGTTTGATATTAACACCTATAGAAGCAAGTTCTTTTACAAAGTCATTTAATTGATTTTGCAAATCATAAAAATGCCACTTCTGTTTTTTCCAAAAAATAAACTTTCGTTTAGTTCCTGAATTATAAACAAACCAAATGTTTGTAAACAAGTCACGAAGTTTCTTATCAAAATTGCCTTTTAACTGCATATCACAAATAATTGTATAATTCATGTGCCTAAATCGTTTGGCAAATTCAATAAGGCCACGAGCAAGATTACGCCAATCTCGACTATCTGCCTCACTGTCTGCCTCCTGGATAAAGAATATTGAACCTTTTGGAAAATAATTCAGTTTTTCTTTATCTGGAATTGACAAATCTTCCAAATGAACCAAGTGAGTATGAATATCTCTCTTCTTATCAAGCAAAATATCTACATTTGAAAAATAAAGATGTGTTTTAATTAAGGGAATTTTATGCACTCGATTTTGATTGATTTCGGATATAAAAACATTTGCAATTTTTGTTCTTAATTTTCGATGATATTTATAATCTAACAAAAACACTGTCGTTGCACAGGAAGTTTTTCCAACTCCCTGTGGCCCGACAATGTCAACAAACTTATTGAATAAAGGCTCTTTCTTGATGTTCCATTTCTTCTTTTGCATTTATAACATCAACTTCCTTTTTCACTTTTTTAAGAACTCGAATTGCGGAATTTACACCTGCAATATATCCTTTTTCAAGTTTACGACGCATTCTCTTACCCTTGAAATCAAAAATAGTTCTTTCTTTAAAACTTCTTTGACTTTTGACTTTTTCAAGTGCGCTAAGCGCCTTAAAATAATAAATTTCAAATTCATTCATTTCACACCTCAACTTTTGGAACATAACATTTAGCAGATGTAAAGCAAAGATAAGCCCAAGCATTAGAAGGATTTGAACCTACATAAATACCATCATCCTGGAGACTAATATAATATGTACTACCATCAAGTCTCAAATAAGAGCCATCAAAAATAAATTCAATAGGTTCATCTACAGGTCCAAGAGAACCCTTTATCTCAATCTTAGCGGCAGATTGAATAATGTCATTACAATCAGTAAAGTATGTCTTATCAAAACCCAAAAATTTTTCTCCCATTGACTCAGAATAAGAAATGTCAACCCATTCATAAGTTTCTTCAAAAATAGCATATAGAGTCATATCTTCTGTAATTGACATATTAAAAATGTCAACAACATCAATTTTATTAATTGACCAACCTATGAACTTGTGAAATTCTTTAGTTGGATTATCAAATTCTTCTAAAGTATTGTTTTTACTTACAACTTTTGTTGCAAATAAAGTTTCATCAACATAAAAATCAAGTTCAAAAGTCCCATTTTTTATATCTTCATAACCTTCCAAAAGTCCCTCAAGTCTTGTAATTTCATTTTGCAAGGTTAAAATCTGAGAATTTAAACCACTTATTGTTGTTTCATTCTCAGAGATTGTTGCAGTCAATGCTGATATCTCTTCTTCCAACTCTATTTTATCTGCAGCAAGTGTTTGAATAGTTTGTTCTTTTTCATTAACTGAAGCAGTCAAAGTTGAAACTTGAGTTTCTAAAGCACTCTTTTCTGATTGCAATTCTTCAATTTGTGCCAAGTTATTTTCTTTATCTTCAGACAATGTTTCAATCTGAGAATTTAACTCAGTTATTTGAGAATTTAAAGTTTCAATTTGACTTGTAAGTATTCTTTTTTCTGATGTCAAAGTTTCAATCTGACTATCTTTCTCAGATATTGAACTTTGCAAATTAAATATAGTTGTTTCATGTTGTTCATTCTCTGTAATCAAAATTGTCAATTGACCATTCAGCTCATCAATAACAACATTTTTCTCACTTATCTGATCTATGTATTGCTGATACTTTTGTTCAACTTCTTCTTCTGTATAAAGGTTATCAATTTGCTTTTGCTGTTGTATATATTTTATTCCAAAAACAACACCACAAATTGAGCCAACAGAAAGAAGAGAAACAAAAACTAATTTCAAAAACTTATTCATAAGCATCACCTAGCATACAATATCTAAAATAGGAATATTATAAATAGATTGATCGTGATTAAACAAAGTCCAATAACACCAATCACCAGAACCATTTACTCCTACAAACAAATCTCTATATGTTGCGTCACTACAACCATTCCTATATTCCAAATTAGATAATAAATAATCATATGGTTCTTCTGTGTCAACCACTAAAAAATTTGTCCAATCAAAACGAGTCATATCAACATAAGATGGTTTTCCATTATATTGTGACATAAGACCTTTCATTATGATTGTTATAGATTGAATAACACTATCCTTAAAATAAATTTTTTCACTATTAGAAGTAACAATGTGCCATGTCAAAGCATCTTTTACATAACCATCTTCACTTAACAATGCAGAAACAGAAGTTAAATCATCTGCCAATATATATGGGACTCTAATTGATACCGGAACATACATACCCATTTTCATTTTTGTATCAACAAAACCTTGATCTCCATAAGAAGCATAAGTATATTTTAAATTTAATTGTCCATTAGTTTTCAATTCAAAACCAAAAACCACACTACCATCATACACTTCATTTAAAGATTCATTTGAAAAACTACCAATTTTGGTAGACAATTTTAAATAAAAAAATTCCGATTGTCCATTTTCAGACGCATATTTTTCAATTGTTAAAAAAGAACTCATTGCATGTTCAGTAAACCAAAATCCATCTAACAAACCAGTAAAATTGGCATAATTATTATTTTCTGTAACAACGTTACCAATTCCATACTTTGTTGAAACAGATTTTAAATTAAAATTTATTGCATCATCATATTGTTCATCATCACCAGGTGTAACAGATATAACCTTATCTGTATTATCTACAATATTATTGTAGTAATTGTTATTACTACCATTTTTTACATTTTGTGTTCCAATATAATAAGCGCCAAATATTGCACCTACTATAATAAGAAAACCAAAAACATAAGCCCAAATATTTTTCATAATTTCACTCCTTTTAAATAATCAAATTTACAATCCAATTTACAAGATAAACAAATCCTGTAATAACAGAGGGACATAAAACACAGAGAAGCACAAAAAATAAAAATCTCATAACCACTCCTTTTAAAATAAGGCCGTCAAAATCCATTGACAGCCTTATTTACAAGATCTATATTTTCAATAGATTCAAAACTATTTTCGAAGTTTCCACAACTTCTTCTGGTGGAGTTTCTTCTGCTGTTTCAAACCATGATTGAAACATCTCAACAATGTTCATTCCTTTAACAGATGCTGCAATCAAAAGTACAACTGCAACAAGCAAAATAAGTCCAATCACTACCACCAAAGCAAATTGACCTTTTGTCATTTTACACCTCATTTTTTCTTTTCAATGCGTTCCAAATCAAAAAGTTTATAAAATTCTTTACCATTCGCTCCAACAGACATATCCATTTCAACAACAACTGGTTCTAATCTTCCACAAAGTGAAAAATCATAGATTCCACGATATGTTGATGGTTCAACATAAGGAGAAATAACTTTGCCAGAAAGAGCATAATCTTTATCTTCATCAACAAGAAGAGTAATTGAAATACCTTTTTCTCCTGTTGGTTCTTTTGTCTGTTTGTCCTTTTTATCATAAACTCTGCAAGTTACAATTTTTGCTTTAACATTAACTATCATTTTAATTTACCATTTTAACCTTTTAATTAAATTTTCTTTTTAAAAGAACTTAAACTATTCTTTGCGTGCATGGATGCATTTCCATGTCTTACAGATTTATTCAGTTGTTTTGTATCAAGAAGACTTGTTGTCATATATGTGCCATCCTTAAAATCAGAACGAACAGAAGTAACAACAGGTTTCCCTTTTATTGACTTTGTCGTATAATTTACTTTTATCTTATCTTTGGCAGACAACTTGACTTGTTTATCCCAAAAACGACTTGAAGTTCCCAACTTTTCTTGGTGAACCTTTACTTTTCCATTAGGATAAAATATCTTGCTTTCATATTTTGCTTTCATATTACTTCCTTTATTTGACACAATGTTATTTTTGATTTAATATTATTAAGGAGGTTATGTATGGAAACACCACAAGAATACATTAACAATCTAATTCAAATGTTTGATAAAGACCCCGAAAACGAATATGTTGTCACAAATGGTGTTGGTTTAGAAAATTTTGATATTCAGGAACTTAAACACATCGCCTTTGACCAAGGGTATATTTTCACTGAAGCAAAACATCTAAAAGAAACAAAAAACATAAAACATATCAAATTTTCAAAATGGGCTCAAAAAAATTGTTATGTATTACTTAAGATCTAAGCCTCTTGATAAACTTCCGTAAGGAAGTTTTTTTCATTCCTAAAACATGCTTCTAGGATTTGGATTTGAAACTCTATTAGTATAAGATTGAGCAGATTGAACGCCTTTAGCAAAGCTTATTGCAATTTTACTATTTGGATTTTTTCTACCAACACTTACACGGCCTGCTTCGTATGCCATTCTTTCAGTCTTAGAATATTTATTCTTTCTTCCATAGCTCTTTTTTCTATAACTTCTTCTATAAAATGCCATGCTTTACTCCTTTTTTTAATTTTTATTTTTTCTAGTAGTCGACTTTTACCTAAGCAATATTGCTACAAGGCTAGGATTTGCACCTAGCATGTCCAACACAAAAGCATAAACAGTTGGACAGGTCAAAGGAGGATTCAATCAAATGAATTTTCTTGCTTTTACCTACTGTCTACCTATTCCAGCACTTGTATCAATCAAAGAAGTTTTATGTGATTGATATCACAGTAAGTTTGAAAAACTATATAACTTTCAAGTCTACAAGGTTTCAAACCAAACAATTTACAAAAACATCTATAAAGAGAAAATTCATATTTGATCTGTTCTTCTTTGTCTTTTATTCGCCTTTTTCTTTCTTCGTCTATATTTAAACTTAAAAACAAATCTTGTAAATTAACATCTATAACCATTTTCTCACCTCTCAAACAAATAAACTTTTTTATCTTCGACAGCAGACATAAACTTTAATATTGCTGTTTCACAAGTTGGATCCAAGAACATTTCACCATCTTGTGACATCCAATAAAATTTGTGAGTATCTACAACCGTTGTTGTTTGATCATAATAATAAACAGTTTCTGTTTTTCCAGAAATTGCAACAAGAACTTTATCACCTATTTTGCAACGGAAATATTTAAGTTTCAATCTTGGCTCTTCAAACCACAAACCCCAAGTCTTGTAGTTAGATAAAAAGTCTTTTCTTGCCGTATCGTTTTTCAAAACTAAGAAGTAATCTTCTTCAACATTTTCAGAAGATATTTCTTCATCAGGAACATCTTCTTTTTCTTCAACAGTTTTGAAAAACTCTCTAATCTGTTTAACAGTCATTTCAGCAGAAAGTTGACCGTTGTTTATAAACTCAATCAACTTATCTGTTGAAACAGGCAACATCTCAAAAAGTTTACTTGGAGCAAATGAAACGAAAGGCTCTTTGATTTTTGAGCCGACGTCGTCCAATGTCATAAATTTTTGATAACAATTACAATATCTACAAACCTGCTTATTTGAAAATCCTAATGATTTAAACAATGATTTTTCATTGTAGTATGTAGCATCCCATTTTGACTTGCAAACTTCATCTGGATTGTCTTCAAACCAACAGTCTATTTTGTAAACTGCATAACATAGTTCTGCAAAATTTGATTGTTGACTGTGAAACAACTTAGTAATTTTTCGTAAGTATTGTGAAAGTTCTTGATTTTCCACATCTACCATTTTCAAATCTAATTCTTCCATTTTTAATCCTCACCTTTGTTTAAATTTTTATCAATAAGTTCAAATTTCCCCAGCGGACATTTTCCAGTACAAAACCAATAATCAATCATTTCATTATTCTTGTCACAAAACCTATTAGGAAAATCGCTTTCTTCATCTAGAAATTTACAGTTTTTACAATGCTTAATCACTTGATCAAAATTTTTGTCATGAAACTCAAAAGAAAAACATTCTTCACCACATCTGACTTTTAAATCTTGATTTAATGTTGCTTCAATAATTTCCATACCTATCCTCCTTTTAAAAATTCTAACAATTTGTTAGATTTCGATATCATAATAGCACCGTTTTGTTATATTG
>ULSO01039896.1_pt1 | contig 15931 bp, 18 predicted proteins | sample 1956701 | NCBI WGS metagenome assembly ULSO01 (sample SAMEA4835708, study PRJEB28245) | human gut metagenome | biome: gut microbiome; material: fecal sample | place: Denmark | collected 2008 | reverse complement strand
GCCCGGTCTTCCTCCAACATATACTTGCCGTTGAGTGCCAAGATCTGCTCGATCGATTGTTGATGGTACGATTCAATGTCCTTTTGTGCCTGTTCCAGGCTGGCGGGTGTTTCCAGGATCTGGCTTTTTCCATGGGGCACTTCATGCGATTGGGTAGATATTTCGCGCGGGGATACTGACACATTTTCTATTCCTCTACCACCGCCTGTCTCCGTAGGGCCTGTCGGGCCGCCCTCGCCCCTGGCGCCTATCCCTTCCACAGGGCCGGTGCCTTTCAGGGTGCCGGAATCCTCCACCGAGGATGAGGTCTCTGCAGAAGATGCGCTTTCTGTCTCGTTTCCGCTTTCCTGGCCGGAACCGCCAATCTCCTTGCCGTCGTCGTCACCGCCGCCGATTTCACTCATGTTCTTCCCTCCTTCTCAAATATTTCTCGTATTAATTTACGATGATTCGTTTTTCCTGTAAAGATGCCCTGCCGTAGGTATCCAGAATTTCGCCCAGCAGGCAGATCTTTGTGGCATCCGATGCTGTAACGTTCAGATCGCGCAGCATGTTGGTGATGTTCCTTTCCAGCAAAGCTACATTGTAAGGTTCGGCCTGTATTTTGGATACATGAAAGGCGATTCGGGTACTGTCCATACCCGCCAGCATGCTTTTAACCGCATTGCGGCGGCATCGGAAGCGGTTTGTACAGATATGACAGGCTGAATGAAGTTCCTGTTCCCCCGCCGGGGCCGTGACCTGCGCATGCTGCACGCCGTGCCACCCCCGGATGGCAACTACGCACTCGCCCGGCCGGAATTCCGCCAGCTTTTTCAGTTGGAAATCAGACAGATTGGCCGATGCGCCAACCGTTTTCCTGTCCTCACTATCCGTAAGGGCGTGCAGTATCTTTACGGAGGTGTTCGCCATGACTGCCTCGGACAGCAGGCTTGCCCTCTGGTCGCTCAGAAGTAAGCCTGTACCCGAACTCCTGATCTCTGCCAGCATCTTATCGAAATACTCGTTGCTCAACGCGCGGCCATTTTCTTCGGACAGGGTGCGCTTGAAAACATTGTGTGCTTCTTCCACCACGATGACCCGGTTCAGCTGGCTGCTTTCCGGCTGGCGCGAAAGGTAGCTGTGGAATTTGTACAGCAGGATATTCATGATAAACGAGGCAGATTGCGGGGAGAAATCGGCCAGTTCTATGACGCAGGGTACCGCCAGGATCTCTGCCGCCTGCAGCCCCTTGGCATTGCTGAACAGGCTTCCCATAGCACCCGAGTGCATGGTTTCGGTGCGGAGCGTTAATGCTGCGGTCAGGTTTTGCCGCACTTCTGGACCGTACCTTGCATGGGCGGCAATGTAGCATGGGCGGCAATGTAGCTGTCTACGTTGTCCAGTACATTTTTGAAGGTCGGGAAGGGCCTGTGTTCGTCGGTGTAAGAAAGTCCTCTCTCCCGTATGGAAGCAGAAAATTTTTGTTGACGCCTCCCACGATTGAAATCGTGGGCTTGCCCGGCCTTCATTTTGTCAATACAATGCCGCTGCGGCCGTTAGGTAAGATTTTAGATTGCCAAGAGAAAAGCGGAGAAGCTGTTTTATAGCCTCTCCGCTTTTCTAGTTAATAATCAAGTAAAATTCTTGCTCTACGCTGTACTTCTCGCTCAATCATAGCCAATCGATTTGTAGGCAAGTTATAGCGACTCGCTCTTCTGTCGAAACTGAAGTTTAGAAGTTGTCTGAGCATTTTGTGGTGACGCAGCTGCATCACCTTGCGTGCCTCATCTAAGAAATCATCATAAGCCACGGGAACGAGTGTCTCAACATACTCATGGAACGCAGTTTCGTTATTCCACAAGTCTAAACCACCTAAGCTAAACAGCGAATTGCCATGATCAAACAATGGCGCAGGTTTTTCTATCTGGTTGGTTACGTTATTTACGAGAACTCCAAAATTGCCTAGGTGTCTGTCTACATTGCAGATTAGAGCATCGAATATTATCATATCATCGAGAGCATCTACAAAAGATTGTCCCAAAGTCTGATAGTACTCTCTGATAGCCTCCATATTCCCTTTGCGAACAAGCTGACCGATGGGCATATAGGAATAATCTTTACTGGTAAATAGCTCACACTTAGAGCAAAGTGATTTTTTCAAGTCCTTTGTGAGCGTATACCGGATAGCGTTAATTTCCATAGCCTTAGCTATCTGATAAGCATACAGCTCGGAATATGGCTCAAATCCTGTGTTTGAAAATCCTGACGTGCCGCCCTTGTACAGATAAATCTTTCCGTTAATTCTCCGCCAACATTTCGGAAGCATTCCGTTGGTAGAAAACTCGGGGCTACTAAAAAGAGATGATCTAACACTGCTGCCATAGCCCGTAAAGGCAATGGATGCAAGAATCGTACTGAATCGATTATCGTACAAATTGACTTTGGCAAACGAACTTTCGTTATCGGCTGAATCAACCCAATAGCAATCGTTCAGCGATAATCCCTTGCATACTGCAATTATTCCGAGTGGTCTGTTTGCGGAGAGACCTGTTTTAGATAGCAACGCATCAACATACGCACGATTTTTTGGAATAACACGATGCTTTAGCCAACTTTCTAATCCACCATTAGAAACCGTAAGATTCAGCGGAAAAAAGGCATCGTTTTCCTCGTATATCTTTTCAATCTGCAGATTCGAGTTACTGCTGTTCATATCGGCGGAAAAAATTAGCAAAGGTTTATCGAATTCCTTAACGATATAGCGCATTGTATTGCCTCCTTTCCTTTTTCTATATTATAACTCAATTTTTGCTATACGTCCACAGAAATGCTGAACACAATGCCAATTACACCGCGTATGACAGTCTTCAGAGCCTGATAATAAGTGTTTGGCATTTTCCATTTACAGAGAAACACCCTAAATTTGCAGGTGAAAAGTACTTGCATTTCTTTCCGTATCAACTATACTAAAAGTTATATAGCTTGCAAAGGAATGCAAACAATATGAAAGTAAAACAATTTATTAAGCAAGAAACTGTCCTTTCAGTAGCAATTGTACTTGCAGCCATTTCTGCAGTTTTTGTTTCTCCTGATGCCGGATACATTAGTTATATCGATCTACGTACTCTTGCCATTCTTTTTTCTCTCATGACCGTTATGGCTGGCCTGCGACGGCAAGGTGTTTTTGACCGTTTGGGACGAGCTCTTTTAGGCCAAACTAATAGCACATTGCAGCTTGTTCTTGTTTTGGTTGGTCTTTGCTTCTTTGGAAGCATGCTTATCACTAACGATGTTTCTCTTTTGACCTTTGTCCCATTCTCTTTTGTCGTTATGAGTGGTCTCGATTCTGATGTTCGGCGTTCACTTACTGTTCCTATCGTTTGTATGCAAACCATTGCTGCAAATCTAGGCAGTATGCTAACTCCGATTGGCAATCCCCAGAACCTGTATCTCTACAGCAAGAGTGGGATGAAAATCTCTGATTTTCTTATGCTCACGCTCCCATATAACGTTGCAGCATTGATTTTTTTAACAATCTGGGCTACGGTTATCTGTCATCACAACAGTACATCTGTTTGTAGTACCAATCTTATAAAACGAATGCCCGCACAAGCAAATCAGAAAATCATCCTGTTGGATGTTATCCTGTTTATTGTCTGCTTGCTTGTTGTTGTTCGAGTACTTCCATATGGTATTGCTTTTGCTATTGTATTGATTTGTACTCTGTGTGCCGACCGCACTACGCTACGAAACGTAGACTACTCGCTGCTACTAACGTTTGTTGCATTTTTTGTTTTTATAGGTAATCTTGGTCGAATTCCTGCTTTTTCCAATTGGCTGCAATCTATTCTCGCTGGACGGGAAGTTATAGTAGCAGTCCTAGCGTCGCAGGTCACCAGCAATGTTCCTGCTGCCTTGCTCTTGTCAGGGTTCACTGTCAAAACCGATGCGCTCATCATTGGTACAAACCTTGGTGGTCTTGGCACTCTGATTGCCTCAATGGCAAGCCTGATTTCCTACCGACAGATTGCACGAGAGGTGCCGGAAGATAAAAGTCGGTATTTCAGGCTTTTCTCCGCTTCCAATCTGATTTTTCTCGCCATTCTACTCGCGGAATGGTGGATAATCAGACAATAATTAAGAAATGCTCACTCTTTCTGAACCAGAATAGGGTGAACATTTCTTTGGACGCAACTATTTTTTCTTTTTAAGCTTCTCTTTGATCGGACTCCAGTACATAGCTGTTTTTTGCTTAAGTTGATCAGAGCTAAGCAATTCCTCGAGAGATGAAATATTTAAGCCTTCCTCAGCGATAAAGTACAGTAGTCCCTTATCTTCTTCCGAATACACTGAAAGAAGTCTGGCGCTGTACCACTTTTTGAGCTGAGCCAAACGCTTTTTCTCATCTTTCTGGAGAAGTGCCTCACGAACAATCAGCATTTGGTACAGCTTATCGCCATCAGAAGTTTTTGCAGAGATTAGCTGTTGAAGCAATTCTTCCTCTTTAGTCTTTTGCTGCGCTCCAAGAGGAAACATTCGCTTAAAGTATTCTGCAGATCGCTCTTCGCGTTCTTCTTTGGAAGTAAACGAAAACCAGTTAGAAATCCCTGCCATAATGTCTCCTCATACTTACCGAACAATAATTATGCTAAAACAGTTAACAAATCCTCGAAGGAATGCATATTATAGTCCCCTGCACCTTTTTTGCTTGCGTCCCCAACACAGGCAACCTTCATACCGCCAGCGTGCCCAGCTTCTGCACCACTAATAGCATCCTCAACAACGAGACAATCAACCGGAGCAACATGAAGCCTTTCAGCAGCGGTTAAGAACACTTCTGGATCCGGTTTGGAGTGCTGAATGCAGTTGCCATCAACAACAACATCGAAGAAATGATCTAACCCTATACGCTCCAGAATAAAAGGCGTGTTCTTGCTGGAAGAGCCAATTGCAAGAAGATAACCACGTTGACGCAAAATAGTCAGAACGTCCTTAGTTCGGTCATCCAGATTTTTCTCTGACATATTCTTTAAAAGTTCACGGTAAAGGTCGTTCTTCTTTGTAGCAAAGGCCTCTTTTTCTTCTGGCGTGTATTTTTGCGGTGCATTCTCCAGTATAATTTCGAGGCTGGCCATTCGGCTGACGCCGCGAAGTCTGTTGTTAACGGTTCTATCAAACGGAACGTCGATTGAATCAGCCAATGCTTTCCACGCCTGGTAATGATATTCATCTGTGAAGCAGATAACACCGTCTAAGTCGAAAATGATAGCTTTGAACTTCATGGTTTTCCCCACTTATTCTCAGATATCACTTGACCTTGCTCATGGATTATAGTTCATCAAATCTGAAATTATCCAGTTCGTCATTTAAAAATTTCGCGACAATCATCAAAGCAACGCCTTCTGCCATAGGACTTTCAGATTTCGTGTCCAAATGGATAGAAATGTTTTCACCGTTTAATGTGGGACGGCTTTGCATCTTAGAGATGATTGTATCTAGCCAAGGCTCAAGATATACAGCGAGAGGGCCACCAATGACAATATCAATGTCAAAGCTCATGCTTACCGTACTAAGGCCGTCTGCGAAATATGTCAGATATTCGTCCCACTTAGCAATGGCATCTGGGTTTTCATTATTGACTTTTTCAAAGAAGCCATCTAAATCGGTTTCATCGAGTCCGGTCAAGGCATTGAGGGCATTATAAGCAGACCAGCAACCGCACGCACCGCAGAAACACTTTCTGCCCGATGGATTTAATGTGATATGTCCGAACGCACCAGCTCTGCCAGCCCGGCCATGATAAATCTCATTATTGAGAATGATGGAACCGGCAACACCATTGTTGGTGACGATTACATATACGGCATCTTTAAGTTCTTTAGAACGCCAAACGGTTCCAAAACCAGCGGCATTAGCTCCATATTCGACATAAACCGGATAAGAGAAATGCTTCTGAATCTCTGCAATGGATAAATTCTTTACCCCCAGAACAGTGGAGCGAATAACATAATCCCTATCTGCAGAAACTTCACCGGGGAACGCAATGCCAACACCAAGAAGGCGGTGGATAGCATCGTTTGTTTTTACAATCGTCCGAATGTGTAGGTTCAACTGTTCCCAGTATTTCGGAGTGTTCTCAAAAACAATGCGCTTTACTTCCCCATAGATGGTATCCCCATGAAGATTGATTACTCGGATATCAACGTGATGCCGCCTGACTTCTATGCCTACCACATGATATGTGTTGTAGCAAAATTCAATCAAGTGCGGACGTCTGCCACCGGATGATTCCTGTTCGGACCCTTCTTGTAGTAAACCCTTCGCCATAAATTCTTGTATGTTTTGGGTTATAGTCGGTCCACTGAGTTTGAGCCTTTTTTTGATGTCAGCTTGTGTTAAGGCACCTTCATCAAAAAGGAGGCGCAGCATGTTGATACGGTTATACGAGCGGATATCTTTGTTGCCGAGTCTTATTTCTGCTACAGTTGGCATCAAGAAAACACCGTCCTACTGAATAATTTAATTACATTGTATCATAGAGTTTGATGAATTTCAATTTGAGTAAGGTCTCGTGATAAATATTATTTGGATTTTATCGATATACGTTGTAGTAATTCTTGCAAATGCCATTTTGAATTTCCCTGTGTCTGTTTACAAAATAGAGAATATAATCTGCAAGAACCATTGCTTCGTTAAGGATATAGAAGTACACGGCAGCATCAACGCTGACGAACAGCTTGTTCAGAATGCCAAACACATACGCAAGAACAATAAAGCTCATAAACAGGAGATTTTTTCCCTTGGTGGATTTGCTTTTGAAGCTGTTGTACAGGTTGATTGGCCATGCAACGCCGAAACAGACAATCATTAAAACTTCAAGAATCGACATGTATGAGCCCTCTTTAAAGTTTAGTATCCCAAAGACCAGCGAAAGGATCTACTGGGCTAGTCCCTTTGAAGTCACTACGTCCCATTAGCTTTTCGACCATGGCACGGACTGTATACTCGTTGCAGGTATATGCGTTGATATAGGTTTTAACCATGGGAACGTCAACAAGGTGATAAGGATTAGAGAAACTCAGGAAAAGATAAGGCAAGTCATGTACATACTTCGGAGAAGACTCGCCGAGGAAGTCATCCCAGGTGATACGAATCGTTGTCTGATTACTACCAACTTTCATATTCGCAAAGTAGATGACCAAATCGGTTTCTTTCTTGAAATCGGATAAGCTGAAATCGACATCAGGATACTTTCCGTCTTTGAAGTAGCTGACAGTAAATCCTTCTTTTTCAAGCAGCTGTTTGAAAAGTTCGATTTCTGGCAGCCAGCCACTTTCAGGCAGTCGCTCATTTGTAATCTGAATCAGCTTGATTTTCGGTGTCTTTGCGGGATCCAACGGCAGAAGCGGCTGCTTATTTTTTACCAGCGTAATACTGCGGTCTGCGGCTCTTTCCGCAATGGCAATATGTTCTTTGCAACGCAGGCAGTCGAGTGCAGAGTCATCAGGCACAGGAGCCTTGTCGTGAAGGTGGATGCTTGCTTTCAGGGCAAGAATGCGAGTGACGGCTTCATCTAAACGCTCTTGGCTAAGCAGTCCATTCTGCAGACCATCCAGCATATACCCAACATCTTCCTTTTGGTTGATGGTGAACAGGAACATATCTGCGCCATGTTCAATTGCCGTAGGAACAGCCTTCGCTCGATCCATGCTGCAAGTAAAACCAACCATCTGAGTAGCATCGGTTACAATCAGACCATTGAACCCCATCTGTTTACGAAGAACGCCCTGCATGAGTTCTTTGCTAAGGCTGCCAGGCAGAATGACTTCATCTTTGATGTCAGGATTCACTTCTCTTGCGAGTGCAGGCTGACGAATATGGGCACACATTACAGTAGGCGCACCAAAGTCAATCAGTTCCTGATAAACGCGGCCATAGGTTTTGTGCCACTCCTCTGCAGACAAGCTGTTGATACTGCTCATCAAGTGCTGGTCACGATAGTCGACACCATCACCAGGAAAATGCTTAATGGTAGTAACCACTTCATGCTCGGCGCAGGCTTTCATGTATCCCTTTGCCATCTTGATGATACGATCCGGATTGCTTCCGTAGGTACGAACATTCGTAATGGGGTTTTCCGGGTTCATATCAATATCTATGATAGGCTCAAAGGTCCAGTTGACGCCGCCGGCACCGCCCTCACGGCATGCAACCGTCGCGAGTTCATATGCCGTCTGCGGATCATCTGTTGCCGCGCATCCCATTGGGCTAGACACGTAGGTACCATCAGTCAAACCGCCGTTGCCTCCGGAGCCGCCACGTTCAAGGTTACATGCAACCAAAAGTGGAATTTTAGCTTTCGCTTGAAGACGTTTGGAAAATTCATGCATTTTCTTGCCAGGAAAAGGACGGTACATAACACCGCCCGGCTCAATGAAGTCAAAAAGCGATTCTGGTTCTGATCCGGGGCGATCCCAGAGGATTTCACAGAACAGCTGTCCAACCTTTGCTTTATCGTCCATGCCAGCGAGGGTATTCTTTACCCATTCGCACCCTTTATCATCCAGATAAAATGGCTTTTCTTTCAAATTAATCATATTTTATCCACCGCTCAATCTTTATTGCGCATACGGTCATAAATACGCTCGCTGTAAACGTCCAGAATAACAGCGACGAGGATAATGACACCCTTGGAGACCATCTGCCAGTAGCTGGATACCTTCAGCAGGTTCAGACCATTGCTGATGAGACCGATAACCAAACAGCCAAAGAGTGTACCGACAACCGTGCCGGAACCACCGCCCATAGGAGTGCCGCCAATAACAACAGCTGCAATGATATCCATAACGGTATCGCCACCCAGAGTGGTCTGAGCACTTGCAATTCGGCCGCAGGAAACAAGTGCCATGATTGCAATCGTGAAGCCGAGCAGTGCGCTGACATATACACGAGTCTTGTTAACATCAATACCAGAAACACGTGCTGCTTCAGGGTTGCCGCCTACTGCGATGACATTGCGGCCGAACTGAGTGCGGCTGAAGATAATATGGCCAATTACGATGAATACGAGCATCAGTAAAACAGAGAACGGAATGGGACCAATATAACCTTGTCCCATATAAATGATACCTTCGTTCAGGTTGCTGATGGGAGAGCCATTGGAAAGAAGCATCAGGACGCCTCTGAATACCTGCTGCATGGCCAGAGTGACCAGGAAAGGAGGCAGGTTGAACTTGTTTTCGATAACTGCGTTAAAACTGCTGCAGATAACAGCAATGACAGCACAGAGAATGAGAATGCAAATGAACGGCATGCCGGTCTGGCTGAGCAGGCCGCTGATGATGCCAATCATGCACATCATATATCCAGCAGAAAGGTCAACACTGTCCGATGCAAGCAAGAAAGTATACCCGACACCAATGATGCCGTTTGCTGCGATCTGACGTGCCAAGCTGACCATGTTGCTGCTGGTCAGGAATGTATCAGTTGCAACAGACAGTAAAATGAAGAAAATCAAAACCAACAGCAATGCACGGTTTTTAAGGAAGAAAATCAATACATTGTCTTTCGAAATTTTCTTCTTTGCTTTTGTTTCCATAGCTTTCATACCTCCGGTTTCTGAGCCGTTGTTAAGCCAAACATCTCGCTCATGACCTGCTCGGCTGTTACCGTGTCGCGTTCGTGCTCAGCAACAATTCTGCCTTCTCGAACCACAACCATCCTGTCGCTCATCCCCATTACTTCTGGCAAATCGCTGGATATCAGGATGATTGCCATTCCTTCTTTGGCAAGCATATTACAGTAATCGTAAATTTCACTCTTGGCACCTACGTCAACACCACGTGTGGGTTCGTCCATGATGAGAACCTTAGGATTGGTCAGAAGCGCACGTCCAATCATGACCTTCTGCTGATTGCCACCGGACAGTGACCAAATCGGCATTTCTCGACCAGCCGTCTTGACGTGCAGTTCTCGAATCATTTTGTCGGTGTCCTCATTTTCGCGGTTGGTATTGATAATTCCAGCCTTGCAAATACGGTAGAAATAAGAGAGCGTCATATTAAGCTGGACATTCATCTTCTTGACAACGCCCTGACGCAGACGATCTTCCGTAACCATCGCAATGCCGTGATTCAGTCCTTCGCGAGGAGAACGGTTTACAACCTTTTTGCCTTCCACGTAGATTTCTCCGCTATCAGCAGGTGCAATACCATAAATACCCTGCATGATTTCTGTTCGGCCTGCTCCAACCAGTCCAGCAAAGCCAAGGACCTCCCCCGCACGCACCTGAAAATTGATGTCTTCAAACACGCCCTGCTTATTAAGATGTTTAACATCAAGCAAAACTTCGCCTTTTGGGATATCTTCCTTAGGATACAGGTTTTCAACCTTTCTTCCGGCGATGCCGTTAATCAGATCGTCCATAGTAATGTCTTTGACAACGTGCTGACCAACCATATGGCCATCACGGAAGATTGTCACACGATCCGCAAGATCGAAGACTTCCTCAAGTTTGTGACTAATAAACAATACCGCAACGCCGTTGGATGTCAGTTTGCGGATGATTTTATAAAGAACCTTTACCTCTTTATCTGACAAGGCACTGGTTGGTTCGTCCATGATAACGATACGAGAACCATAGGAGATAGCACGAGCAATCTCGACCATCTGCATCTGCGCTGTGCTCAGGTTTTTAACAGATTCCTTAGGGTCGACTTCAATGCCGTATTCGTCGAACAGCTCTTTTGTTCTTGCTTCACAGAGATGCGGCAAATAGATCCCGCACTTGGAAAACATGTTGGATTAGACCGATCCACTGAAAAATCTGGGCAATAATAGAGAGAAGCCCACCGCCGGCAACAAGGGGAGTGGTATTTGTATAAGACGTCTGAAGAGCGCATACCAAATACATGGCAAGCTCTGCCACACAAAACGCCCCAAACCTTATCTTGAACCCAGAAAATGACTTTGACGAAAAATCCCATTTATACCAATCACCATGATATACATAATTGATTTTGACGCCTTTCCATTGGGTCGAAGCTGCGGCTCAGCATGGTAATCCGAAAAATATTTTTCACGATAAGACATTGCTACACATCCCCATTTCTGATACTAACTCTAATTATATGGAAAATCTCAAAACCATGCAACAATCAAATTCTTGGTGCCATTCGTATTTGGAATAGGCAATATTCCAATTCCGATACATCATAAATTATTTGCGCTGCATTTGAGTAAGACGCAAATAAATTGCGATACTTCATCAGTGTTGCTGCAGTTATCAACATTGGTCTTGATTTGTTTTTTGTTGTGTTTCTTGGAATGCAGGCTGATGGAACAGCTATCGCGACAACGTTGTCTCAGATTGGGTCCTTCGTTGCGTCCTTCCATTATTTGTGGAAGAACCACGACAAGTTTGAGTTTGAATTGAAAAAAGACTATTTCTATCCCGATCCTCATCAGTTCTCCGGTGGTATGAAACAGCGCGTTGTAATTGCGATGGCTCTTGCGAATAGTCCGCAGCTGCTGGTTGCGGATGAGCCAACATCTGCATTGGACGTTACAATTCAGGCTCAGGTTATGGAGATGATTCAGGAACTGATTGAAAAGCAGAAAACCTCTCTCATTCTGATTACGCATGACCTCGGACTGGTAGCTACTATGTGTGATAATGTTGCCGTGGTTTATGCAGGTAAGATCATAGAATGTTCATCGTGCTGAAAAGAAGCAGCAGGATATGACCGAACATGAGAAATGCTTGACGAACGGAACGTATGAACGTGCGTGAGAATCCGGCACAGAGCAGAATTACGACATGGTAGATGGCTGCGTGAACAACGTGCCGAAAAAGCCACGGCGCATTGGTGGTAGATGGTCGGTGCTGGATCGGCTGCATATCAAGCAGGCAGAGCGGAAACAAAAGGAGCAGACCCAGCAACAGCAGCAGGAGCGAAGCCGGAAAAAATAAAAATCCGTTATGACGCAGAGTGGCGGTTCCTATAACAAGGAGCTGCTACTCTTTTTTAGGTGGAAAATAAAGATGTCTTGATATTTTTGAAAATTACGAGTATAATAATAACAGAACAGAAAATAAAAAACACGGAACCGTGAATGGAGGGCAGTATGGAAACATTATATGAGTATCTTCTAAAAAACTACAACCCGAATGAGCCTATTTTCCTTGCTGATCTTCAAATCGAAGGCATGAGCCGCGCAAATCTTCGACAGCAGATAAAGAAACTTACCGATGCTGGAAAGGTAAAGCGGTTTGATAGTGGGGTTTACTTCTTGCCGAAAAAAACGATTTTCAAATCAGGGTCACAGCTTCCCCCAGAAAAAGTGTTGGAATGTAAATATCTGAGAGATAAGGATAAGCGATGCGGCTATGTGAGTGGTTTGATGTTCTTTAACCAGATGGGGCTAACGACACAAGTTCCTATGCTGTATGAAGTTGTATCGAATAAAGCAACGAACGAATACAGGGAAACATCTCTGGCAAAGTCGCGGGTGATTGTTCGTAAGCCGAAAGTGCCAGTGACAGAATCCAATTATAAGGTGCTGCAATTTCTTGATTTGCTGAAAGATGTAGATGTGTATTCCGAAGTTACGGGAAAGCCTTTGCAGGAGCGATTATATCAATATATGAGCGATGCAAGTTTGAGCCTTTCAGAAATGGAACCGTATTTTTCTTATTACCCGGATAAGCTGTACAAAAATCTGGTAGAAACGCGGGTGATTTATAATGGCATACTTGCACAGTGAAAGAGAACAATTCCGGGATGCGATTGACTTGGCCTATGACCAGACCGGTGTTATGGTGCAGGCAATCGAAAAAGATTATTATGTTACGATGTTACTGCGGCTTTTGGCTCAGAAGATGCCGTATATCGTTTTTAAGGGCGGCACATCACTGAGCAAGTGCCATAAAGTGATTCGCCGCTTTTCTGAAGATATTGATATTACGATTGATACGCTGCTGTCACAAGGACAGAAGAAAAAGATAAAGCAGGCAATCATGGATTCGGCACAAGAACTTGGAATGACGATTGAAAATCTGGACGAAACCAGAAGCCGCCGTGACTATAATCGCTATGTGATCGCATACGATTCAGTCATTCCGATGGCAAGCGATGCGCTGAAAGCGGCGGTTTTGTTGGAAACATCTTATACGGCAGTATCCTTTCCGACTGTTTTACTGCCTGTCCATAGCTACATTGGCGACATGATGGAGCAGGAAGCCCCAGATGCGATTGAAGAATATAATCTAAATCCGTTTGAAATGAAAGTGCAGGGAATTGACCGAACACTGGCGGACAAGGTTTTTGCAGTTTGCGATTATTACTTGCAAGGAAAAGTTGCAAAACATTCTCGCCACCTCTATGATATTTATAAGCTGCTGCCGCTTGTGCCGCAGAATGAAAATTTTAGGGAATTGGTAAAAGAGGTACGCGCAGTTCGTGCACAGTCGGTCGTTTGCCCCTCTGCATTGCCGGAAGCCGATGTTCCAGAATTACTTGAAAAAATCATAAAGGAAAGAGCATATAAGCAGGACTATGATAGTCTGACAACGCAGCTATTGGAAGAAAACGTGCCGTATGATACTGTGATAGCTGCATTGAAGAAGGTTGCAGAAAACAGCCTTTTTGAAAACAACTGAAAAATTGAGATGCCAGCCACAGGACTTTCAGAGTGAAGTCTTGTGGCTGGCTTTTTCATGCCATCGATTAGAGTGATGGTTTGTGACTGCGCTTGGGCTGGGTACGGCTGTGCTGCTGCGTGTGTTCCGTTTCAAGAATAATATCAACATTCCTGCAAGCGGTTTGCAGTTCGTGGTAGTAATCTTTGAAATAGGTGTAGCTTTTGTATTGTGCGGTTTGAGCAGAAAGCAACTTTTCCTTTTCTGCTCGCAAATTTTTCATCGTGGGAATTGTGCCATCCGTGGAATTGCGTTTCAAGAATTGAATAGCTTCTTCATATCTGGCAATTTCATCCTGATGTGCAGAACGGTACATCTTTTTGTTGCCGCCTGCAAAAACGCTTTGTATGCAGCCTTTGTGGAAAGATACTGCCCCAGATAGTGAATCTTCTCATTCAGTAGCTTCAAGTCGGCATCGGTGGATTTGGCGGTGTTGCGGGCATCGGACATTTTGACAGATAGTTCATCACGCGCTTTTTTCAAATCCTCGTAACTGTCATAACCATGTTGCTGCACATGCTCATATTTCAGATAGTCGAGTGCAGCACCATAGTCTGCACTTTTATGCAGTCGGAAACGATGCTCCGTATGGCTATATTCGGAACCCCATGACAAAGCGTAATGAAATTGACCCGGAAGCTGCATTTTATGTGCAGTTGATTTTTCAGTGGGAACTGATGGGTGTGCCAATTTTTGAAATTGCTCGACGAATGACGTTGCTGCAGGTTCCGACTCCACGGGAGTGGCATAGAAAAATTGAGGGGAAAGAAGTGCTTACGTGTAAAAAGTGGGGCGTAACCACGATCCGGCACATCTTGGAAAATCAAACCTATGCGGGCGATACCATCAACAATAAAAGCACACAGAAGTTATTCGCAGGACAGGACAAGCACGATCTTCCCAAAGAACAGTGGTACGATGAAAAAGCAAAAAAGCTTGATTGCCTTACTGATATGCCTGGCATTTTGCCTGATCAGTATGCTTGGAACTTGGTCTATGTTGACTTGTAACGGAACGGTTGAAGTAAATGACTTGAAGATTTCGACTTCCAATGGCGACTTGGTTCGCTTCTTGGAGTATCGTCCCAAAACAGCTACTGCAGATAACCCTGTTCCTGCGATTGTTTACAGCCCTGGTAATGATAGCACGGCCGAAAGCGTTCGCCTTTGCTCTTCGGAACTTGCACGGCGTGGTTATGCTGTATATGTTCTTGATCTGCTCTCTGCAGGTCATTCCTCCGAAGGCGTTGGCAATTCACCCACCTTTGGCTTTGAGGAACTGATTGACTATGTCTACAGTAACCTTGACTATGTAGACAATGCTCATATCGGTATCGCTGGCTATTCAAAGGGCGGTGGTAACGTTATCCGTGTCATGACTACTCTTGGTGATCAGCAGCGTGAAGATCCTGACAACTATGTCCGTAAAGTTGACGCAGCTTTGATCCTTGCTCCACCGTTCCAGCCTCTGGATGCCCTGGCAACTGGCATTAACCTTGGCTTTGGTGCTGGCCTGTACGATCCCTATTCCTCTACTGTCATTCCAGCATCTTCCGCTGCTTCTTCAATTGTCACACGGCCTTTCCTCACCTGTTTAACCAGCATACCATAGCTTTCGGCATTTACGCAACGAGTCGTCATACATTTTACATCTTTTATAGCTGGTGAAGTGCTGTCCCAAAATACAAGCAGCCCCTCCCCTGCCACAAGGCAAGGGAGGGGCTGCCGCGTCGGGGCTGTGCCATATTTCCAAGGCTGCAACCTTTGGTTCAGTTCCCGATCATAATATTCAAAATCTCGCAATCGGTGCTGCGCATACCGCGGTTGGCAAGGCGTCCGACATTGGCAATGGTGTTTTCCACGCCCTTGGTCACGATGCCGTCGCCGCCGTAGAACTGACAGCCCTGCCGGTACATTTGGTAGCCCAGCAGACCGTTGCGTACAGCCGTTGCAATTTTGGCGGCACACGACGGCTTGGCGCCGTCACACACCATACCGGACAAAATTGCCAGCCCGTTGACGATGGTATGGGCAATCACCTCGTAATCGCCGCCGTCCAGCCATGCAATGCCGCACGCAGCGCCGATGCCGGCGCTGGTGGCACCGCAGAATGCGGACAAACGACCGATCCCGGTTTTCTGGTGGATGGTGATCAAATCGGAGATCAGCACCGCCCGCAGCAGCTTTTCCTGCGTGGCACCGATTTCTTTTGCATAGACAATGACCGGCAGGGACGCCGTCATACCTTGGT
>ULSO01048602.1_pt1 | contig 15944 bp, 13 predicted proteins | sample 1956701 | NCBI WGS metagenome assembly ULSO01 (sample SAMEA4835708, study PRJEB28245) | human gut metagenome | biome: gut microbiome; material: fecal sample | place: Denmark | collected 2008 | reverse complement strand
CCGCCGACATCAGCCATTTGTTTAGCCGCGGCGATGATTTTGGTCGCGGTGCTTTCGCCAATTTCTACAATCTCTGCTAGGACCTTAGGGGACTCCACTGCAATAGCCATTAAATCGCTATAGCCGGCGTCACGCAATTTTTCCGCAGTTGCAGGTCCAACTCCAGGCAACTCTTCAATGGTGTTTCCGGTCATGATTTTAACCTCAATATGTACAGCTCCTGAGTAGTTTATATAGTTAATTTAGGGGTGAGTGAAAGTACCTCTCCTACAGGATTTGGCGATCAAAAAACAAGCTAGGGGGCGAAGGTTGAAATTTCCGAAAGGTATCTTTGTTTCCGCGTGAGTTTCAGCAGCGACTGGGGGATTTAACACGATCGACCTTAAAAACATCAACTATAATCGCATTTTAAAAAGATATGATCTAGATCTGGAGTCTCAAGAAGATCCGGAAGAACTGGTATACCGTTTGGTTCCAGAAGAAGAGCATCTCCGGAAAGTAAGTGAAGATATCGTTTTCATGCGTTACAAAGAGATTTCGGCGGACGTAACCGATGCTATGGAAGAATTCAGTCCGGAAGAAGTCATTGAGCAGGGTTTGATTAAAGGGATGGAGATCGTCAGTGAACTCTACGGCCGTGGTATCTACTATTTCCCCCATGTGATGATGGCAGCTGACCTCATGGACCGCGGTCTGAAAATGTGTGAGTCACGTTTGACAAAAGAAAGAGAAACAAAGGGCAAAATTGTCATGCATGTGGCAGAAGGCGACCCCCATGACATCGGTAAAAACATTGCGGCAGTGCTTCTCAAATCTAATGGTTACACCATTATCGATCTCGGCCGGGATGTGCTCATGCAGGAAGTAATCAGTACAGTCGAAAAAGAAAAACCGGCTATTGTGACCGGCACGGCTCTGATGACCACTACCATGTCGGCGTTCCCCAAAATAGCCTCTAAGCTCTATGAAAAAGGCATGGAGATCCCCTTCATGTGTGCCGGGGGAGCGGTTAACCGCGAGTATGTGGAATCGTTTCCCATGGGTGTTTACTGTTCAAAAGCAGCTGACGGACCTAGCCTTGCCAATCTGGTGATGGAAGGTTGGGACTGGAAAAAAGTCAGAGCCAACTGGGATCGTGTGCTGACTAAAAATGGCAACCGCCGAGGTGACTGAGATGCCAATTAAACGTTATACACGAATGGAATACAGTTCTCCGGATGATCTGGTATTCGGCGAAGCCAAGTATCCTGTTTCTTATGGACTCGGCCAGGTAGTAGGCGCAGGCATGGTTATTCCTGAAATAAAATTCGCTCCGCGGGTCGGCAGTGAAAAAACGCCGGAAAGCCTGAGAAAAGAATTTGTTGATTATATCACGCGAGACATTCTTGACCGTGCGGTGACTTTAGGATTTCCCGCCGTGCAGCTGGAGAATGAGCATATCTCTCACATGACCAATGATGCTGAGCATTATGCAAAACCAATCGTTTCCGGCCAGAAAGATCTGATGCAGAAATACCACGATCAATACAGTATCGCCCTTTCCATCCGTCACACCATCGCCGATCCGCGCATGGCGGAATTAGGTCTGCGGGAAGAGATGGATACTAAGCATTCGTATCCGCAGAAGATTATCGATTCTTGCCACGTAGCTGCCGAAAATGGAGCTGATTTGCTGTCGATAGAATCAATCGGCGGCAAAGAACTGGCTGATTATTCCTTATTAAGACAGGATATCCGTGGATGGCTTTTCGGTATTGGTTACTTAGGATCTATCGATATGGAGTGGTTGTGGCCGCAGATTGTTAATATTGCGAAGAAAAACAGAATCAGAGCTGGTGGCGATACCTGCTGTGCCGGTGCTAATACGGCCATGTTCTTAGCCGGCGGCTATATGGACAAGGAAATTCCCCGTACCTTTTCAGCGGTTACCCGCGCCATTGCCGCGGCCCGAACATTAGTGGCCTGGGAAGCAGGTGCCAGCGGTCCGGATAAAGACTGCGGTTATGAAGGCCCGATCGTCAAAGCGATTGCCGGTAAACCTACTTCACAAGAAGGTAAGAATTCTCACTGCGCTCATACCGACTTGATGGGTAATCTGATTGCACAGGTTTGTGATCTGTGGTCTAATGAATCGGTTGAATATCATCCGGAATTCGGTGGCTCTTCCGTCCAGTGCTGGTTAGGCAACATCGGCTATGAAGCGGCTTTGATGAATACGGCTAAGCAGCTTAAGCAGGACCGTCTGCTTCGTGATCTCTATATGGCTACCGACCGTTACCGCAGTCCAGAAGCGTTTATCTTAGCCTATGATAACGCTTACAAAATCGGACAGGCGATCGTTGAATACGGCAGCGATATTTACATGCGGGCCAAAGCTGCTGCCATGACTGCCGCTAAATTGATTGAAGATGAGAATAAATTCGGACGACTGAAACTGTCGAAGCATGAACAGGATATGCTGCGTAAGATCATTACTGATTTAAGCGCCTTACCAGATGAAGAGGGTAAGTTCGTCGATCAATGTCTGGCGGTTTACAAAGACGTGCCTAAATTCAATCCTAAAAACTATGATCTTTAAACCAAGTGGACTTCAGATCCACTTATTATTTTATTAATTCTAGTTAAAATATATTGGCTAATCTGCAAATTAATTAGCCATATTCTACAAAAAGAAAAGGCAATTTACAACAAAATTACAACAAATGAAAGAGCATAAGTAACGACGTATGCCAAGAGATTATGTAGGATAGGAGTGATTTTAATTTTTCTTATTCCTACGGTTTTACATTTTATGCTATAAAAATAAAAAAGAAGGGGTTGATGCTGTTTAAGCACCAACGGAACTTCTCTGTAAGTCTTTGATCTGGAAGCACTTCTGAGGACAAGCGCGCTCACAGCGGAGACAGGCAGTTCCATTACAGCGGTCAGATAAGACTTGGATTTCATAGCCATCCGGAGCATCATTGACCTGAATTGCGCCTTCGGGACATTCCCGGACACAGTTCTGACAGCCGGTGCAACCAGGGAAGGATTTCTTCAGGCCGATACCAATTTCCCGGAGAACTTTTAAGCCCTTGTCACCCAGATCAGGAATATCTCTCTGCACCATCTTGATGACCTTTGCCGGTTTGATGGTTGTTGGTAAGGGCTGGATATCCGAAAGCTCGAGCATCATGTTGTAAGTCTCCATCGGCATACCCTCTTCCCAGAAGGCCAGCTCCTGAATAAAGACAGATTCAAAGATCTTGTCGGTAGCAAACATGATGTGGTTGGCTCTGATCGAGTTAGCTAAAGACTGCAGCTGATCCAGCATTTCGGGATCTTTCACAAGATCGGTAGCGAGTGATAACGAAGTGTTACCAAACTGGTAAATGGTGTCAACGGAAGGTGGCAGTAAACCGACTCTCTGTGCTTTCAGAGCATCAACATAAGTTCCGGATGCTCCGCTCATGAACATGGTGTCCAATTCATCAAATTTAAGACCAGCTGTTTCCAGAAGGGTAAAGTGACCGGCCCTCATAGCACCGAAGGTTTTAGCAGCTTCCAAGAAGTCGTTCTGTGTGATGACAATGCCATCCTGCAGATGGAGACAGCCGTCGGTGGTGGTTATTTTAGATTTGACGATCTGACCGTTTTCCAGACCAGTGGCGATTGCTGCGATTACCCCGGTTCCGGTGATACCTTTGGCTTGACCGTGTAATGGACCTTCTTCAATTAAGGCCCCGGTGTTGACTTCAATAGTGTCACCATCGCCAACCAGCATATCATCGCCTAAAACTTTGCATTTCCAGTAAAATTCAGATTCCACATCAGAAATTGCGCCAGGAGAAGCCAGCATACCGGCTTTGATCTGCTGTCCTTCAATCGCCGGACCTGCTGCTGCCGATCCCGTAAGGATTTCATCGCCGACCTTCAAAGCCATTTCCGCGTTGGTTCCGTAATCGGTAACAAGCACGTTGTCTTTGCGTTCCAACAGTCCGGTTTTAAGCATCATCGCCAGGGCATCAGCACCAATTTCATGTCTGATGGCGGGAGGAATGTAAACAGGAACGCCCTCACGCAGATTTAAGCCCAGATCAACTGCCGGGACCGTTTTAGCATCACGCTTCTGCTGTTCAACACCTTTTGATCTAAGCGTGTTTTCACCCACGTAAGCCAGATCCCTGACTTCCATGTTTTGGAACATTGAGAGCTGAATGGGATTACCACAAATTGCAACCCTTTCGACTTTGTTGAGATCGACGTCCAATTCCTGCATCAGGCGGTTGGCAGTGTCAATCAGCAGACGGTTAGCAAGATTCTGATCTACTTCAATACAGAAAGTAAGATGGTCAACCACATTGGCGCCTGGCACTGGGTGACGAACAGTAATTGCAGTCGAGAGAATTTTTTTGCTAGCTAAGTCGACGGCATGCATTCTCATGCCGCTGGTTCCTACATCGATGGAAATTCCATACATTTATACACCTTCAAAAGTCACATTACAACCATGATCATGCTCATGGTGATGTTCATGTTTTTTAAAATTCAGTTTTATTAATTGATCGATCTTCTTGATACTGTCCCGCATGATCGCTTCGAGTTCATGATCAGCAACACCCATGGCCGCCGCCATGTATTTTATTTCACCGTCAACAACCGGATCTGCCAGATTGTCTTCGCAGTCGATGCCTAGGTCCGGATCGACCATGTTTAGTTTAAGGGTACCGTTGGCGGCAATAAAGAGCTTCACATGGCCCAGCAGAATACCGCGTTTTTTGATGATTTCTTCCGCAGTGGAGACTACTGTAGCCTGAGCCGCGGCAATGAGCTCTTGTTTCGCAACACGGCCGTGAAAATGAGCTTCAACACCGAAGGAACCGGCATCGGCAGCTTCTTTAGAGTTTTCCATCACGCCGATTCCTCCAGAATGTTGATCAACTGCTCTACACCGTCACCATTTTTAGCCGAAATTAACACCAGCTGCGCATCTTTGTTTACCTTTTTGACGATCTTTTCAGTTTCGTCAATGGTGTTTTCATCAACGGCATCGATCTTGTTGACAGCCACAATGTCCGCACCGGCAATCTGCCGGCTGACAAACAGTTCTGCTTCCTTGAAAAGTTTGACCGCCCGGAAAGCATCGATGAGGGAGATGGTGATCATCTTGTCCTCGCCGACCATCGCGGTTCTTACTAATTGCACAATTTTAGTCGGAAAAGCAATGCCAGTAGGTTCGATTATAATCAAGTCAGGATGGTATTCAGTGGTAATCTGCCTCAGCGTGTGCTGCAGACTGCCTGAAAGTGAGCAACAAATACAGCCTTCCGCCAGTTCCACGGATTTCAACCCGCTAGAATCAATGACGGAGCCGTCAACACCCACTTCACCCACTTCATTAACGATTATCGCTACACGTTTTCCTCTTGCGCTGAGTGTTGTACCGAGCTTAATGAGCAAGGTTGTTTTCCCACTACCTAAAAAACCGGCAATCTGGCAGATTATCATCAATATTTCACGGCAATGCCTACTTTTAACATTTTCCCAAATTTGTAGTATTTGAGATTGCTCAGAAGCAGATCCGGCTGCCGCAGAGGAAATGATTGGGTGGAAAAATATAGAAGTAATCATCAGCGATTGGCAGGATTCTGCAAACGTTTGACGGTAATGTCTTTACCAATTGAGACCCGCATCAGATCTTCCGCAGCGATGACTCTCGTTCCGGAATGTTCCTTGATATACTTCACCTGTTTGTTAACGCCTTCCCGCAGAAGTTTCATGCCAAAGTGAGTCAGCAAAACCATCTCTGGAACGATTTCACGGGCAAAGAGAGCAGCTTCTTCCGTACAAAGATGGTAGGGCACTTTAGCACCCAGCGGTCTGGTTAGATTCAAGATTAAAACGCGGGCACCCCGGTGGGCAGCTACTACCTTATCAGTAATCTCACTGTCACTGACGTATGAAACGATACCGTTGCGGGTGTGAATCCTAAAGCCGACACCATAGGGATCAGAATGCTGCGTGGGCGTAGCATCAATTACTGTATTGCCGATTCTAAAACGATCGCCGGCCGTGACTGCCGAAACACGGGAGCAGATTGATTTGTGATAAGTGGAAATCGGTGAGTCGAATTCTCCTTCACCCAAAATTACGCTCTCACTGCCGATCAAGGCCCCTCTTTTTACGATGCCGCCTTTGCTCATTCCTTCAACTAACACTTCCGCATCAGAATAGTGGTCAGGGTGACAGTGCGATAAAAGCAAACCGTCGGTTTTGGCCGGATCAATGGCGGCACATTTCATATTATGAAGGGCAGAAGGTCCAGGGTCCAGATGCAGTTTGATGTTATCTGCAAGATATATTCCTCCGGTTGCTCTTGTTTGGTACATGGTGGCGAAGCGTCCTCCGCCCGTCCCTAAGAACGTTAATCTTGTAGACTGATTTTCTGGCATAATCTCAAAGCTTATCTGACTGTCCGCAGAACGCCGGGTTAATGATTCGTTAACCTTGCTGCAGATCATCCCCTATTACGTGCTAGCATATAGAGAGTTGGTTTCCCCGCAGAGTATATATCATGTTAAATTCAATCAATCGTCGTTATTATGCGCACCCTCATAAAAAACGGAACTGTTGTGACTCAGAACAGCCAGCGAGAGATTGTCAACGGCGATGTCCTGCTTGAAGACGACCGCATCATCGCCATCGGCCCCTGTACAGAAGCGGCTGATAAGGTCATTGACGCTAAAGGCGATATTATTCTGCCCGGTTTGATCAATACCCATACCCATGTTTCAATGACTTCTTTGAAAGGTTTGGTGGATGACGTTACCTTTCCCAACTTCCTAGACAAAGTGTTCCATCTGGACGATTTACGAAAACCACGGGATTTAGAAGCCGGAGCCGCTCAGGGCTGTATCGAAATGATCCGCTCGGGAACTACTACTTTCTTAGATCTTTACTATTCTGAAGATGTCATTGCCAAAGCGGTCGAGCGTTCAGGCATCAGAGGTGTGCTCGGCTGGGCCGTCTTAGATCAAGAGTTTACAACACAGAAAGGAGATCCTTTGGACAACTGCAAGCACTTCTATAATGAATTCAAGAGTCATGAGCGTATCTATCCCGCAATCGGACTGCAGGGCGTTTACGTCTGTTCCACCGAGACCTTTATGCAGGCTAAAGAATTCGCTTTTGAAGAAGATCTGACTCTTACTTTCCATCTTTCAGAAACAAGAAAAGAAGTGTCGGATTGTAAAAAGAAAGAGGGATTGCGGCCGGCCGATTACTTAGCCAACATCGGCTTCTTCAACGACCATTGCGTAGCTGCTCATTCTGCCTGGTTAACCATGAATGAAGTCCGTGCGATGGCGCAGGCCGGGGTGAAAGTGTCTTCCTGCCCGGTGTCCAATATGAAACTGGCAACCGGCGGAGTAGCACCCATTCCCGAAATGATCGCAAACGGCATGACTGTTTCTCTGGGTACTGACGGTTCCACCACCAACAACTCGCTGGATCTGTTTGGTGAGATGAAGTTTGTCTCTTTGCTGCAGAAATCAGCCCGCTGGGATCCAACGGTGCTGCCGGCACAGCAAGTGCTTGATTTCACTACCATCAATGCCGCTAAAGCTCTGCGTATGGAACAAGAGATTGGTTCCCTTGAAGTAGGTAAAAAAGCCGATCTGATCATTCTTGACGGCAAAGCGCCTAACCTGCGTCCCTTCTTCCCAGAAACGCTGGTTTCCAACATTGTCTATTCTTCCTACGGCCTCAATGTAAAGACGGTCTTGTGTGACGGTAAAGTCGTGATGGAAGATAAGGAAATCAAATCAATGGATGAAGAAAAGGAACTAGCAGAAGCCAATGCCGCCGCCCAGGAACTTTACGAGTCCATTTAAACACCATGAGGATGGTCTTTTTTGGACCATTCTCATCATATATTTTATGTAATGATGTGACAACACCATATACAAGTGTGACTGTTGCAAAATATGTCAAATCTGATGTAATCTGGCTAAAGAATCATTGTAGTGATTCGAGCCTGTCGCGAAGTCTTGCAGCAAAGTCTTCTTCATTTTCCCACAGAATCATGTTTCTATGCTCAACATCAAAATGTAGTTTATTAATTTTATTTCCATGATTGTCTTTTTTCTCAAACCAGTCCTTATTACATGTTTCAATAATTTTAATTCCTCGCCCACGAGCATACCCAGATTCGTAATAAACTCCGTAATTATTTCCTGTGTAATCAGCAACAACAAATTTAGATTTATTAATTTCAGAGATTATGCGATCATTGATATCTCCAACATAACTTCCTTCATCAACAGTTTCTGCAGTGTATCCAACATAGTTACAACCTTTTTTAATTGCAGATCTGATCATATCAGAATATGCTGTATTAAAGGCCATTGCAATGAATACCTTTTGGGAGTTTTTATTTGAAGAGATTAATTCTTCTGCCCTGAACACACCTTGGGGCGTGAAACATCCATAATATTCCTCAATAGAGGTTGGTGTTTCATACTTTCTTTCAATTTTTAAATAACCTAACATTTCTAGAGCTTTGATTCGAGATGGTACATCACATGGTGCTAAACAATATGCGATGTTTGGTGGGATATCTGTCAGTAATTGAGTATTGAAAACTTCCCTAGTAATAGTATATAGATATCTGAGCAAGGCATCTAATTTTCCTGACATGTTGGGAATCTTAGAACGCACTTCATCGACAGTAATTGAGTTAGGTGGAGTGGAATCTGTAATCCTATCCACTAATGTTGTTCCCTCAGGAGCTTCATTAATTAAATAACCTAATACATCCCAATAGTCTAGTATGTCTAGAATATTTACATCAAAATATAATTTCTTTTTTACATAATGACAGTGATATGTTGGATGATCATCTCCTATATGGTCATAAGTGCATTTACCATCAATTGCTCCACACAATAAACATGGTGCGCCCTTTCCAGTTTTATCCATAATTATCACCCATACATCGTATGAAGTATGATCATATACTGAATACATAAAATGAGTGTAAAATAAGTAAGGATTTTTATCATGAACCTAAGATTCTTTAAAAAAACAGTTTGGAGATTATAAGCACACCTGAATTTCAGAGATGAATATACTCAATCATTCGTTTTGTTGAGGCGTCAACAAATTTAAATATTAAGGCTTGTTGAGTCATCAACATATTTTGGGGATGTTGTATGACTGAAGAAATGAGAACATCAGTTAACAGTACTAATGTCGATCCCAAGACACGTAATATGATCATGGTCGGCTTGGCCTTAGGGATGATTGTCGCCTGTTTGGACGGCACTATCGTTTCGACAGCCTTGAAGACCATTGCACAAGAGCTCAATGGGATGGATATCTACTCCTGGGCAATAACTGCCTATTTACTTTGTGAGACAATTCTAATTCCGATTTCAGGAAAATTATCCGATATCTATGGCCGAAAGCCGCTGCTGCTAGCCGGTATCGCCCTCTTCCTGATTGGTTCGGTATTAGCCGGACTTTCAACCAACATGGTGGAATTGATTGCGTTCCGGGCGTTACAAGGTTTAGGCGGCGGCATATTGATTCCAGTAGCTACAGCCACGGTAGCTGATTTATATCCGCCCGAAAAAAGAGGAAAGGTCCAAGGAATGCTGGGCGCCATTTTCGCCGTAGGTTCAGCAATCGGTCCGCTGCTCGGCGGCCTGATAACAGACAGTATCGGCTGGCACTGGTGCTTCTTCATTAATGTCCCCATCGGTCTGGTAATGATCGCCCTCACCGCGGCTAAATTCCCCTCAATCAATGTTCCGGAAAAGCCTTACATTGATTATACAGGAATTGGCATCCTGAGTTTGTTTATTGCAGATATTCTTTTACTCTTCACCTGGGCCGGCAACGATTTTCCCTGGCTCAGTATCGAAACTGCCGTGATGGTAATTATCGCAGTGGTGCTGCTCTTAATCTTCATAAAAATTGAGCACAAAGTAAAAGATCCTGTGATGAACCCTCATATCTTCAAAAATAAAGTCATGGTCAGCAGCAGCGTGATGATTTTCATTTTCGGCATGACGATGATGGGTGTCCTGACGTTTATCACCGTCTTCCTGCAGATGATCATGGGCTATACGCCAACTGAATCTGGTTACGTCACTTTAGCCTTAGTCGCAGGAATGATGATTACTTCCATCTCCAGCGGTGCTCTCTTAAACCGTACCGGTTACCGGCCCTGGCTGATCGGCGGTCCCGTCTTTTCCTGTATCGGCCTGGTGATGATGAGTTATCTGCACAACGGCAGTGAATTGTGGTTTCTGCTGCTTTCACTCTTCATCTGCGGATTTGGCTTCGGCTGTGTGATGTCAGTGATTATGATTCTCGTGCAGAACAACTCTTCCGAGAAAGAAATGGGTATGAGTACCTCCACCATCAATCTCTTCCGAAACATCGGCGGTACAATGGCTACTGGTTTATTTTCAACCATTATCACTACCGCCTTCATCCAGAAATTGAATGGCATTCCCGGCCTCGCGGAAGCAGGCTATCCCATGAATACTTCCATTCTTAACCACCTGGGTGAAATCACCATTCAGTTTGGACCAGCTTCTGTAGAAAAAATTATCAGCGAATATGGCTCATCCATTGCCCTGACTTTTCTTATCGCGGCCATCATCATCATTCTGGTAGCAGCGGTAGCGATATTTTTGAAAGCCGAGCCGATCCCCCATGTTGAAAAGGATGGTTCAAAAAAGAAAAAGCACCAAGAGGAAGAGAGTTGATAAATTAAAATCGACATACCATAAGAGGTGAGGATCGTCAATCCTGACCTCTCTTAAAATTTTTCATTAGGGGTGATAAAATGTCTGAAGAAGATGACGCGATTGACTGGAGAATGTTCCTGCCGTCCTACGTGCACGCGATATCCAAAGACATTGCCTGCCGATCTTCAGACGTGCTGGGACACTATGGACTGAAAGCCTGCCATCTGCCGTATCTAGTCATTCTTATTCAAAAAGGAAGTGCTACGATGCGCGAACTTACTGAACAGACTGGCACTGACAAAGCAAACACTACCCGTGTAATTTTAGAACTGCGAGAGAAGGGAATCGTTGCTGACGACCGGAAAGAACCAAACAGCCGGAAATACAAGGTCTTTTTAACCGCCAAGGGAAAAGAAATTGTTAAAAAATCAAGAAAAGAATTCGAGTCATCCATCAATGATCTTTTTTCCAGCCTCACGGAAGAAGAGCTGGAGGTCTTGATTAAAATCATGAAGAAAACGAAAGAATCACTTAATAAGTAAACAGCTGGCGATTCACTTCGTCTGCGTTAATTCTTTTTAAATAAAAAATAGGACGGCGCTAAAGGTTACCTTTAGACCGTCTGCTTAAGGAGATTAGTTTTGCAGATAAGGCAGAATAAGATCATAAACGGAACCATAGCCCAGATAGATGCTTACACCTTCAGCAATACAAATCAGACCAAGGATGAACAGCAATGGCCACCAGTTGAGGATTTTGCCAAAGAGTTTGATGATCGATTCAGCGAAGTTGAACAGCATGTAAGTGATAGCACCAAGAATAAAGGCGATGATGATCCGCGGCCAGCCTTCAGCAAGGAAGGAAACGTCAACGCTGCCGATGGTTGTTACACTTCCTAAAGCGATATAAACAATAGCCATAACTAAGAGAGCCAGAAGCGGGGAAATGTGGACGTCCCGCAGCGGTCTGATCATTAAGGCAAAACCGGCGATAGCTACGATCAACGCCGTACTCAGAATCCAATCTTGGTAGTTGACCAAGGCAACGATTACCATTAAGATACCAAAAATAAATCCCAGAGCGGTCAGACCTTTGTAAGAGAAAGAGTCCTTCTTTCTTACATATTGGATGGCAATCAAAACGGCCAAAAGGCCACCAATGATCAGCACAATCTCCAAAAGATAGTCTTGAACCACATTTGAGATGTCGGTCATATCCATACGCCCAATATGGAGGGAGTCGGTTATAAGGTTAGGCCTTTCAGGAGAGCTTCGTGAGAATGTTCAAAAGAACGTTGTTAACTCCTTCTAATCTAAATATGCTTGAAAAAAACTGAAGAAAAGCGTTAATAGCTAGAGATAATTGATTGAGCAATCTACTCCTGCCCTTGAGGCGATACTTTGCAGCAAACGGTAGACATACCAGAAGTTAAATTTGAAGCTCCAGACTGGAGTTCACTGGCTGAAGAAGGAATGATGTCGGCAGATATGCATTTTCATACCCGTTATTCTGATTCGCTGACTGATGTTAAAAAAGCGCTGCAACTAGCAGGAGAAAGAAAAGTCGGTATTGCCATCACTGATCACAATCTGATCGGCGGTGTTAAAGAAGCCTACCACAATGAGTGTGAAACGTTTGTCATTCCCGGCATCGAAATCAGTGCATGGGATGGTCCGCATATTCTCGTCTATTTTTATGATGCTCAGGACCTGTTTACCTACTGGGAGAAAAATATCAAGGACAAAATCCAAAGGAATCCTTGTCTAGCCATTAGATTCAATACGCTGGAGATTTTAGATTCGTTGGAAGATGAACACTGTGTCGTCTCCGCCGCTCATCCCATGGGTTATTTCATGTTCAATAAAGGAATGCAGAAGTGCATCAACCGCGCATACTTGACCGAAGAAACGGCCTCACGGATCGACGCTTACGAAGTTATCTGCAGCGGTATGACCCGCAAAGCTAACGTGGAAGCGTTGGAATATGCAAGAAAATATCAAATCGGCTGCACTGGCGGCACAGACGGGCACATGTTGTCCGAATTGGGAAATGTAGTTACGGCCTCTAAAGCAGACAGTATTGATGAATTTTTAGATAATATTAAAAAAGGAAGAAATTTAGTAATCGGAACTGAAAAAGATACTAAAATGAAAATAATGATGGGTGCTTCAATGTCGCCTTACTATTTTCAACATATTCCCTCGTCATTGGAAATTCACTACAAACAGAATATCGTACGAGTCAAACATTATATTGATACATTTAAGAAATAAATTAATGTTTGGCAGAGTAGTAAAGAATACACTTGTGGGTTATTAGTGATTATATGAAAAAAATTAGAGGGTTACTGGAGACCCTCTAGCATGGTAGAAATACTGGTTTTGAATTTTTCTCTCAGCGTCCGTGAATCATATTCTTCCTGCGTGTAAAGTGTGCAGTATTTTAAATCCTCCAGGAAGGCTTCATTCATCTGCGCCCCAATCTTTTCCGAATAGATCATCGCATTCGTTTCAAAATTCAGCCGCAGACTTCTTTCATCGAGGTTCGCGGAACCTACTGAACAATACTTACCATCGACCACAATCGTTTTTGAATGAACAAAGCCGCGGTGATAGCGGTAAACTTTCACATTGTTTTTCATCATCAGATTAGCATTGTATAAGCTGCTCCAGTAAACGAAAGCATGATCGACTTTGTCAGGGATGATGATTCTGACATCGATTCCCGAGAGAGCGGCGGACTCTAATGCGTCCTTGAGGGTCTGATCGGGAACCAAGTAGGGCGTATGGATGTAAATTGTTTCTTTGGCCAGCATTACCATTTTAAGATATTGCTTCTGGATCGGATTATTTTTCGTATCCGGCCCGCCGGAAACTAACTGCATCTTGTCTGACCCGCAGGTTCCGCAGGGTGGGAAATATTTCTCGTTGACATCGATGTTCTTATCGGTCGCGTATTTCCAGTCCATCAAGAAACGCAGGTTCATCGTGGCCACGGAATTACCGACGACGCGGATTCCCGTATCCCGCCAATAACCAAATGGTCCTTTACCCAGGTACTCGTCGCCGATATTATAACCGCCAACATAGCCGATTTTACCATCAATCACGGCAATCTTTCGATGATTTCTGTTGTTCTTACGAGGGCTGAAAAGCACTGTCGGAAGGGTGTGGAAGAGTGTGAATTCACCACCTGCTTTTTCAAATTCCTTTAATCTCTGTTTAGGGCCGCTGTTCATCCCGATGGCATCGATCATGAACCTTACTTCTACACCTTCGGCGAGCTTGGTGTGCAGCAAGTCCATAAGTTCGTTGACTAACTGATCATCCCTCACAATATAATATTCCAGATGAATGAAACTCTTGGCCTGTCTAATATCTTCAAAAAGATCTCTAAACTTGTCATTGCCGTCGGTATAGAGTTTGATATCATTGTCATCAATATAGAAACTAGCGTTGGCCCGCATCATTCCAGCCGCTACATCTAGGTACTCCTTTTCGGTGGGGTCATCAACATATTTCTTTCCTTCATCCAGAAGAGTGATGACTTTATCGTTGAGCTCTTTGATCTCACTGTCGGGCATTCCCTTGAGTTCAAACCATTTTCGAGTGTAGAAGGTCTGACCAAAGAGCAAGTAAAGGATGAAACCAGCTAAAGGAATGAAAGCCAATACAGCAATCCAAATTAGCGCTGATTTTCTATTCCCCTCTAAGAAGATCAAAGCGAGAATGAGGACTAAGTCCAGAAGGAGAACCATCAGAGCTAAGAGTACGCCGATTGTCATCGCACCAGTAATTATGGATAGCTAAATAAGAGTATTGTAAAAATGGTCCCGACTCCCGGATTTGAACCGGGGACCTGCTGATATCAGCGGCTGAGGAACCGGACATGCCGGGAACCCACTACAGTCAGCCGCTCTAGCCAGACTGAGCTAAGTCGGGAATGTAACTCCCCCATCTATGAATTCATATAAATTCGTTTCCATCAGAGAATTTCGCTGCATCGTTAACTCGCGTCGTGAAAATTATTGCAGTGAAGATTGTTGGCCAGCAAGAATATCATACAGTAAAAGAGAATAAAAAAGGAAAGAGAACTCTGCGAACAGAGTTCATTTTGCTGATTATTGCTTCTTCTTCACTAACCAGAAGGCGATGGCGGCGATGACGAGGATGAGAACGATAGCTGCTGCCAGGTAGTATAAGGTGTTGTTCTGTTCCTCATCGGTTGGTACTGTCGAAGCAGCGGCGATGAAGTAGTATGAGAAGTGATCAGTTTCAAATGATATTGTTTTAGTTTCAGGGTCATAAACTGATTTCTTCTTGACGATGTTGCCGTTATCGTCGACGTAGAAGACTGCGATGTCGTTGGGGTCCTCGCCTGCTTTGAGTTCGTAAGGTACCGTGATTGTTACCGTGCCGCCTAAGTCGTGGATATTTTGCTCACCGGCTTTGGCGTTGAGATCGAAGACTGGTGCGTCACCGACGACTTCTTGCTGCCGTTCGTTTAATTGATCCTTATCGACTTCGCTAATGCTTAACGAAATTTTCTCGCTGCTTTGTTCTGCTAAGTTTTTAGCTGCTGCTGGTGAGAGTTCTAACGTTCCAGCATTTGTTGTTACTTTGATCGCTGTATTCGACTCTGCTAACTTTGATAAAGAATCAGCAGGAAGTTCTGCTTCGTTGCCGTTAACTTGAACTTCAATTTGATGATTGAGTTCTACTTCTTTTTCTGCAAGAGTCTTTTTTAATTCTTCTGTTTGTTTTAATGATTCTTCAATCATTTCCGCCGAGACTTCTTTGTTGTCTGTTTCGATTTTAGTGGTAGAAGTGACTTCAGTTCCTTCTGATGTTGTTGTTACTTCAGCAGAAGTGGTTACACCGGTTGTTTCATCTTCGATAGAGATTTCTGTTTTTTCTTCTACGGTGTTGCCGTCTCCATCTTTAATGACTGTTTCTTTTTCAGTAGTGGTAGTTCCTTCAGGTGTAACGGTTTCAGTTGTTTTTTCTTCGATCGAAGACTGAATGTTGCCGTTCTCATCCTTTAACTCTTCTTTCTTTTCAGTGGTTACTTCTTTTGTACCGTCGTCATGTTGTTTTTCTTCGGTTTTTTCCGTGATGACGGTTGTTGTACCGTCGTCATTAGGTTTGGTGGTTGTTGTTGAACCGTCAGGATTGATGACGACTTGTTCATTGTCAGGTTTGCTAG
>ULSO01028330.1_pt1 | contig 15970 bp, 24 predicted proteins | sample 1956701 | NCBI WGS metagenome assembly ULSO01 (sample SAMEA4835708, study PRJEB28245) | human gut metagenome | biome: gut microbiome; material: fecal sample | place: Denmark | collected 2008 | reverse complement strand
TGACGGCAGAAAATCACACGCGGCGGAGGAATGAGAGAGGTGTTCGCACTCACTACACCTCACTATTATTATCCTCCCTTTCTCCCAGCATGTCAAGCTCTTTTTTGTGCAACCACGCTTCTGCAATCATTGCCACACCAACCATGAGCACCCCGACACCGAACATGCCCAAAATCGCAAACCCCGCCAGTATCATTCCTACCTCCACAACAATACAAGGATCGCGAACAACCCACCTATAAATGCTATCAATGAAATAGCAATACTTAGAATCACCCACATTGTTATCCCTCATATCTTAATACACCTGCCCACGGCAAGCTATAGTACGCAGTAACCGAAATCTCATTGCCCGTTTGGTCACCCGACCGACCACCAACAATACCACCAAACTCATTTGAATGGGCACCCACGTTTTGCCCTCCACCGATATAAAATTCCGTGTGCTGCCCCGGCGTGATTAGAATATCCCCACGTATCAGGTTATCCGCCGTGTTACCCCATCCAGCATGGTAGCTAAACCCAACACCCGTAAGTACGCCTACCATCTCCGATGTACCCGGCAATCCAACATCAAACCCAGCATGGTTCAGCCCTGAGCATACCAGCGAACTGCAGTCATAATTAGGGCCTTCGCGGTACTGCTGGTCATACCCGTGCGTGTTGTCGTTTGCAATATCAATGCACCATTGTACCGCCGTTTCGATGTTCGCCCATGGCGCTACCGATCCGTTGCCACCGATAGACCCGAGTACGTTGAACTCCTTGATTGCGATGTTCTGTATGTTCGAGCTTTTCACCCACAGGTTCTTCTTATTTAGCACCTGTAAGTTTTCGCCGTTAACATCGCATCGGTACTGCTTCACGTCATTGAAGTAGCAAAGATTATCCGAAACAATCGACCCTAGCGCAAACAGTTCTCGCACGCTTCCAGCCGTCCACATCTGCCCAGTAACATACGCAACACCCGGCATTATCTATACATCCTCCCTAAGCGCATAATCTCGCGAAAGTCGTTTTTTAACTGCATTGTTTCGTAACGCATCGCACCATAATTATACGCGTCTTCCAACTCCAGCATAAACGGCAACTTTCGAGCAGCCTTAAACATAAGGATATTTGGCTTATGATCATCCGTCGTAACTGAGTAGATGCGCGGGTACTGCATGTCTACGTCGTTGCTAACGTAATAGATCCAATCGTCGGGGTCTTGCCAGATGCCCATAGCCCTACCCTTGTAACGCAACGTCATGTCATATACGCACTTGCTCGTTTTCTTCGCGATAAAGTCCTGGTTGTCAAGAAGCCACGAGTTATCAACAGCATAGTCTGCATATTCCGTACCCTCGTTGATGTCATACCATGCGCTATGCTTAACTCGTTCCACATTTGCTGGTGGCACCACATTCTCAACGAGCAACAGTTTTTTCTTTCCAAAACGCCTGGTCTTGCTTCCGTTAATCGGTTTATCAAGATGGTAGAAATCAAAGTAGGGGTTCGAGATTGAAACAGCATTCGAGAGGAAGAACACCGGGACAAATCTAGACAAATCACGAACAACTGTTTGATAGAACGTGTTGAACAAGTTCACTTCATTCTTTAAGTAATGATATACACCCTTATTATCGATGATGAACTCGTCGAATAGGATCGTCGACACGTTCTCGAAGTCAAATGACTTCTTGATGTTTGAGGTCGATAGCGGCACTGCCCACCCCATATGCATATCATCGATGTACATGAGGTCGTTCTTGCACTCGAACTTGTGCTGCGGTATGAGCATCGAAAGCTTCTGGAACAGAGACGGCCTAACGCCATGTGTCAGCTCGTCAAGCTCCGTGCTATACCGCCGAAGGTAGATAAACTTCCCCTTTTTATCTAGAAACCGATCACAGCAATCTGCCAACCCGCCGAACGTTTTACCGCTACCGCGCATGCCGATGATGAAGTTATACAAGCTGTTATAGCTCCTCGTGCGTCGAGGGTTCCAATACATGTCCTCGTTTCTGAACAGCTTGTCGAAATCCTTCAAAATAAAACTCCCCTCACCATAAGGCAAGGGGAGCGTACCGCTTTCCAACGTGGTAAAACACAGAGTCTATCACGCTCCCCCATGCCCGGTGGTCTGTTCCAACCCGATAGCCCGGTTTACATGGCGTTTAAGGCTCACGTTGGCGCTGGCCTTATTATACTATTCTTCCTCATTCGTCGGCAACAGACGCTTAATAAGCGCACTATCTTTAAGTGCTGGGTTGATAGCACACACGTTTTCAAGCACGCTCATGCATTCCATGCCGATAATGAGCAAACAGCAACCCTGGGTAAGCGGCACGGTAAACGGCATCGAGGGAATGAAGCCGCTTAGAATGTCAATAACAACGCTCATAACCATAATGAGAATGAGCGCCGCCTTGTGAAAAATCCCTGTCTTTACCTTCGTGGAACTAAACGTGTTCGTCGCGAAAGCCTTAATCAAACCACTGATCGTGTCAAAGGCCACGAAGATGAGCGCACCGATAAAGAATGCATACCTCTCCTCGATGATGCTCATAACGATAACAAACCATGGTTCAGTCATTTCTTCACCTCGATTGTCACTTTGTACGTACCGTTTTCCAAAACCTGCGCCATTTCCTGCTCAACGTCACCTTGTGCCTGCTTCGTCTCGCCAAGGGCGTACTTATCCCATGCTTCCGAGTCTCCATAGAATACATTGAGGTCGAGGTTACCGCTGTATCCAGCAAGCCTGCCCTCATGCGTAAACTGCCATGCGCAGTCGAGACCTGCAACGAGATCACGAACGCCATAGTCTTGCGCCTGCTTGAACGTCATGCTTCCGTTAGGACACATGGCCACCCATCGGCCGCAGTTCTCATTTATGCCCGGGTTACATTGGAACTTGTCATAATACGAATAAATCCACGGCCATATCTTCGTTCTCTCATGAAATCGCTCGATGAACTCATTAGCCCACTCGTCGCTCTGCTCACCCTCCCAATCGAGACAAGGTATCGCATGTTCGTCGTTTCCATTGAAGTAGTTCCCGCAATTGTCGATGAAGTAATCGGCTTCGGCTTTAGGGTCATCGGTGCTCGCGAAATGATACACACCGAGCTTCAACCCATAGCGCTTCGCCTGTTGGAACCAAGGGTCACAGTACGGGTTGACGTAGCCTGTGCCCTCGGTTCCCTTAATCATCACTCCATCGATCTGGCCAACGAGGTTGGAGAGAATCAGGTCGCTTTGCCAGCCGGATATGTCGATGAAGTTAAGCATGGTTCCTTCTATCCAACACTCATCTTATCATTGAAGGTATACGGAATCTTCGCAAACACTGCAATTTGAGTTCCATTAGGAACCATAGTCGTGTTTATGCCAAGTTGGCTAAGCTGTAAAATGCCCGCGTATGCTCCATTAGCTGCATTAATGCACGGAATCCCGTAAGGTGTGTCAACACCGATGAATGTTGATCCGTCAGCAAACCAGTTTGCTTCATGGTTATTTGCCGATTTAAGGAATGGCGGGCAATCAGCAATCGGGACGATGACGTTCGTGCTCGTCGGTTTGGTTCCTGCGGCAAAGATATTTATACCGGTGCTATCAAGCGATACATATGTGTTGTTTCCGAACGCTTCAGACCAATACGAAAACGTTTGCCCGCACATCATGTCGTAATTATCGGTGATGATGGCGTTCATGATGTATTCACCCATGAGCTTTGCGCCGGTTTCGTTCGGGTGAATATTGGTTCCACCCTTGTAGAGCGTCCCCATCTTTCCCGTCCCGATGCTCCAACTTCCGGTTGCCACATAGCAGCCCGTTTCCATACCGGCCTGCTTCATGGCATTTTGCACCGTCATAATAGCGCCATTTGGGAGCTTCCAATCATAGAGCAAGAACGCGCACACCTTCGCATTCGGGAATCCGGTTCGAGCGGTAGTAAACGCGTTCTTGCATGCAGCGTACATCTCGCCCCACTTTGGAATACCGGTGCTGTCCGCTCCGCCCGCATCGTTTCGCCCACCGATGATAAGCACATAGCCAACATCATTCGGGTCGATGCTATGATCCGATTCAATGCTGTTTGCGGCATTTTGAATCTGTTGAATGAACGTCTTGCCGTCAACACCGCCAAGGCGGTACCCACTGCCGCTATCGCCGTAATCGATGAAATTAAACTCGCTGAACTCCTCCTGCATCTGGGATAGGAAGAACGGACAGGGTCCATTCCCAGCCACGTACGAATCGCCAACGACAACAGCAGCGTTTCGGATGATCCCCATGTCATAGATTGCCTTTGGAGAAAGCGCGATACCGCTCGCCGCACCGGCAGCTGTGATGCTATCCGTGACCTTAAGGTGGCCGTAATTGCCCTCGCTTCCCACACCATACAAGGTATCGGCAGATGCGTGATTCGTCGGTGCCTTCTTTGCCAGCTCGCCGTCGATTGCGTTGAGTGCAGCGTTTACATCCGCAGGAATGTTGATCTTTGCCGTCGGCTCAATTGTCGGGATGCTGTAATTAGTTGTCGCCATTACTGCTCCTTATAGACGAATCCATTATTAGTGAGGTCGTTGTAAGTGGAACCAGATTTGAACGAATCGATCGTTTTCTTAAACGACATAACGATGTTATACAATTCCTGGAACTGTGCATTGGGATCTGCCCAGTGAATCCAATAATCAGTATTGGTAATCTCAATTCCCGTGGGCACATTCTGCCGTGCGATATATGAGTTTCCACTTACCTGCACGACATCATAGTATTGATACGTGTTTGCTGAATTCCACTCTTCGGTTATGAAGTTAAACGTGACGCGAGGACCGATTGCAGTGCGCCCGGATGGCACTGCTTCCGGTACTTGCAACTCCTTATCCGTCAGCGTTCCACTAACGGTCGCGTTGTCAGTTGATGCGGTAAAAGATGTAATGTTCGGCATTGTTGCTCCTTAATATTCGAGCTCGATATGATAACTAAAATCATCCTGATTCCATACGAACTTGAAGTTTAGGAAGTCCCAATTTGACGGCATGACAAATTCGAGCCTCCAACAGTCACCGTCCCAATAGAAACCTGGAAAGACATATTTAACGAGTCGAGCAACGAACATGATTAGATTTTTGTCGATATACGATGCAAGTTGGTCAATATAGAGTTCTGCATACTCTCCATCTGCAATTCTATGCAACAGATCGTCAAGCTCTGCAATCTGCTCTTGCATCTGCTTGATCTGGTCAACGCCGACATTAGCATCATTGATAATACCGTCAACAGCCAACACAAGCTTGTTAAGTATTTCGAGCGCCGATAAAGAGCGTGTATCCAACGAATATGGTATGGTCTGGTTCATGCACCAAAGATCGCTCCACCAAGGGAGAATGTTTCCGCTCATGGTTACACCTCCTCTCTATAGTAGTTACCACAGATATTAAATGATACACCGTAGAGGTGCAACGTGGTGCTCGCAGGAACGCCAAGCGGTGCGCTTATCGCACCTGTGTTATCAATCATAAGAATCACCGTCGATAGAACTTCTTCCGTTTCTGCGACAACGCTTATATATAGTGCACGATCTGGGATGCATCCAGAAGGAAGTACGGCCAAACTAGACGTTCCCTGATTCGCAACGACCATGTCGCTCGTGAATATCACATCCTGGATAGTAGAAAGCATGATCGTGGTATCGTCCATGCTCACATCATCAGATAACGTAAGCTCATATTTACCAACATACGGCCTCCACCATGACCCCGCGTTTCCCTGATCAGGCATGCTTACCTCCTATTCATATACCAGCATGAAGCAGGTGGCCACTTCATCATCCTCAACGATCATGCGGTCGATGTTCATAATCGCGTCGCGGTACTTCATCACGAGATCCATCTCAGAGGTTCTGCGCCCCGACTTCTCGCGCCCGGTTAGCCTGTTGCCACCGTAGTCAACATCGTTCGTCCCGCGTCTCGTGCTGTCCATGTTCTGCGTCCCATCGTCAAATGTTACGTTGGTCGCGTACTTGAGGTTCTTCACCTCACCCGTCGGGATCATATTCTCAGGGGTCTCGCTATAGATCGAGGTGTTGGAGTTAGTCGTATCCGTCGTATCGGTCTGCGTGCTCTCGGCATTCTCGGTGTGCGTCTCCTCCATCTTCTCGGTCTCGGTTTCCTCGTACTCGCGCAATGGGTTCGTGATGAGCGAAGCCGAGTAATAGAGCTGGTTGTAATAAGGCATGATGTTATACATAGCCGAGCGCAGGTACCAACGAAACAGTCCGATGGTCTCTAGGCCGATCTCACGCATGTAGTAGGTACGGATGATCTTGTTGTTCAGGCGTGCGCGTTCAGGGCAGTCGCTCATGAGAATCTTGCCATCGGAATAGATCGGGTAATCGTCTAGCCCGAGCGTGCTGTACACAAGCGGCCAATTGTCTTCGGTATGCGCCGCAAGCTGGTTATCCAACGCCTGCTCCACGATATACCGAAGCTTCGTGGTCATGAATGACATAGCTACCTCCTAACTGTTGAGTCCTGCATAGATGCGGTTCATAATGTCATCGACAGTTGTATTTCCGTCGCCATCGTCCATGCCCGCAGTAGGCACGGTACCTTCCTTGTCGGTACGGATGTAGACACCCGAGCGGAAATCAACGTCGATATCAAGCCCGAACTTCTCATTAATCTTCTTCGCCGCATCGGTGCGTGGAACGAGCCGGGTAAAGCGTTGGGCTTCAACAGCACCCATGCCGCCGTACACCTCGTTGGATACCATGCGTTCCTTCTTATCGGTGTTGACGTTCTCCACGCCTACGTAGGTCAAGGCTTGATTGAAGATCTGGTTGCGCACGGCCATAACGTCTGCCGCCGTGAACGGTGCCGAGAGGTCGAGGTTCGTAATCTGATTAGGATTGAAGTTCTTCGTCGTGAGGATCGTCCCGACTCCATCATCGTATTGCTGCAAGACGTTCTCGATCGAGAGTTTCGTCTTCTCATCAACCACACCAACCTTGCTCACCTTCTGGTTTGCCACGTTCATATCGATAGCCATATCGCAGCCGGTGATGCGCTGCGCGAACCATGAAATAACGGGAAGCATGGGGAACCGGAGCTGGTTGTTGTAGATAAGAACGCTATTCTCATCGGTGAGTGGCTTGTTGTATCCATTGATGGAATAGGCCGTTCGGTCTTTCGGGTAGCCATAGAGGTCGAACCCACCATTCACGATAGCTGGAAGGATCGCGTACCCTTCGGGTGCATCCTCGCTGCCGACCATGTCCGCGTCATAGAAGAAGATCGCACACCCACGGCAAAGCAGGAACCATTCAACCGAGCGCGTGTCGATACCCTCGGGAAGGTTCTCCCACTTGAATACCGACAGTGCAATATCGATAAGCCGGGTGAGATTCGCCATATAGCCTGTATAGCGTAGCGCCGAAGCTTCCATCTTATAATCGGTTTGCGTGAGCATGACCCCGCCCAGCTTCATGCTGTCAAGGTTGTAAGGCATGCCGAGCGGTGAATTCATGCCGTTGTATTTACGTGCCATATCACACCCCATTCGAGAGGGAGTAGTTGCCTACATCCCACGTATGCCAAAGCGTCACACCTGCATTATAAATGTTCTGAATCTGCGCCATGTCATCGGGGTTCACGTTACCGTTATATGGGCAATTTGCGAGCTTGACATAATTCCAGCTAGGGCGCGAGGTGAATTCAGGCACCTTGATTCGGTCTACCTCGTAGCCGTACATGTCGAAGAAATCATCCCAGATGCGGGCGTATTCAGCGCGGGGAACACGGATGCGGGTGTACCATCCCCATGTCTGTGTGCCAAGGCGCACGTCGCCGTTCACATTTCCCATAGCCTTATTTGGTTGCTGCGCCATAGTGGCCATATTCCCTAACGATGAAGCAGCACCAGTTATTGCTTGCCCAGCGCCCAAGGCCGTAACAGCAGCAGATGCACCCGCAGCAGGGTTAGCAAGCGTTAGCCCTAACGAGAACGCCGAGCCGAGCATGTTAAGTGCATTGGATACAACATTCTGGCCAGCCCAGTTCGCAAATGTGTCATACGTCCATGGTAGCTTTTGCGATAGATCGACAACGAACGTATTAGCATCCAAGCCACCGATGCTGCCGTTATAATTCCACATGCGGATAATTCCCTGCATGTTCGTAGAGATAGGCGCACGCATCCTAAATTCTAGGTGGTGGTCATCAGTACTTGAAAGCTCGAATAACAGATCAACAGTTTTGCCGCTATAGTCACCCATTTCACAATAGGTGAACGGATAACAAAACAGCTTATTATTTCTCGGCGTGTATCCATCGAGCGAAGACAATTGATTAACTGTATAAGTAAGTTCAGGTGCAGTTGTATTGGTCTGCATCATGTTGTTATTTGATGGTATCCACCCCGAACCCTCGTATGAAAGCGGAATAACATCGCCCGCATTTAGGAAATCATCGCAAACAGCAATAACGTTAGTAATTGCTTCTGCTGCACCCGCTGCGTTAATCGAAGTCATGAATTGCTGTAGTGCTTGCCAACCCACCGATAGGCGTACATCAAACATTAGGAACATTGAGGCCGAATACACGCCGTGATATAACCCACCGGAAACTGCATCGGATGAAATAGCTTCAATTGTTTGTGTCATATAGTGCGGGTATTCAGTAGTCTGAACCACAACATAATCAGGCGTATAGATATGGCGTGAAACTCCATTGTACGTTTGTTCAAGCGGCAATTTTGGCTCAGGAACGGTGTGTACATAGCGCGTATCATCCGCCACGTGCTCGCGCTCGACGTAGCAAGCCGTCTTGTCATAGTCAAACATCCATGTCTGGAACACGTCGCGGGTGAAATGAATAGCCGTGGTTCCCTCATTCAGATACTCAATAGCGCTGATGAAGTTGTAATACCACTTGTTACCATTGTTGTACATGAGGTAGTTATAGCCGTTCAGGCTGTCTGCGTTGACGGGCACCCTAACAATACCGCCCTCCCGGATGAACGTGTAATCTTCATCCGAAAAGGCGGTACTCATGTGGCTTAACATCTCGCTCGTCTGCGCGCTTGCAGAGCCGAACCAGATGGTGTGCCGATAAGACGAGTCAAAGGGCACCCGACCAAGGTATACCTTAGAGTCGGGCATGATTGAACCTCCTAGCGCGCAACGACGGTGATCGTTCCAGTACCAGTCGTCCCATCAACTGCCTTTGCCGTGACGGTGATCTGCGTAGATGCAGGCTCGTCAACTGCAATCGTGAGCTGATTGCCCACAACGCGCGTTCCCTCCTTCGTCTGGCCGGAGATGGAGAACGTGACGTCCTTGTTGAAGATTCCCGTTCCCTCTACGGTAGCACCGAGCACGACCGTGGAACCCTGCGCCACGTTGGCAGTAGCAGGAACGACCTTAACACTCGTAATCTCGCCGCCCGCGTAATCGAACAACACGCCCTGCGCGAACGGAGACACTGAGAACGTGTACCACGCATGCAGGAAGTAGTTCCAGTAAAGCCCGCTGCCGTTGTAGTTGTCCGTCACCTCTTGGAAATTCTCCCAGATCTGGAAGAAGTCCTTTTCGCAGGCGATGAAGCCGACCTTCTGAAGATTCGTAAGGTTGGTACCCGAGATGTGCGCGTAGCCCTCGGTACCCTCGAAGAGCATATCGAGTCGGTCGTAATCCATATCAGAGAACGAGTCAATGCCGATGACACGGCCATAGAACGTGGTTCGATCCATGTTGAACGCGGCGGCGAGCACATCGACATCCTGCGACGCGAGCAGGTCATTCGACATGATGATGTACAGATCACTCACGTTGTCCACGGCGTTATACACATGTGCCATGTTGTACTGCGTGCCGAGGATGGTCATGTTGAGTGCGGTCGAGCGAGCCGCCTTGACCACCGAGGGCATGTTAGCCGGATCGGTGAAGTCGGGAATCTGCACGTTAGGCATCTGGCCGGAGATAATGAGCTTCGCAATCATGTACTTCGTGGTCTCGTACATATCCTTCTGCAAGGACTTATACATGGACTGGATGCAGCCCTGCACGAGATCCACGATACCCTGCCACGAAAGGAACGCCTGCCGAAGCTGGTCGGTCGTGATGGTCAACGGGTATTCCTTCTGCCAGTTCATGACATGGAACGCGGCGCGCACATCGGGCACATTGCGCTCGAACACGCGAGCAGGTGCCTTGGTCGGGTCGAAGCTGCGCACCTTAATGAGGTTGACGAAAATTTCCTCGATGGACTCACCGAACTCCAAACGGCCTTGCAGCGTCCACGCAAGCGGGCTGTTCCACATCTTGCTCGTAAGGATCGTCATACCGATGCGGTTCATCAGGGCGTAGAGGAACGCGTTGCGGTTCGGCTCATAGCCCGTGATGAACGAGTAGATATTCATAATCGCTGAGTTATCGTCGGGAATCTGGACGGTCTGGCGCGACTCACCCGGCATCTGTGCAAACTTGATAACGCCTGCATTGGCGGCAGCCTGCGCAAGTGCGGGATCCTCCGCGAAAACGGCGGACACGACGTTCTGGCCGGTCAGCTCGACGTTCTTTGCATTGCGCACGGCGGCGCTAGGTTTGGTAGGCATTGCTTATCCCTTCGTTCGATCAGTAAACAGTTCTTCGAAAGATTGCGCGGTACCGTTCTCGATAACGTCCTGCTTCACGCGGTTCATAATCTCACCGTTCGTGATAACGTGACGTGCGTAACGGTCTCGTGCGTCCTTCAGCTCAGCGCTCAGATTATCCGCGAGCGCAACGGCCTCGTCCCGCTGGACACGCAAATCATCGCGGTCTTGCTGCAACGTGTTGAAGTCCTCTCGGGTTACAACATCCGCAGGCGCGCCCATACTTTCCTCGTCGAAGTTTTCATCGTCGATAAATACGTAGGGCATTACTACCTCCTATCTCTCGTGTAGCTTGAACGTGCCCTCTTCAAAGTATATACCACCCGGAACGCGATGTTGGTAGAGCTTACCGGGGTATTCTGCGCCAGCCACGAAATTATCCATCGTCACATACGGGTAACAAGAATCAGGCAGGCCGGAGCAATGTACCGTCAATTCCTCCTTTCCCTCCTCATGGCAGATATAAGCTTTAGCACCGAGCGTCTTGAAGTCACGATACACGCCGTCATGCCCCCATGCACCGAGCGCGTAATCATCAACGTGCATGCCCTCGGGCGGTTCGGTGCCGAGTATCTTCACCGAATCGGTATCCGAGTAGACGAAACGATCACCGCAGGCTTGGGCAAAGCGGATGGTATAGGCGCGCCCGTAGCTCGTCACGAACACGGCGGCAGCTGTGTACACCGGATCACGCTCCTCGGGCTTCAAGTCCTTATAGCGCACCACGCCGTCAACAAGCACTGGGCGACGGCCTATCACCTCCATGCGCGACGCGAGCTTGCCATAGAGCGAATTGAGATGGAGCTTTGCAATCTGCCGCATGCCGCCGTTTCCCTCCTTACCTGCCTTGATTTTTATCTCCATCCACTTGTCGATATACGTGCGGAAAAATCTCATTCGAAGCGTGGAACTTGAAGCCACCATACCACGCGAGCACGTCAACATCGTATTGCTCGCACAGCAGCTCATAATCCACGTTCGTTAGCGTAACCACCTGCTCTCCCTTAGAATCAAGAACGTACTCCTTGGCCAAGAATTCCAACGATTTACGGAATTGATGCGAGGGGATCTTGCCTGCCTTGATCTTGAAGCTCACCATAAGCTGCGCGATCCATAATGGGTACTCCTCGTCAGGTTCCGGTTCTCCGTCGAACGGTTCAGGATAGCCATAGGGCATCATCTCGCCGTGGCACCCGTACATGATGGAGGGATACAGGCTGTTCACATCCCATGAGGACATTTCGCCAAGCACCTGCCCGACATATTTCGGGTTGGCGTAGGTAAACCCACCTCGGTATGCTTGCCGGATGAAATCATCGTCCTCTTTATCCACAATGGGGAAAATGCGTCGAAAAGCTTTGTTTCCGCCAACTGTTTGCTTGAAGTCATTGAGCGCGTTCGACCCGCTGGTCATCTTCACCTCGCCCATACGCAACATGAGATCGAGCGCATGCGATAGGATCAGAACATCACGTTTGAGATAATCAAGTTCCTCGTCCGTGATAACGCGGCCAACCTCGCGATGCTCAGTGTAATCAATATCACCCTTGCTCATGGGCATGTCGAACGTTTTCGCCATGCGTGCGATTGTCATCGGGATAATCTTCAAGCTGTCGAAAATATCGATCTTCACACCGTGCGGGAACTTCAGATTGATTGCATATACCTGATTCATGTCCGAGATGGTGGCGGAGAACTCCCACGGGCGCAGGTGACGCGAATCCTCGTTGAACGTCCACCCGTAATTAAGCAAGAAATCGAAGATGAATGCACCATCGAACGCAAGATTGTGGAAATACACGCGGCAGGACGGCATGAGCGCGAGACGCTGCATGAACGATTCAAGGTCGTTGCCATATATAAAAGAGTTATCAAAGCCGACTTGCGCGAGACCCCACGCCCATACACGCACATCATCCGGATCGGTCGTTGTCTCGAAATCGGCCGCGAATGCCAAAATGTTTTTACTCATTGTCTGCCCACCACTTCCTGCGCATATCACGCCAGTAATCGAGGATGTTCTGTGCCTTCTTCTCTATATACGTTCTATCTATACCTGGGTAGAGATAATCGAACGTACCGTATTCGTCATAGTCATAGAACACCTTGTTGATAAGATCGACAGGCTGCTCCATAAGCTCATTGATAATCTTCTTCACCTCGTCGTATTGAGGTGCCCACTTGTAATTACGTTTCCATTCAGCCAAGTAATTAGCAAAGTAGGTTCTCAACGCGCTAATGTTGCCGCCTGAATATTGAAGCGCCATACGTTGCAAATGTTGCACGTTCTCAGGTGCCACGGTTTGCTCATTGGGCATAAGGTAGGTTTCATTTATCAGGCGGCGCGTGTATGTGTTGGCCGGTTCGTATTTACCGTTGCGCACCCGAACCTCTCCGCCAAGCTCATGAAGCCTCTGCAATCGCCAACGATTCACGACCGACTTTGCCACGACGCCCTCATGGTACTCGTAATTGGTCATCTGGTGTGCAAGGTCGATGTCGAGCGCACCGGGGCGCATGATGCGTTGCAATGATGCGACGCGCATATTGAGCTGCGAAGCAGTATCGATGCGGTCAATCTCGCTTGCAACATCGGTTTTCGGCGGGAGCAAGAACGCAAGGCCAGTGCCCTTATAGCGTTCCTGCGCCTCTTCGATGGCGTCGTTATACGCCTGCACGGCACGATCGAGCCTGTCAACCTGGGGCTTAATCCACCTAATGGGCGCATATCGTCTACTCATCCGCAATCACCACCTTGAACTTGATGAAATCAGGTGAGCGGTACACAACGTCGTTAATGGCCACGTAATACCCTCGTGTCTCGACCTGGCGGTAATACTGGAACAAGCCGAGCATGCCGGAGTCGATATGATACTTGAAACGACGCGTGAGCGATGAAGTAGTGCCGCGCATATGCTGCGTTGCGTACTCCTTAAAACGATTGAGATGCGACGCAGACGTGAAGCGAAACGTCACGTTGTCGAGCCTGCATTCGAACTCGGGGTTAGAGAAATCATAGGATACGCCGTATTTTGTGATGTTAGCCATGTATTCACCTCCTAAATATGAAAAAAGACCCGACCCATACAGGCCGGGTCTTACGATCAAGTGGTTACGCCACGATTGCGAAACAGTACATGCGACCAAGCTTGGCCTTGCGCGCCTTGAACTCAATCTCAATGGGGTGCTCCTCGTCAAGCTCCAAGCCATTGCTCGAAATCATGCGGGCGAGTCGCTCAGTCGAGGAGTACATACCGACGGAAAACGCCTCGTAGGTGTCCCCGTTGTCGGCAAAGAGCACGACGTGCGGCATCTGCTCAGGCTCACCCGTCGTGTCGTTCACCGTATCCACGACCTCGATGAAGAAGCCAACAAGATTGATATGCTCGCCGATGCAGTCCTCGACCTTGTGATCGGCACCCATACCAGCGTTGAACGCCTTGGCCATGCCCTCGGCAGTGGTGGTGTCAAAGCTGGCGATGGTGTTGAAGCGATTCATGCTCTCCGCGGCGTTGAGGGCAACGTTGTTGGTCTTGGTGAGTTCGGTAGTCATGATGTTTACTCCTCAATAATACGATCGGTTGCAACTGAAAGAAATGCGTCAATGGTGGCTGTATACATGTGCAGTACGCCGGGCGTGATGTCGATAGGCGTTCCGTTCTTCACGGGATATCCTGCTGCCTTGAACTCACGCCGGGCAGTGCGCTCGTCTGCGGTGGTTGCCAAGTAATCAATCTCATACTCGGGAACCAGCTCCGGGTCTCCTCCCTCCTCCTTATCGATTCGGTAACTCACTGCGTGATATTCGCGCAGTTTTCGCGTGATGGTGTTTGCCATGTACTCTCCTTCCTCACGCGGTTTACAACAGTGTAGCAGTTTGGGCGCGTTTCATCAGATTTTCACTCACTTATTGCGGTAGTAATCTTTCAACTCCATCTCACTGTTTGATTCGAGCTTACAGGCGAGAATCTGGATGAAGACTAGGTATGTGCCGAAGTTCATCGACCAATACATTTCATTGAGAACGTCGATCATGGTGCAGATGTCGGGTGAGCGCTTCATACGATAATACGTGTTGCGTGCGTCTCCCTGCTCAACGTCTCCTGCGCGGCAATGGCGCAGAGCTGTTTCTAATGCCTCCTTGAAGCAATCTTGCATGCGCGGCGCGAACATGTATATCACCAGATAACAATGAGTGTGATGATTATTAAATACAACAGAAATAAGAATAAGATGAAGCCATCGTACCTCATGCCGTCCACCTCACAACCCAATAAGAGATGTAGCATGCGACGAACGCGAGAAATGCGATTGATAGGACGGGGTAGCAAGTGTATAGGACGGTGCAGGCATTGATAATGCTACTCATTGGGTTCATCATCTCCTAGAAATTGTTCTGGCAAGAGTCGTGAATCGAGCAGTCCTTGATGGCGCTGAGCGGCTTGGACTTCAACGTCTTGAAATTCCTTCTCATGTTTTTTGAGGTCTTGAACGTTAGCCAGCGCAGCTGCCCACCATGGAATACTCCGCACGCTATTATCACGATAGCGCTTCATCGTTCCTCCTAATCCTCAAACATATTTCCAATTTCAACCGCTGCATAATGAAAGCCGCGTAAATAATCAGACGGGCGCGTATTCGAATCAAACATATCGAAAACGGATTCGCACCACGGGAATTTATCAAGGCTAGTCTCGATATAGTACTTCATCGTAAATCTCCTAGTAAACACGGCGCTTATACGGGCGCACTGCTTGCATGACGTAATAGAATTCATCATCGGTCAGGTCACCGACACTCCAAAACTTGCGCTCGGGATGCTCACACGCATACGCGTAAACGATATTGAGTGCCAACGTAGCTGCTCCACGCTTGAACACCCGACCACCGATGCCGAAGCAGCGGCGAAGCTCGTTACGGATATTGCGAGCGTGAAACTGTATGGTGGTCAACTCTTCAAGCTCTTTAATACTGTGCATCTGTGTTATTGCAACCATTTCACTCCTCCTTATTTAGAATGGCCACATGCCCGCCCACGCGGATACGTGGGCGGATTGTAGCTATTCGGTCTTTTCGAGGTGAACCATGAGCCTATCGCGCATATATGCAAGCGCTTGCGTTCGACCCTCGTAATACCAGTGCATAGCTGAATCTGTATCGCACTGCGCTTGCAGCGTGCCAGCACGTGCTATCTCACGGTCGAGTTCAATAATTTCGGCGATGATATCCATATTTTCCTCCTTATTAGAATGCCAACATGTACGCGTGCACGTTTAATGCGCGCGTACTGTAGGCGTTCCAATGTACCCGGTTCCCCGGTGCTTCT
>ULSO01090620.1_pt1 | contig 15992 bp, 15 predicted proteins | sample 1956701 | NCBI WGS metagenome assembly ULSO01 (sample SAMEA4835708, study PRJEB28245) | human gut metagenome | biome: gut microbiome; material: fecal sample | place: Denmark | collected 2008 | reverse complement strand
CTGCTGCCACAACAGGGGCTGCGGTTGCTTTTCGGGAATACTGAACATTCTCTGTGGCAGAAATTCTTGTAACTGCTGCGGTTACGACGCATATTATGCTTCGCAGTACAGGTTGGGCTGCGGCTGTTCCTCAGGCTCGAACAGTTGTTGCGGTTCATCGTATTCGCACGGCTGTTGCGGTTGCAGCTCCTCGTGCTGCGGTTCAGATTGAGCAAATAAATTACGGGCGCAGCCTTTGGGCTGCGCCCGTCTTTGCGCATACGTATACGATTGTTGCAGAAAATATATTGTATGAGGGACCTGTTCGCGTTCTACAAACAGTTTTCGGACAAGCGCTATTCCACGATAGCGGGCACGCTTGTATATTTTCTTCTTATGAGCATCGCGCCTTTCATGCTTTGGCTGACGCTCCTTCTCGGTAATGTTGACCTTGAAAGCATAATTTCGCATTCAGTCTTCGAGGCGGTGCGTCCGCTCCTTGAATATCTTCAGAAATCTGCGCAGAACGCGGCGGGAGGGGCGGGAGCCGTCTTATTGCTGACGTCGCTTTATTCCTCGACGAATTTTTTCTATCATTTGAGAAGAAGCGGCGAAATTATTTACGATAGCGAAAGCACAAAGGGCGGACTGAAGCTCAGGTTGTCCTCGGCGGTCATAGTAGTAGCTGTAATTTTATGCACGGCAATTATTGCGGCGCTGTTTTTTATAGGAAATTACATGTTTTCCCGCTTTCTTCCGTATTGGCTCAATGAATTGTTCCAGATTGCGCTTATCGGCTTAACGTCTTTTTTCGGTGCAGTTCTTTTAAATATGTTTGCCTGTCCTTATAAGTTAAGGTTCGGTCTCGCGGCAGGTGGCAGCTTGCTTACTACCATGCTGTGGATATTGTTTGCCGAAGGCTTTACGATTTATCTCCGCTATGCGGGTCCGTCCCAGCTTTACGGTGCGGTTGCGGCAATAATAGTTTTTCTGCTCTGGTGCTATCTTATGACAAACAGTCTGGTTATAGGTATGATTTATAATGGCTTGAACCTCAGCGACAAAAGATTAAAAACTCATTTCTGAAAAAATAAAACCCGACGGCAACAGCCGTCGGGTTTTTAGTTTTATCAGTATTTTATTACGGTGGCAATCGCGAGCGCGCCTGGTCCTATATGTACGGCAACGCTTAAAGAAAGGGGGTCGTTGAAAGTAAATTCGACGTTCGGGAAAGCCGCTTTTACCTGTTCAGCAAATTCGGCTGCTTCCTCGGCGCAGTTTGTGTGCGCGACGCAGACGGTCATTTTACCCTCTTTGTACTCTTTCGCAAATTCGTTTTCAAGGTCGTTTTTCACGGCGTTGATCATTGCAATCTTTGCATCGCTCGTTTTGCGCACCTGGGCGTATTTGTCAAGCCTTTCGCCGTGTATCTGAAGTACGGGCTTTATTTTGAGCAAAGTGCCTATCGCCGCCGCGGCGGGCGTAAGTCTGCCGCTTTTTTTGAGGTATTTGAGAGTGCTCAATGCGATGTAAATGGACGAGGTAGGTGTGCGCTGTGGCTGTAAGCCAGTCGTAAATTTCCTTTGCGCTCTTGCCTTCTTTAATCATCTTGAGCGCGTCGACGACGCCCTGTTTCTGGGTTACAGAAACTCTGTGATTGTCGAGTGCAAATACCCTGCCTATAAATTCGGGTTCGGTCTCGGCCATATGCTTTATAGTGAGGGCTGTTTCCGAAAGTCCGCTCGAAAGGGGCATATATAATATCTCGTCGTATTCTTTTAATATTCTGCGCCATCTCTCAGCCACGTCGTAAGGGTTGGGCTGTGAGGTTGAAACGGTCGTTCCGTCCGCTTGCAGAAATTCATAGAACTGCGCCTTTGTAAGATTTTCTTCCTCAAAATATTTTGTATCGTTAATAATAACGGGGGTGGGCTGTATCTCTATGCCGAGTGCTTCAGCTTCTTCGACAGAGTAGCCGCAGTTGCTGTCGGTTACTATTTTTACGCTCATAATTTTTCCTCGTTTGTGTACGAATAAATTTGCATGCTGAAATTAATCAGATTTGTTACGTTTATTATATTACAATATGCCTGTTATGTCAATATTTAAAGTCCGTACTCATGTACGGACTTTTTACTGAGAGATGTCAATATTTTACAGTTGCCGCAACTGCCAGAGTGCCGGGTCCCGTATGGCATGCAATGCTTAAAGACAACGGCTCTGTGAAAGTGAATTCAATGTCGGGGAAGGCGGACATTACTTCATTTTTAAATATCTCGGCTTCGTCGGGGTTCTGCGTATGAGCGACGGCAAGCGTCATTTTGCCTGCCGCGCGCAGGTCTGCAAAGCGCGTTTCCAGGTCGTGCTTTATTGCGTTCAGCATAGTCGATTTCGCATCGGCAATCTTTCTCACCTTTGCAAACTGGTCGAGTTTTCCGCCCTGTATCTGAAGTACAGGCTTTATTTTGAGCAATGTGCCGATGGCGGCGACGGCGGGCGTAATTCTTCCGCCCTTTTTTAAGTATTTAAGGGTGTCAACCATAATGTAAATACTCGACTGCGAACCAGTCTCGGTCAAAAATTTTACTATTTCTTCGGGAACTTTGCCCTCGTCTGCCATCTTTTTGGCGTCAATTACGCTCTGGCGCATAGTAATTGATATGCGCTTGTTGTCAACCACGAAGACCTTGCCGCTGAATTGCGTGTCCGCGAGGTGTGCGAGGGTTGCATATGTCTGCGAAAGGGCGGATGACATAGGTATGTGAATTATGTTGTCGTATTCTTTGAGAATATCCGTCCACATTTCGCCCACGTCGTAAGCGCTGGGCTGGGAAGTGGAAACCTGCGCGTCCGCTTTAAGTTTTTCGTAAAATTGTTCCTGCGTCAGAGAAATATCTTCAAAATACTGTTCTCCGTCGATAAGCACAGGCATGGGCACGACGAAAACGCCCAATTCGTTGGCCTGATTTTGCGTAATTCCGCTGTTGCTGTCTGTTACAATAGCAGTTTTCATGGTTACCTCTCTTATAAGTTGAGTAAATTATAACGCAAACGGTTTGATAAGTCAAATTTAATACTTAAAAGTTTAAAGTTCGGCTATAGCCTCTATTTCTACGAGGCAACCCTTGGGAATATCCTTTACTGCAACACAGCTGCGTGCGGGACATGACGTGAAATATTCCTTATAAACTTCGTTGAATTCTGCAAAATCGGCAATGTCTGCGAGGAAGCAGACAGTCTTTATTACCTTATCCATGGAAGAGCCTGCGGCTTCGAGAAGCGCTTTGACATTTTTGCAAGCGCGGTGCGTCTGTTCGGTTATGTTTTCGGCGGTTATTGCGCCCGTCTGAGGGTCAGCGGGTATCTGACCGGAAGTGAAGACGAGGTTGCCGCATATTTTAGCCTGGGAATAAGGTCCTATTGCCGCGGGAGCGGCGGAAGTGCTTACGGTTTTCATTTATATCTCCTTATAAAACTTTAAATCCGTTTTCTGCAAGTTTGCGCTTGATTTCGTTTATATGTTTTGCATCGCGCGTTTCAATCTGCAATTTAAGGTAGCAGCCGTTTACCGCGCTGCCTTCGTTGGTTCTTTCGTGCAGAACGGCTGTAACGTTGCCTCCGCATTGAGCTATTACCGTGGAAACGCCGACAAGCTGTCCGGGTTTGTCCAGAAGTTCGAGGGTGAGAGAGCACTGTCTGCCGCTCATGAGAAGTCCGCGGCTGATTACTCTTGAAAGTATGGTAACGTCGATGTTGCCGCCCGAAATGAGGCAAACGACTTTTTTGCCCTTGATGTCGGGAATTTTGCCGAACATGACTGCGGCAAGTCCTACCGCGCCCGCGCCTTCTGCAATCATTTTCTGCTTTTCTATGAGCGCAAGTATCGCCGCCGAAACCTGGTCGTCGGTTACCGAGACGATTTTATCGAGATATTTTGAGCAAAGCTCGAAAGTAAGTTTACCCGGCTCTTTTACCGCAATGCCGTCTGCAATGGTAGAAACGGAGGGGAGGCATTCGATTTTTTTGTGCTCGACCGAATTGAGCATGGAGGGCGCGCCGGAGGACTGAACGCCGTAAACTTTTACCTTGGGGTTGAGTGACTTTACTGCGAAAGCCACGCCCGAGGCAAGTCCGCCGCCGCCGATAGGTACGACTATTGCGTCAACGTCTTTGAGCTGATCTATTATTTCCAGACCTATAGTGCCCTGACCTGCGATTACATCCTCGTCGTCGAAGGGGTGAATGAATGTGTAACCCTTTTCTTCTTTAAGTTTTTCGGCATAATTATGCGCGTCGTCATAGACGCCGGGAACGAGTTTAACTTCTGCGCCGTAGCTCTTTGTGGCTTCAACTTTGGAAATGGGAGCGCCGTCGGGCATGCATATTATAGATTTTATGCCGAATTTTTTCGAAGCCAGCGCAACGCCCTGCGCGTGATTGCCTGCCGAGCATGCGACTACGCCGCGGGCTTTTTCGTCTTCGTTGAGCTGGGAAATCTTGTAGTAAGCGCCGCGGACCTTGAATGAGCCCGTTATCTGCAGGTTTTCGGTCTTTAAATAAACTTCGCAGCCGCTCTCTTCGGAGAGGACGGGCGAATATATCATATCCGTCTGTCTTATTGCGTCTTTAAGCACATAATGTGCATGATACACTTTGTCTAAACTTAACATTTTGTACCTTCGAAATTAATAAATATACAAAATATTATATATTCTGCGCCCGATTATGTCAATCAAATTGCATAATGCTTAAAGCATATGCATTTAAAATAATGTCGGACTATATTTTCATATATTATTATCTTTTTGAATATCCTGTTGAATGGAACAATTTTTAGTAAATATATAAAATTATCAGGCAGGGCTTGTAATTGACAAAATTTAAGATTGTTGAATATAAGCGGTCAAAAATGCTTGAAATTTTTTAAAGTATGTTATAAAATAATTAAGTCGTGCAGAGATGGCAGAGTGGTCGAATGCGCACGACTCGAAATCGTGTTACGTGGGAACACGTACGGAGGTTCGAATCCTCTTCTCTGCGCCATGGCTATATTTTGTGTTTTTATGCAATGAGAGACACAGGATATAGCCCATTTTTTTTGCGTAAATATAATTGCTGGGGTAAATAGTGGGGTAATTAATCGTCGTCTTGGAAGACTTTTTACTCAAACAAGCGGAGCAATGATAGCAGTAGAACCTTTTGTCAATCAAAATCTGGCGTTTTAAAAATTAATTGCTTGCATCCGAAAAGAGTATTTCGCCAGATATTAAACCTTTTACATTAACCAAAAAATAAAAATCGCCGCTCTGAAAAAGAACGGCACAAAAAAAATGCAAGGAAAGTTTCGCCGCTTACTGCCAAATTGACTGCGGAGAACAGGCGAGATAATTTGCATTGTTATTCTCTTGCGAGGTTATGAATAAATAATATGCTTGGAAGATAACGGAAAATTGAATAAATTGGCATGTAAAAGAATGAAAATCATAAAAAAGGAAGCGCGCCATGCGGATTAAGCCCCGCCAAGCAAAAGTTGCAACGCTTCCAAACACAACATTTCTGTTGCAAACATATTTTACACAAATTTTATAAAAAAGTCAACAATAATGTTAAAAATAAGACGAATAGGTAGAGATTGAAAACAATAACACGTATATTTACGACAATCGTAAAAATAGTATAAAAAACCCAGAGATTAAATCACTCGGGACAATGCCGCAATTATGTCGGCGTAAAAGTCTTTGCTTTATTAGCAAATTGCGATGTCATATATATTATAACATGTTTCAAAGATAAATTAAGACTGAATGAGGGGCTCGTAAAGAAAAAATAAAAAAGCAAGTAAGCCCGTAGGTTGAGAACCTACCAACTTGCGTTACTTGCCTTCAATACAACATTTCTGTTGCATATATATTTTATTCAAATTTAATAAAAAAGTCAACCATTATGATTAATCGAACTTACTGCGGGCAGTATTGTACAAAAATTTGCTAATTGCCAGCAAAGAGCTCAGGCTTAAAGCGTGTTTTATCTACGTTTGTTCGCCTGACAGACCGCTCATTTCCTTTTACTGTAAACTAATAACTCCGCGTTGTTGCGCTGGTTTCGAGCATGCGCGGCATTATGACTTACGGTACGTTATATTTAAAATAATCACTAATAAAAAACTCAAATGCAAAATCGTTTGCCGCAGATTGTCAAAGATTATTTTGACAGATTGCCAATGGTTGTTTTATATGATAAACATTCCCTAAAAATTACAGATATTTCTTACTTATAAGGAATACCTTACATAAATCAGCCCTTAATAAGCGGGTTAAATTTATTCTGTTCTTGCGCCTATTATATGAATTCCGCGCGCTTTCGCAAAGTTGTAGGAAGAAAGCGGGCGCATAAATGCGTCGTCGCTGTGCGCGGCAATATAAATTTTTCCCGATTTAATCGCGACGACAACGGGGGAGTGATAAAAATCGTTTGTAGCCGTTCCAAGCTGAATTATATCGCCCGGCATCAGATGTTCAAGCGGGGTTTCCACGGCGAACGGACCCGTCGAAAGGTTATCTACAAGAAAATTATAAAGATACTGAACGCCCGTCCATGATGGAGTGCGATTGTTTACGTCTATGTAATACCAGCCGAAGAGCGGTTCATAATTCATTATCCCGCAGCCTGCAAAAATGCATTGAGAAGCAAAGTTTGTGCAGTCTCCGCCGATTTTGTCAAAATTGTAGTATAGCGGATTTCTTTTGAACGCCCATTTCTTGGCGTATTGTACTGCGGACTGTCTGTCATAAGCTATTATCATAATAACATATTATGTAATTTTTACCTCGCCGCGTTCGGCTGCATGAGATATTGAAAAAATTTTTATCACGTGCTATAATGGGAAAAATAAAAAAACGGAGGTAGTCCGTTTATACGGATTTATGCATAAATGAATATTAAAGGCGGAATTATCGACGCTCACGCACACGTCGTACAGTATATTGCCGGTTTCACTTCGCGCGGAGAACTGAGGGGGATAGGCAAAGGCATGGCTCGCTATGCAGACGGGCAGACTTTTGCCATGATACCGCCCGAATACGGCGATTATGGATTTTCTCCCGAGAAACTTATAAAAATTATGGATGAAAACGGCGTCGAAAAAGCTGTATTGTTACAGGGGCAGTTTTTCGGATTTCAGAATGAATACACCGCCGAAGCGGTGAATAAATATCCCGAAAGATTTATCGGCGCGGGGAGCTATGACCCATTTTGCGCGCGTGCGGAGGACGTTAAAAGACACCTTTTTAAAGAACTTAATTTCAGGGCAGTTAAATTTGAAGTGAGCAACGGTTCGGGGCTTATGGCGTATCATCCGCCGATTGATCTCGACGGCGACGTCATGAACGCCCAGTATAAATATGCCGCGGACAACGGTCTTACCTTCGTTATAGATATCGGAAGACCGCGAAATTGCTGCTGGCAGACCGAAGCGCTCGCTTCTGCCGTAAAAAAATACCCGCAGGTTACATTCGTAATTTGTCATCTCCTTGCGCCTCAACCGCGCGACGAGCAGCTTTTTGAAAGGGAAATTGCGCGTTTTGCGCTCAATAATGTTTACTTTGACATAGCTTCCCTCGCGCATAATCAGCATGAGCAGTACCCTTACCGCGGCGCGGCAAAATACCTTGAAATTGCAAAAAACATTGTTGGCGCAGACAAACTGATGTTCGGCACCGACGCCCCCGGCAACCTCTGTCGCGACAGCTATGTCCACCTTGCGGACTATATTGAAAAGAGCGGTGTGTTTACGCAGAGCGAACTTCAGTCGGTTTTCCGCGATACCGCCGAGAGCGTGTATTTCTCAAAATAAATATAAATAACACTTATACCAGTTATAACTTATTGAAATAATGCATTTAATGCATAAAATTTGTATAATTTCAGAAATTATGTTATACTTAAACAGTCGTAATTTTTACGGCAATATCTATGAGAAAAATTTATGCAAACAAGGTTTGCGATAAGGAGAAAAGTATGACATATGTAGAGACCGTGCTTGAGAACCTCAAAAAGCACAATCCAAACGAACCTGAATTTCATCAGGCAGCTACCGAAATTTTAACTACGCTTGCTCCCGTGGTAGAAGCTCATCCCGAATATGAAAAAGCGGGACTTCTCGAAAGATTTGTCGAGCCCGAAAGAGTGGTAATGTTCCGCGTTCCCTGGGTAGATGACAACGGCAAGACACATGTAAATAAAGGCTATCGAGTACAGTTCAACAGCGCAATAGGTCCTTACAAGGGAGGTCTTCGTTTCCATCCTTCCGTAAATCTTTCAATAATCAAGTTCCTCGGACTTGAACAGATACTTAAAAACAGCCTCACAGGTCTGCCCATCGGCGGCGGCAAGGGCGGTTCCGACTTCGACCCCAAGGGCAAGTCTGACAGAGAAATAATGGCATTCTGCCAGAGTTTCATGACAGAACTTTATCGCCACGTCGGCGCAGATACCGACGTTCCCGCGGGCGACATAGGAGTAGGCGGAAGGGAAATCGGCTTCCTTTTCGGTCAGTATAAGAGAATACGCAATGAACACGTCGGCGTGCTCACGGGCAGAGGACTTACTTACGGCGGTTCGCTCGTCAGAACTGAAGCTACGGGCTACGGTCTCGTTTATATCACGGAAGAGGCGCTTAAAATGCGCGGCGACAGCTTCAAGGGCAAGACCGTCGTCATTTCCGGTTCGGGCAACGTTGCAATCTACGCTTGCCAGAAAGCTCAGGAGCTCGGCGCGAAGGTTGTTGCAATGTACGACAGCAACGGCTACATCTATGACGCAGATGGCATAAAGCTCGACGTCATCAAGGATATCAAGGAAGTTAAGCGCGGCAGAATAAAGGAATACGCCGAGAGAGTAAAGGGTGCAAAATACACCGAAGGCTGCAAGGGCATCTGGACTATCCCCTGCGACATCGCTCTTCCCAGCGCAACGCAGAACGAAATCGACAAGAAGTCTGCTGAAACGCTCGTTAAAAACGGCGTCAAGTACGTTGCAGAAGGCGCTAACATGCCTTCCGACCTCGAAGCAATCGAAGTCTTCCAGAAGGCAGGCGTCGTATTCCTTCCCGCAAAGGCTGCAAACGCAGGCGGTGTTGCAACTTCCGCTCTCGAAATGGCTCAGTCTTCGGGCAGAATGTTCTGGACTTTCGAAGAGGTTGACGCAAAACTCAAGCAGATAATGGTAAACATTTATCACAATATCGACAACGCAGCCAAAGAATACGGCTACGAAGGCAATTACGTAATGGGCGCTAACATAGCGGGCTTTGTCAAAGTTGCCACGGCTATGATGGCTCAGGGTATTGTTTAATAAAAAGCGGATAAAAGCCGCGCCTCAGGGCGCGGCTTTTTTATTTGTTTTTGTTTGACTTGATTTGCAAAATAGCTTAGAATATATCTGTATGAGAATTGTCATTAAAATTGGTTCGTCCACTTTGGCGCACCCCACGGGAAAACTCAATATTCGCCTCGTCGAACGCCTTTGCAAGGTTATTAGCGATATAAAGAATGCGGGGGAAGAAATAGTAGTCGTCTCTTCCGGCGCCATAGCTATGGGCGTGAGCAAACTCGGTTTTGCGTCAAGACCTTCGGACATGCCCTCAAAACAGGCTGCCGCAGCGGTCGGACAATGCGAACTTATGTATGTTTATGACAGGCTTTTTTCCGATTATAACCATACTGTCGCGCAAATTCTCATAACGGGCGACGATATAGAGCACGAGGAAAGACGCGAGCACTTCGTCAATACGACAGAAAGGCTGCTCGAGCTCGGAGCGCTTCCCATCATCAACGAAAACGATACCGTTGCTACGGCGGAAATCGCCGTAGGCGACAACGATACTCTCGCGGCGATAGTTGCGGTCAGCCTCAATGCGGAACTTTTAATACTCCTTTCCGACATCGACGGATTGTATTCGGCTGACCCCAGAAAGGATAAAAACGCCCGCCTCATTCCCGTCGTGGAAAAAGTGGACGAAAGTATTTTCGCCCTTGCAGGCGGCGCGGGCACCAGCCTGGGAACGGGCGGCATGGCGACAAAGATAAAAGCTGCAAAAATCTGTACGGAAAGCGGAGCCGATATGATTATAGCAAACGGTTCCGACCCGGAAATTCTTTATGATATCTTGCAGGGAAAGGGTGAATATACAAGGTTCAGAGGTGTAAAGAAATGACCACTATGCTAACTTTGAAAAAGGCTTTTGACGCCAAGAAAGAGGCTGCGCTTCTCACCACGGCGCAGAAGAATGACGCTCTGTATGCAATGGCGCTTGCTCTGGAGGAGGATACGCCCGCCATACTTGCCGCAAACGCGCAGGATATGGAGGATGCGAAAGGTAAGATTTCAGACGTAATGCTCGACAGATTGTGCCTGACAAAAGAGCGCATAGCCGCTATGGCGTCTGGCGTAAGGGAAGTTGCAGCCCTCACCGACCCCGTAGGCAATATTCTTGACGGCTTTACTCGCCGCGACGGGTTGTGCATAAAGAAGGTGAGCGTACCGCTCGGCGTCGTTGCAATAATTTACGAAAGCCGACCCAACGTAACGTCCGACGCCGCCGCGCTCTGCCTGAAAAGCGGAAATGCATGCGTGCTCAGGGCTGGAAAGGAAGCGCATAAATCTGCTATCGCAATAGTTGAGGCTATGCGCAAAGGGCTTAAAAGCTGCGGGCTCAATGAAAATCTCATAAATCTGGTGGAAGACACTTCGAGGCACAGCGCGGAAGCGTTGATGACGGCGGTGGGTTACGTCGATCTGCTTATCCCGAGAGGGGGCGCGGGGCTGATAAATGCCTGCGTGCAGAACGCAAAAGTTCCATGCATACAGACGGGAACGGGCATATGCCACGTGTATGTGGATAAATCCGCACGCTTCGATATGGCGGAAAAGATAATACTTAACGCCAAATGCAGCCGACCTTCGGTTTGCAACGCTATGGAAGTTTGCCTCGTCCATGCCGACATTGCACCCGCGTTTCTTCCCGTTTTATACAACGCTCTCGTGAAGAACCGCCCCGACCATCCCGTTTTGCTCAAACTCGATCCCGCGGCATACAGCATTCTCGGCGGCAAATTCAACTGCGTCGAGGCGGGGAAGACTGATTTCGATACGGAATTTCTCGACTATATAATGGCAGTAAAAGTCGTTGACGGAATAGACGAAGCCGTGCGGCATATCGCCGAACATTCGACGGGGCACAGCGATTGCATCATTACAGAAGATCATGCCTGCGCTGACAAATTTTTAAGACTTGTGGACAGCGCGGCGGTTTACGTAAATGCTTCAACCCGTTTTACCGACGGCGGAGAATTCGGTCTGGGCTGCGAGATGGGTATTTCCACCCAGAAATTGCATGCACGCGGACCGATGGGACTGAAAGAACTCACCACGTACAAATATGTTGTGCGCGGCGTAGGAAATATAAGATAAAAAAGTATATGGATCCGCGCAATTTTTATTGCGTGGGTTCTGTCTGTTAAAAGCGGCTCAAATCGCCGTAAGAATGAGGGAGCAACAAAATCGTATGTTAGATATTTTTATTACTTCGCTTAACGCCGTCGTGCCCATAGTGCTTTTGATACTTTTAGGTTATCTTTTAAGGCGTTTTAATTTTCTCAATGCAAATTTTGTCAGCATAGGCAACAAGTTTGTCTTTAAGGTGTGCCTGCCCTGCATGCTGTTCATCAACATTTACGACAGCATGGATAGCTTCAATATCGAATGGTCGGTAGTCATCTATGCGGTAGTTGTGATCTGTGCAATTTTTGCTCTCGGTCTCCTCACCGCCATACTTACCACAAAGGACAATAAGCGTAAAGGCGTAATTCTTCAATGTACCTTCCGCAGCAATTTTGCTATAATAGGTCTCGTCCTCGTCGAAAGGCTGGGCGGCGATACGGCTATAGCAGGCATTGTTTCGGCATTTTCCATACCCGTTTTCAATATACTTGCCGTCGTTGCGCTCTCAATATTCGTAGGAGATGAAGAGAGGGTTCTCGACGAAACCAGCCTAAAAGCTAACGCCGAGGGCGTTCAGAGCACGCCTATCGCTCATAAGAACAAGCACAGCATAAAAAATATTCTCATAAACATAATCAAGAACCCCCTCATAATAGGTGTGGTTGTCGGTCTTGTGTTTGTCGGTTTCCGCGAGCTCGAGCGCGCTTGCTGCGGCGGCGAAACGCCTTTCCGTTTCGATAATCAGTTCAAATTTCTCTATACCGCGATATCAGACTTAAAGAGCATAGCTTCGCCACTGGCGCTCGTCGTGCTCGGCGGTCAGTTCAAGTTCTCTGCGGTAAAGGGAATGACTAAGGAAATAATTATAGCTTCCGCGTGGAGAATAATAATTGCCCCTGTCATAGGTATAGGACTTGCGGTGCTGTTAAGCAATTACACCGATTGGCTTAACTTCGACGCGGCAGTATATCCCACGCTTATAGCCCTCTTCGGAACGCCCGTGGCGGTTTCAAGCGCTATAATGGCGGGAGAAATGAAAAACGACGAACAGTTGGCTACGCAGCTTGTCGTCTGGACAAGCGTCTGCTCGGTCATAACGATATTTGTCATGGTATTTATACTCATGTGTGCGGGACTTATTGTAGTTTGAGTTTATATATGAAAATCCTTTCTGTCGGCGCGCGCAGCGTTTGCGCCGAACTTTACAACGATACAAAATATTTTAGCCCGTGCGAGTATGAAATTTTCGTCAACGGAAATAAAGTGCGCACGGACAACAGAAATGTATTTTCCGTCATAGGGCTTGAACCTGATACATCTTACGTGATTGAAGCGTGCGGTCAGTCTGCTTCGTTCACGACGGAAAAGGAAAGCATTCTTTTCAATGTAAAAGACTTTAACGCTTACGGCGACGGAGTACACGACGATACGCCCGCTTTTTCGGCGGCGATAGCCTGTCTGCCCGAAAAGGGTACTCTGTATGTTCCAGCCGGCATATATTTTCTCACGCCGATATTCATGAAAAGCAATATGACTTTGTGGCTGGACGAAGGAGCTGTGCTTTTGGGCAATCCCCAAAGGCACACATATCCCGTTCTGCCGGGAGTTATTGGCGATATGAACCTCGGCACGTGGCAGGGGGAGGAAGAAGCCTGTTTCGCCTCGCTCATAACCGCATACGGCGCGAGCAATTTCAGTATAGTTGGCGGAATTATCGATTGCAACGCTCTGAATGGCGATTGGTACGTCAATCACAGGGTCAAGCGCGTCGCGTGGCGACCTTTCGGCTTGTTTTTCAACCGCTGTAAAAACGTCGTCGTGCACGGCGTTACGGTCAAGGATACGCCCAGCTGGAATGTTCACCCGTATTTTTGCGAAAACGTCCGCCTGTACGATTTAAATCTTTACAATACGCCCTCTATGCCTACGACCGACGGCATAGATCCCGACACATGCGACGGCGTGGAGATAGCGGGAGTTAAAATTTCCGTAGGAGACGATTGTATAGCCATTAAATCGGGGACTATCGAACAGGCAAAAAAATATAAAAAGCCTTGCAGAAATATAACTATACGAAATTGCCTTATGTGCGACGGGCACGGTGGCGTGGTGCTCGGAAGCGAACTTTCTGGCGGAATAGAAAATATTTCTGTAAGCAAATGCCTTTTTGACGGCACAGACAGGGGACTGCGCATAAAGACGAGGCGCGGCAGAGGCAGAATAGGCATTACCGACGGCATTGAATTCAACGACATTATTATGAAAAACGTAAAGGTGCCCTTTGTCGTCAATATGTATTACAACATGGGCGACCAGACGGGACACACGGAATATGTCTATACCACCGATAAACTTCCGGTAGATGACCGAACGCCGCACATAGGTGCATTTACGTTTAAGGATATGGTCTGTACGGGCGTTGAATATTGCGCAGGCGCGTTTTACGGTCTCCCCGAAGCACCAATAGAGGGCGTAACGTTTGAAAACGTATCGTTCGCCTATAACAGGGATGCGCAAGCGGGTTTCCCCGACATGAAGGAAATTAATGAAAAAGTAAAAAACGGCGGACTGTATTTTCAGTTTGTAAAAAGCGTCCGCCTTGTAAATGTAAAAATAAATGAGCCGAGCGGACAGGCTGTCGTCTGCGACGGCGTAGAACAATTTTTCGAGGAGTAATATGGTTTTAAAAGCAAAAGACACTTATTATGTAGGTGTAAACGATCACAAAATAGATTTATTTGAGGGAATTTATAAAGTTCCCAACGGCGTATCTTACAATTCGTATGTCATTATGGACGATAAAATTGCCGTCATGGATGCGGTCGATGAACAATTCGGCGATATCTGGATAGAGAACGTTAAAAAAGTGCTCGGCGGAAGACAACCCGATTATATTGTCGTGCAGCATATGGAACCCGACCACTCGGCGAACACGTTGAGGTTTGTGCGCGAATTCCCCTCTGCAAAAATAGTCGGCAACGCCAAGACTTTCGTCATGCTTTCGGAATATTTCGGCACTGATTTTGCCGATTGCAGAGAGGTCGTAAGCGACGGTTCTGTTCTCAACCTCGGCACGCACGACCTTCACTTCATATTTGCGCCCATGGTGCACTGGCCCGAAGTAATTGTAACTTACGACGGATACACAAAGACGGTATTTTCTGCCGACGGTTTCGGCAAATTCGGCGCACTCGATGTCGATGAACCTTGGGATGGGGAGGCAAGGCGTTATTATTACGGCATTGTCGGCAAATACGGCAAGCAGGTCGAAGCGGCTTTGAGAAAGCTCTCCGCGCTCGAAATAAAGGGCATTTATCCCCTTCACGGTCCCGCGCTCGAAGAAGACATTGCTTATTACCTCAATCTTTATGCGACGTGGGCGGCGTATAAACCCGAATGCGATGGCGTTATGATAGCTTATTCGTCTGTTTACGGACATACTGCAAAGGCAGCCGAACTGCTTAAAGACAGCCTTAAAGAGGCAGGAGTAAAGGACGTGCTGGTGCATGACCTTGTACGCGACGACCGTTCAGTATGCATAGCTGACGCGTTCAGATATCCCAAACTCGTGCTCGCGACAACTACATATAACGCAGATATTTTCCCTGCCATGAGGGAGTTTATAGATTGCCTCACCGAGCGCAATTACCAGAAGAGGACGCTTGCTTTCATAGAAAACGGAACATGGGCGCCCGTTGCGGCAAAACTCATGCAGGCGAAATTTGAAAAGTGTGCAAACATAACCTACGCTCAGACGGTGGTTAAAATCAGATCTGCGCTCAGCGCAGATTCTGCTGCAAGCATTAAAGCGCTTGCGGAAGAACTTGCGAGGTAAAATATTATGTCAAAGATAAAACAATTATGGGCTGAATTCAAAAAGTTTATTTGCCGCGGCAACGTCGTGGATATGGCTGTCGGCGTCATTATCGCAGGCGCGTTTACGGCGATTGTAACGGCATTGACAAAGGGCATACTTATGCCGCTTGTAAACTGGGCAGTAAGGTCGGCTACGGGCGGACAGGGGCTCGAGGGGCTTCGCACCGTGCTCGGAAAGCCTGTGTATGTTATGGATGCCGACGGCGTTGCAACTTCGGTTATAGACTGGACAAATACTCTGTTTATCGATTGGGGCACAATGATAAACAGCATTGTCGATTTCCTGCTAATTGCTGTAATTCTTTTTGTGATACTTAAAATGTTTGTCGCCTTAAAGCAGGTTGCCAGCGATGTTACGGGCGATGAGGGCAAAGAAAGAATTAAGCTGATGCGTCAATTCAAAAAGGAAGGCATGAGCCTTGTTGAGGCAGGCAGAAAAGCCGACGAAGCGATAGTCGATAAAAAGAAGGCTGAAGAAGAGGAAAAGAAGAGAAAGGAAGCCGAAGCGGCAAAACCTACGGCGGAAGAGTTGCTTACCCAGATACGCGACCTGCTCGCAGATATCAAAACGACGGGCGCAAACGACAGCGAGAAATAATGTATAAAATAAATTGTAAAGGCGCGCGACATAGCATGTC
>ULSO01030240.1_pt1 | contig 16083 bp, 13 predicted proteins | sample 1956701 | NCBI WGS metagenome assembly ULSO01 (sample SAMEA4835708, study PRJEB28245) | human gut metagenome | biome: gut microbiome; material: fecal sample | place: Denmark | collected 2008 | reverse complement strand
TACTCACTTAGCCGCGTGTCCACTATTGCTGGGTAAGATCAATGTTCCACCTGATGAGTTGGTTGGTGTTGAGACAATCCATAAGCATCTCAAGCTGTATAAATCACTTTTTAAAACGTTTCTCACAGGAAACAAAGATATTTTAATGAAGTCACCAACTGATGGTGTAGTTGCTGCACCTTCTAAAGCAAGGTTTGGTGCATACAGTTTGGCGGAGATGAAGAAGATTGTAGAGTGGGCACTTAAGCAGCCTGATGGCTGGCAGAAGTGGATTATATTGCTGTTGGCGTACACTGGAGCCAGAAGAGGTGAAATTGCCAAACTGGAAAAATCACAGATCAAATATGATGAGGATAGCCAGAGATATTACTTCTTGATTGCAGAAGGAGGGCAAGGGAAAACTGAAAACGCAACCCGGCAAGTAGTTATCCACCCTAAGCTTATCGAATGGAGGTTTATGGATTATGTTGATCGGCAATGGAAAGAGCGGGTATTTTCAGAAGTGGCGGGTACTAACATGACAAAAATTGGCAAAGAATTTGCGGATGTGCGTAATCGGCTTGGAATTCCATACTTAGATGACTTTGGGCAGCGTAGGCTTCTGCATAGCATTCGTCATTCTGTCTGCTCTGCTGCGATGTCTGGATGGGTAACTAACATCTTGCATTTGCAACAAACGGTAGGTCATGAAAAAAGTGGAGGAATCACGAAACGCTATCTGCATACCTTCCCTCTATCGTCAATTTATTACGTAATCGATGGAATTTGTTGGATTTAAGGTAATGTTTATATTAAGAATTTAATCATACTCTTTAACTATGATTAAGTTTTGAAGGTTTCGATAGTATTTGTCAACAAATGACAATCTGGGGTAAACTGCCATTTGAAGTACAGAGACTTGTGTATAGTAACTAAGATATTTTGATAACACTAATGATGTGATCTATCTCACATTTTTATGAGATAACCTGATTGTTTTAGAAGTTTGGATTCTGCTATGCTTGTAATAACTAACAGCATGAAAAGAATACAAATAAGGTAAGGGATTCTAATGGCGTTGAAAGTTTTTATTAGTTACTCACACAGAGATGAAACGTATAAAGAAACTTTAGATGAACATTTATCTTTGCTTAAACGTAATGAAATAATCGATACATGGAATGATAGAAGGTTAATTGCTGGACAAAAATGGGAGGATGAGATATCTGAAAGTCTTTCGGAGTCAGATGTTATTATTTTCCTTGTAAGTTCAAGCTTTATTTCATCAGACTATTGTTATGGCATTGAGATGAAAAAGGCATTAGAACTACATAAAAGTGGTAATAGTATCGTTGTACCATTAATTATTCGCCCTTGTGATTGGACATCGGCAGAATTCGGAAGTATACAAGGTTTACCAAAAGATGCTATCCCTGTTTCTAAATGGGAGAATGAAGATGATGCGTGGTTAAACGCAGTTAACGGTATCAAGAGGTTAATTGGTAACATTAGTGAAAAAAAAAACTAACCACTTCGTCATCTTCACAGATTTTAGTAAGCAAAGACACTTTAAAATGGTTGGATGACACAGAGGTAGTTCTAACACACAGAGCTGTAACAAAGGTCACGCTACATGATATCTATGTGTCTTGTGACATGAAAAATGCTACAGCAGTTGATGTGGCTAAAAGTAATGAAGTAGAATACATAAATTCTGATGTGATTATTGGTGATCCAAAATATTATTTGATTACTGGAGAGGAACAGCAGGGGAAAACATCTCTTCTTAAAAATACTTTTAGAAAATTAGCTGAAGGTGGTTCTCCAGTAATTTATTTTGATGCAAAAAATATTAAAACATCTGACATTAACATCGTTATTGGAAGTGAACTTAAGAAACAATATGATAATTTCACTCTTGACAGTTTCTTGCAATCAGATGAAAAAGTTATTCTAATTGATGGAATAGACTTTATTGGCTTGAATAATAAATATCGCGATCTTTTTCTCTCAAATGTGAAGAATCAATTTCAGCACATAATAATTACTTGTAATACTTCCTATTCTTATATCTATCCAGAAGTGTACGAATTAAATGACTTTACTGTCTATGACCTATTAGGGCTTGGTCATGCTAAGCGTACCGAATTAATAGAGAAATGGATTTCATTAGGTAAAGAGGAGTCTATTGACGAATCGACACTGTATGAACAATGTGATGAGTTTAAACTTAAGTTAGATACTATTATTCGGAAAAACATTGTTCCGCCAAAACCAATTTATGTTTTGATTTTGTTACAGATGTTTGAAGCGTATTCTCAGCAAAATCTGGAAATGACTTCATATGGACACTGTTATCAGCAATTGGTTTATCAGTCCTTTGATCACGCAAAAATTCCAAAAAAAGACGTTGAAAAATATCTTAATGTTTTGACAGAATTAGCTTGGAAAATGCATACAAATAATGGTCAGATTCTAGAATCTGAGTTGCAATTATTTTTCAAAGACTATGGGAATGTTTATCTAACAGTAAATGGTGAAGAAATAATTAAGACTCTTAGAAATAACTCCATACTCTTTTCTGATGGCTTTAATATAAAATTTAAGTACCCTTATCTATTCTATTTCTTCGCTGCAAAGAAAATTGCCGAACAGTATGTACAAGACGAACAGGTTCGCAATGATTTCCGCAATCTTTTATCATCATTGCATAGAGAGGATTATGCAAATATTTTGGTTTTTGTAACCCATCATACAAAAGATTCTTGGGTATTAACTGAAATTAAAAACACTCTTTCTGAGCTTTTTCACGAACAGCAACCTGCGACTCTTGATAAAGAGCAGCTCATCTTTATGAGTGAGTTTATTGCACAAATTCCTGACTTAATTTTAGAACAAAGGGAAATCAAAACTGAACGTGAAAAGCATGATCAGCAGCTTGATAAAATCGAAAAAGCACATTCTGAAATAAGTGAATCAGATGAGGATTACGAGCAACCAGATATTTTGGCAAAAATAAATAAAACCTTCAAAGGGATGGAGGTTTCAGGGCAAATTATTCGTAATAGATATGCAACTCTAACAAGACAAGATTTATATGAGTTAGCATCTAATGGTGCTGAAACTGGCTTGAGATTTTTAGACTACTTCATCCAGCTTTCGAATACTGCGAAGAGTGAAATTGTATCACTTATTGAGAATACGCTTAAAGAACATCCAAATCTAACTGATGAACAATTAAATAAACAAGCCAAGCATGTATTCTTACAGATGACATATGGAGTAATTAATGGAGTTATCCGTAAAATAGCCTCGTCAATAGGTTCCAGAGAGGCTTCAGAAATTTATTCATCACTTAAATATAAGAACACTGAATCTCCTGCTATTATTCTGCTTAATCAAGCCATTGAACTACAATTTATGCGAACAATTAATATTTCAACACTTTCTGATACTACTCAAAAGTTAAAGGGTAATCCAGTCTGCATTAGAATACTAAAAGAGATGGTCATTCAGCATACCTATATGTTCCCCGTAGGATATAAAGAAAAACAACAAATAGCCGAGTTGCTCGACTTAAGTGTCAAGCAACAACGCATAATGGATTCGAAAAAAATAGGGAAGGCTTAGTTTATTCTAATGACTCATTTATTCTATTGGTGCATTATTTTCCAATAGTTCTACTCTCGTGTTATGTAGCGATTTAGAATGCTTAGTCGCTACATATCCACTATACTTTTAAAGCTTGATTAAGTGTTGCGAACTGCCTTGGTTGTTCATTACTATACTTTATAATTAATTGCAATAGACTAATCAATACAATGAGGGACATTACACCGAATTAATTTCAGGCTCATAATGGATATCGAAAGGATTCGAATAGTATTAAACTGCAAGCCCGTTTACTTTATCCCATCCCACTATATTAGCGTTTAAGGCTGCTAATATTAGCGAGCATTTCTTTTTTCACGCGAAACACTGTAGCCCTGCCACAATCGCACAACTTTGCAATCTCATCCGGTGTGTTCTTCCCAGCTTGAAGCATCTCAATGATTTTACTGTGTAATTCTTTGTTCTTTTGCTTTCCTTTATACTTCTTAGCCTCTTTAGCAAGGGCAATTCCTTCGTTGCGACGTGATGCGATCATTCCCCGCTCAAATTCTGCAACGGCTCCCATCATGGTTAAGATTAAACGAGATTGTGGGGAGTTATCGAAACTCATTGAGTTAGCAAGGAACTGAACAGTGATCCCGCGAGCAACGAGGCTATCAATCATTTCCAGCAAATCGCGGGTATTACGTGCAAGGCGATCAATCGAGTGAGTCATGAGCGTATCACCTTCGCGGAGGTGTGAAAGCAGGTTCAACAATTCAGGTCTCTCGCTGGTGGACTTACCTGATTCTTTCTCGGTGACGATTTTGTCACAAACAGGTTCCAGTACTGCCAACTGACGCTCAAGATTCTGATCCTTTGTTGAGACTCTCGCGTAACCAAAAATCATTTCCCTGCCCTCACCGCTGATAAGTATCATTTAAATTAACTGAATGATACAGTATCATTTAAATTCTTTCAATGTCTAAATGATACTAAACGAGACAAGAAAAACGGGTATCGTTAGGGAGTACCCAAAAGAGATTTTTGATCGTGCGTTTTTTAGTCAATGTAGGGTTAGTGAAAAGTTCAGTACCGAGATCTGAGTTCACGGCATTTTGTCGACGGGGTTGAACCTGATTAGGCGAACGAGATTTTAAATCAGGCGGAATAAAACAAGTTGTACTTTTATCTGAGTAAACGATCCCTTTAACTTTTTAGTCAGAAATCGTGATACTAGGGGTTTGGTTATTTTGTGTCCTTAAGGCCAGTACTTTTAGCGAGGACGAAAAAACGGCCTACATGAGACCGCTTACAGTAACTTAAGTATATTATCCAAAAAAGTCACTTAACTTAAATCAATTTGGATGCAAAATCGCCACACTTTGCAAGTGAACACATACCGGGCAACAAGCAAATAAAAAAGGCCACTTTCGCGACCTTGTACCAGTACAAACACTCATTCAGAACGATCAAGTACCATATATGCTGGCTGACACATGCTGCCCCGCTCCTGTAGCCAGTAGTAATCAAGATCGGCAACACGCACGTCCAATCCAGAATCTACACGGTTGATCTGTAACCGTAGCCCTACAGTATCCTTGTACGATAAACCAGATTTAACATTGTATTTGTACTTAACACCGTTTTCCTGTTCAAACTGTTTAAGGAAAGGCGTCATTTGTTTCTGAATTTCTTTCAAACAAATAACCTCATTATCAATAGCAAAGGGGGGTTCTGTTTTTCCATCAGGTACAGCAGCCTGTAAATGAAAGGAAGTACTCAACAATAACAGCATTGCAACAGAAGTCTTTTTCATTTTAATTCCTTATTAAAGAACAGTACATTATATTTCAATGGACTTAATAACAATATTTTATATTTCCTTCGGGTTTTCTCATGCATTTAATTCCTTCAGGAATATAATCAGTTACGGGAGCAGGTCTGGCATCAGGTCTTGAAAGACGATTGGATATAGAAGACAACAGACTGAAAACACACTCATTAAATGATTTTTGATATTTATTTTTTTCATAAAAGTACTGCATGGTGATTTTATCTCTTTCGTATTGCAATTCTTTGCCAAGCTGAATCCTATCCATATCAATTCCATTTCTCATAGCATTAAATCTTTCGTTCAATAAATTAAATTGAGATTTATTCCATTCATTTAAAGGAAATAAAGAATTGTTAAGCCTTTGCCTACAATTAGATTGCTCGATAGCTGACATATATTCTTTCATACTAACGCCAATATCTAAGTATGTGAGTTGTCCAGCAGTTCTATCAACTGAGTTATTAGGGTAAGATTTAATTTCAGTAAGTATTGACTCTGTTAATACTGCATTTTCTTCTAAATCTTTGCTAATAGTTATTTGAGCTTGTTCTCTTTTATCCTTATCAAATATTGAAATGTATTTCTTTACTATATCCTGATTAGCTTTCTCGGCTGCTACTAACGCATCTTGAACCTTCTTTTCCGCCGCTTTAACTCGTTGTTCTTCTACAAATTTCGCGTAGTCATCAGTATTTGTAATGTGATTTTCACGAGCGATAGAAAACTCTTTACTATCTTTAAAACCAAGTTTTTGTGCTCTGGCTCCATCGCTTGAAGATCGGGCAGAACTTGCCACGAAAGCGAGCACAATGATCAGTACAGGAACCGTATAATTATTAACGAGTTTATAGGGTAAGAACTTCGCTTTAAGCGTACCATAACCCAAAACAGCCCAGCCTATCGCGGCAGTACTTGCCAGTAGCTGGCACAATCCAGCGACGGAAAGCATGATTACCGACCAGAAGCCTGTACCGACTGCGAAAAGATCACCAAATTTCTCCATTGACGCAAGGAATAAAAACACTCCCCAAATGCCATAAAATCCTATTTTTAAATATTTACTCACCGCAATTATCCTTTAATAATTTTCCAAATCGATGGTTCGTTCTATTTGTATTATCGACAATAATTCGTTTGCCTTTAGGTAGATCCCTTAAAAAAGAATCCCCCCAAAATTTATAGATTAGCAGTTGTACCACTCTCACTGTTTTGTCACTCCCATTATCTTCTCTCAGGTCAAAAGTACGGACTTAAAGCCGTCCGTGTTCAGGTGCTCAAGAGTAGCACGCATATCAATAAACGATCGATAAAAACGATCAATTAATGGCTTATTGATCGCTATAATCTATCAATGATTATTAATTCAATACAAATCAATAGGTAAAATCGATCAAGAGGATTCGTCATCCATGAAAGGGGTTATGTATCTGATTTCAATACAGGGAGTATTAGCGATACCATCACGCAAACGCTCTTAAAGCGTAGCTACGGCGTTTTGTAGGGTTTTTGGTCATTCATGTGTGTCAGTAATGAACATCGCATTCAGGGGCTTCCTGTGCGTTTTGTCCGAAACACCATCATGAAGGGGGACAGATCGGATCGGGGTCGCTTCGCTCTGGTCAGTACTGGATAGTTCTTTTCCAGTAACTGAAACCGCAGATACCCCACTAAGTACACAAAGGAATTATTTGTAGAATAAGTAATGAAATAACAGTCAGTTATGTACTTACTGACAGAACTAAAAACGCGATTAGGTTCGCTCTGTCAGTGACCGAAGGGAACGCAACAGTAGAATCTAATCCAGCGAACAGTACACGCAAGCGGGTGCTGTTTAATTGTTTTATCTATGTAAACAATGGGATAGCTATCAAGTACTCACTGCGTGAGCACTCTCACTAACTACCCGAAACAGTTCGCTTGCTTCGCCGCTCCTACTTTCAGGTAGTTAATTCGCTTTCGCTCGTTGTGATGTCCGAAATTTATTACCTATAGTATTATAAGGTATTATTTTCCGGACATTTATGTATTTTTATGATGGTGTTCTGGACATCATTTTTTGCTTTTTTGTACTTCCTTTTCGTATTTGTTCCACATAGCCTTTTGCTCTTCGGGACTGAGTGCTGTATTACCACTGGCAAGAAACACCTTGAACGCTTCTAACTCAAGCCCTGGGTTGCGGCTTTTCCAGCGGCGAAAACGCTTAGCGTGATTATCATCAAGAGTGAAACGCTTTTGCTTATTCTTTGAACCTTGCGGCCTGCCTCTCGGCCTCTGCTCATCATCAATACCGATATCTATATACTCAATATTATCTGTAAGAGATCTGGCTTGCCATTCATCAAAAACATAAACAGTCTGTGTTTCAGTACTGTCAAAATCCCTTGAAATTCCTCGTAGTACGAACTGGTGTAAACTTTCGTACTCCCTCGCAACATGTATCGCCTCGCCGTCAATCTCAAAGAACAATTCGCACTGTTTAGCCTCTGTTTCAGAGGGACGCATACAAGCGAGCCAGACGCACGTGAGCAAGTGTTGGTACTGGTTAAACCCTCTGGCATCCGGGCTTATCTCTGTGCCGTTTTTGAGGCTCTGAGAATCGCTTTTGTTCTTCGTCCAGTAGAAATCCTGTCCCTCAAGTTTTTTATCAATAAATGAGTATATTTTTTGTACTTTATCAGGGTTATTAGTCTTCCATGTCTTCGATAGTTTTTGATTTTTTGAGAAGTAATAAACCTTTAATCTGTCTTTGAGAGCTGTTTTTCGTGTCAGTAATCCTCTAAGTTCAGTACTTTCAAAGAGTTCTTTATTGCCTTTATAGATCAATGAATTTTCGAAATTAGCTCCGAGAAAGGTGATTGATACGTCTTTGTACTTACTGAGATCTTTCCATGCGGTAATATTAAGCTGTTCCTTTTTCGCATCGGTAAAGTACTCATTATTCATGATGAACATATCATTTTCGTTAATTGCTGGTAGCTGGTTCAAAATATTCTTCAGTACTTCCCCTTGTATTTCTGGTTTTCTTTCTGCCGCAATATACATATTTTTATCATCTAATGTCAGTACATTGTGTATTAATGAATTAAGAATTGTATTTTTTATATTAGTATTACCCTCATTAATATTCTGAAAAGAGTGAAAATTAGTAACGTCGTCAATATAAATATTACACTCAGATAACAATTCAGGAGGAATTTTGAAAAACGTTTTATCTGTTATGAGTAATGTTTTATTACTTCCAGATGAAAGAAAGTTAATAACTGAATTAATAACACTTTCATCTTTTGGTACTGTATCTGTAATTATATACTCGCAATTATTGATTTGCTTTGCTGTCTGCTTAATAAGTTCTTGAGTGTTCTGTACTAAAATATATTTTTCAGTACTGTTATTGATTATATTGCATATAGCAGTAGTTTTACCTGAACCACAAGGGGCGGAGACATACTTAAATTTATTATAAATAGGTGTGGGATTAATCATTTGTACACGCTCCATATTGATTAATGTAGAAAGGTCAGCCATTCCAGTGTCTGGCCTTTCGTTGTTTTAGTTATTAGTCTTTTTGAGTTGCGACAACTGCAAGAGAATGTTTATAAACAAGTGAAATAAGCAGTTTTACCGCCTCAAAAGCTACAGTCAGTTTCGTAATTATTTTCGAAAGCATCGTAAATTTCACTTCGCTATCTTCTATGCAAAAATTAGCAGGCTGAGGTATTTAATGATTGAGATGTGACCTGTTGATAAGAGGGTTTGTATTGCTTGTTCTGCTCTTTGTTAATTTGTGACTTATTCCTTTCACAATGATCGGCTATGTTTGATAACTCTGTTAGGAAATCACCTATGGCTACCATATAATCATGTTCATCTTCTAATTCTTTAAATTTTAATAGAGAAATCTCTTCATAATATTCTTTCATTTTCATATAAATCACCTTTTATTTTTTTTGTTGTTAACACAGGTTTTTTTCTGCACTACACATTATAGCACATAGAATTAATTTGTTTCATTTTCTGTCAATGAAATAGAGTAAAGATAAATGCTTTTATAAAGCACTTATCACATCCGTTGCCTTGCTATATATAAAAAGTTCTCCAAACTATACTGGTGTATATTTTCCCCATCAGATACAGTTGTTTTTAAACATTACAATGTTGGATTCTTGGTTCCAAATAAATCGAGCAACTATTAGTGTTTCAAAATGAAGTTGGGAGCTATTCCTTAATTCGTATGAGGTACAAAATGGGGTACTCGGTGGGGTACAGCGTGTATAAGTGACGTCACCACGGGTAAACTTGCATCGGCGAGCAACTTAACCTAAGCTGACAAAAATTAAGAGAAATGTAACCAAACGACTCGGGGTGCCCTTCTGCGTGAAGGCTGAGAAATACCCGTATCACCTGATCTGGATAATGCCAGCGTAGGGAAGTCACGGACCACCAGGTCATTGCTTCTTCACGTTATGGCAGGAGCAAACTATGCAAGTCGACCTGCTGAGTTCAGCGCAATCTGCGCACGCGTTACACCTTTTTCACCAACATTCCCCTCTTGTGCACTGCATGACCAACGATGTGGTGCAAACCTTTACTGCCAATACCTTGCTGGCGCTCGGTGCATCGCCAGCGATGGTTATCGAAACCGAAGAGGCCAGTCAGTTTGCGGCTATCGCCAGTGCCTTGTTGATTAACGTTGGCACACTGACGCAGCCACGCGCTCAGGCGATGCGTGCTGCCGTTGAGCAAGCAAAAAGCTCTCAAACACCCTGGACGCTTGATCCAGTAGCGGTTGGTGCGCTCGATTATCGCCGCCATTTTTGTCATGAACTTTTATCTTTTAAACCGGCAGCGATACGTGGTAATGCTTCGGAAATCATGGCATTAGCTGGCATTGCTAATGGTGGACGGGGAGTGGATACCACTGACGCCGCAGCTAACGCGATACCCGCTGCACAAACACTGGCACGGGAAACTGGCGCAATCGTCGTGGTCACTGGCGAGGTGGATTATGTTACCGATGGCCATCGCGCCGTTGGCATTCACGGTGGCGATCCGTTAATGACCAAAGTGGTAGGAACTGGCTGTGCATTATCGGCGGTTGTCGCTGCCTGCTGTGCGTTACCAGGCGATACGCTGGAAAATGTCGCATCTGCCTGTCACTGGATGAAACAAGCCGGAGAGCGCGCAGTCGCCAGAAGCGAGGGGCCAGGCAGTTTTGTTCCACATTTCCTTGATGCGCTCTGGCAATTGACGCAGGAGGTGCAGGCATGAAACGAATTAACGCTCTGACGATTGCCGGTACTGATCCGAGTGGTGGTGCGGGGATTCAGGCCGATCTTAAAACCTTCTCGGCACTTGGCGCTTATGGTTGCTCAGTTATTACTGCACTGGTGGCGCAAAATACCCGTGGCGTACAGTCGGTGTATCGCATTGAGCCTGATTTTGTCGCCGCCCAGCTCGATTCGGTGTTCAGCGATGTGCGAATCGACACCACTAAAATCGGTATGTTGGCGGAAACCGATATTGTTGAAGCGGTGGCAGAACGGTTGCAACGTTATCAGATCCAAAACGTGGTACTCGACACCGTTATGCTGGCAAAAAGCGGCGACCCGCTGCTTTCACCTTCGGCGGTTGCTACGCTGCGCAGTCGATTATTGCCACAGGTTTCATTAATAACGCCAAACTTGCCCGAAGCTGCCGCCTTGCTCGACGCGCCACACGCGCGCACCGAACAGGAAATGCTGGAACAAGGGCGATCGCTGTTGGCGATGGGCTGTGGCGCAGTGCTAATGAAAGGTGGTCATCTGGATGATGAGCAAAGCCCGGACTGGCTGTTTACCCGCGAGGGTGAACAACGGTTTACCGCACCGCGCATTATGACCAAAAACACCCACGGCACTGGTTGTACGCTCTCTGCGGCGTTGGCTGCACTACGCCCGCGCCATACAAACTGGGCTGACACCGTACAGGAGGCAAAAAGCTGGCTTTCATCAGCATTAGCCCAGGCCGACACGCTGGAAGTTGGTCACGGTATTGGTCCGGTTCACCACTTCCACGCCTGGTGGTGAGCACCGTACTATAGCTGCTTTGGTTATTGTCAGCCTTTGGCACTGACATTCAGGGATGAAACCAATGCAGCTAAGAATTACCAGTCGAAAAAAACTCACCTCTCTATTATGCGCTCTTGGGCTAATTTCCATCGTTGCAATTTATCCGCGTCAGACGGTGAATTTTTTCTATTCGACAGCAGTTCAGATTACAGACTACATCCATTTCTACGGTTATCGCCCGGTTAAATCTTTCGCTATTCGCATTCCTGCCAGTTACACCATTCACGGAATAGATGTTTCTCGCTGGCAGGAGCGGATCGACTGGCAGCGGGTGGCAAAAATGCGCGACAACGGTATCCGCTTACAGTTTGCTTTTATTAAGGCGACGGAAGGCGAAAAGCTGGTGGACCCGTATTTTTCGCGTAACTGGCAACTAAGCCGCGAAAATGGCCTGCTGCGCGGGGCGTATCATTATTTCTCCCCGTCGGTAGCAGCGCCGGTTCAGGCACGATTATTTCTGCAAACGGTGGATTTCTCACAAGGCGATTTCCCTGCGGTACTGGACGTAGAAGAACGGGGAAAATTATCGGCAAAAGAATTACGCAAACGAGTAAGTCAGTGGCTAAAAATGGTCGAAAAAAGTACGGGAAAAAAGCCGATTATTTACTCAGGAGCCGTTTTTTATCACACCAATCTGGCGGGCTATTTCAATGAATATCCGTGGTGGGTGGCTCACTATTATCAACGTCGTCCGGACAATGACGGCATGGCCTGGCGCTTCTGGCAGCATTCCGACCGTGGACAGGTAGATGGCATCAATGGTCCGGTGGATTTTAATGTATTTCATGGCACGGTGGAGGAGTTGCAGGCATTCGTTGATGGGATTAAAGAAACGCCTTAAATAAGAAGCAGTGATATACTCCCACCAGACTCCTCGGCAGGAAAAAGACAAATGGAACAAGCGCATACCCAGCTGATTGCCCAACTGAACGAGCGTATTTTAGCGGCGGATAACACGCCGCTTTATATTAAGTTTGCCGAAACGGTAAAAAATGCCGTGCGCAGCGGGGTGCTGGAGCATGGCAATATTTTGCCCGGTGAGCGTGATTTAAGTCAGTTAACCGGCGTTTCGCGCATTACGGTGCGCAAGGCGATGCAGGCGCTGGAAGAAGAGGGTGTGGTGACGCGTTCGCGCGGTTACGGCACGCAGATCAACAACATCTTCGAATACTCGTTGAAAGAAGCGCGAGGTTTTTCTCAGCAGGTGGTATTGCGCGGGAAAAAGCCCGATACGCTATGGGTTAACAAGCGTGTCGTGAAATGTCCCGAAGAAGTCGCGCAGCAGCTGGCGGTCGAAGCAGGAAGTGATGTCTTTTTGCTTAAGCGTATTCGCTATGTCGATGAAGAAGCGGTATCGATTGAGGAATCGTGGGTTCCGGCGCATTTAATTCATGATGTTGATGCCATCGGGATTTCACTTTATGACTATTTCCGCAGCCAGCACATTTACCCACAACGTACGCGTTCCCGCGTTAGCGCCCGGATGCCGGATGCCGAGTTTCAGTCACATATTCAGTTAGATAGCAAAATACCGGTGCTGGTGATCAAGCAAGTGGCGCTTGACCAACAGCAACGGCCTATTGAGTACAGCATTAGCCACTGTCGCAGCGATCTATACGTTTTTGTGTGCGAGGAGTAGTTCCTCGCGCGTTGGCGCACAATCACCGCCCCGATGCCCGACAACCCACGACGCCACTGCATTGCCCAGTAATACGGCATCCGCCAGTGGCAGACCAGAGGCCAGCCCGGCAAGTACGCCACCGGCATGACTGTCGCCCGCCCCAATGGTGTCTACAACTTGCGTTGGAAATGCCGGAATGCAGCCAGAAGCGTCGTTGCTGAAATACCATGCGCCTTCTTTATCGAGACGAACGATCAACGGCGCGGCAAATTTCTCCTGCCATTGCTCGCCAAGTGTTGTTATCTCTGCGGATAAAGCAAAACGTTCGGCGGCAATCTCAGCCTCTTGACGATTGAGCGACACTAAAGGTCGACAGGCCATGATCCGCGCCAGTAATGCATCCGGGATATCGCCAATACGTGGGCCAAAATCGATAAACGGCGTCACGTCTTGCAGCTCTTCCAGCCATTCCACTAACAATTCGCCGCAGGGCGAGGCCAGTTGATAACCGGAAAAATAGAGCAGGCTGCCAGGCGCAACGGTTAATCGCGCCAGCCACTGGCGATTCCACTGATTTTCCACACCGCTGAATGACATAAAAGTGCGTTCGCCATCCGGCTCAACCAGCGCCAGACACCAGCCGTTATCACCTTCGGCGTTATCGATCAGGCTGATTAAGCCCTCTTTTGCCATCCGGTTGCGAATAATCTCCGCCCACACGCCCTGACCGAGCGGCAAGGCATTACCCGCTTCGATGCCGAGGCGCTTTAACGCCACGGCAATATTCAGTGCGCAGCCGCCAACGTTAACGCTCTGCTGTTTCAGTTCGATATCGCACCCACGCCAGGGGAGGGCATAAGCGTCGGCGATCACGTCAATGACCGCCGCGCCGACGACCATCACCGGCTGACGCGTGGTTAATTCAGGCAGCAGCGTGTGTAATCGAGCGCCGCTCATACCGCCTCCCGTTGTTGACGATATTTCGCCAACGCTGTGGCATAGCGGTTGAAATCAAGCTGATTTACCGCATCCAGTTCCGCCTTTAACGCAGGATCGATAGCGTTAACGCCATGCAACGCGCCGCAAATTGCCGTCGCCATAGCACCGATGGTGTCTGTGTCGCCGCCAAGGTTAGCGCACAGGACGGCGCAGCGATTCGGGTCGGTTTGTGCCAGTTCAACCAGCGCAATGGCGCACGGAACGGACTCAATAGTGCTGGTACCTGCGCCAACGACCTGGTAAAGCTGTTCGCTGGCGGATTCGGTGCCGTCGGCATTGCGCACAATTTTCAGCGCAATCTCCAGCCGCGCCGCCAGTGAGGCGCTGAACGTGGTGGTGCGTTTTTGCTGGGCATGTCGCGCAATTGAAGGCAGTGAATCAACAATCGCTGACCAGCTTTCTCCGTCAATGGCACGAGAAATCGCCCATGCGATGACTACCGCGCCTGCAACCGCCAGATCGGATTTATGGGTCGGGCTGGACGCCAGCGCTACATCATCAATAAAGGAATCAACATCACGCGCCGGAAGCAAACAACCTAATGGCGTGACGCGCATCGCTGCGCCGTTGGTCACGCCGTTGTTTTCCAGTTCAGCAACGGGTTTACCGTCGCGAATGGCGTTAAGCGCAATCTTCGAGGTCGGACCTAGTACGTTTTTGTTAAAGGCGTCGAAACGCAGCGCCCAGTCGAGAATATTACGCCCAATCAGATCCGGATCGATCTTGCCTTCACGTTCCAGTAACGCATCCGCCAGACACAGCGCCATCGAGGTATCGTCGGTGAATTCGGCGCGGTTAAAATAACAGGCCGCGTTATTCTCCTTTGGTCCAGGAAGAAAACGGTCAATCCAGCCAAAGTGTGCTTTAACGCGGCTGCGTGGCCAAAGCTCGGAGGGCATCCCCATCGCATCCCCTAACGCCTGCCCATAAAGAGCACCGAGAATACGTTCTGTTTTCATTTAACTTCCCCTTGTGTCAACGCAATATCGCGATCATCGACCTTGATAGCCGTAATTTCGTTGTCGGATTCGCGGAAAAAAATCATGAACAGCACGGCGATAATGGCAATCATCACCGCGCCAAAAGTCCACATCCCGGACCAGTTGAAAGTCAGTCCGTTTACCGGTTCCTGATAAGCGAACATCTTTTCCATCATCACACCGCCAAGACGATAGCCGAGCAAACTGCCGAAGCCCTGGCAGCAGAGCGTGATCAGCCCCTGCGCGGCGGTACGCATATGCACGGGGGCTTTTTTATCGACATAGATGTAAGCGGTAACGTAGTAAAAATCGTAACTTACGCCGTGAAGCAAAATACCGAGGAACAGTAACGCGTAGGTGAAATATTCATCCGCACTACCGTAAATAAAGAAGCCATAGCGGATCGCAGCGGTGACCAGACCAAGCAATAATACCTTTTTGATACCAAAGCGTTTAGTGAAAAACGGTAATGCCAGCATAAAGAAGATTTCAGAGAACTGGCCGAGCGTCATCCAGCCGGTGGCATTTTTCATGCCGACTTCGGTCAGATAACCGTTGGCAAAGATGTAATAGAACGCCAGTGGCATCGCAAACAGGAATGAACAGAAGAAAAAGACGAGGAAGTTTTTATCGCGCAGCAGGATCAGCGCATCCAGGCCGAGCATGACTTTAATATCCATTTTGCCGGTGCTTTTTGGTGGCGTGTCGGGCAGGAAAAACGCAAACACACCGAGCAGAGCAGAACTTCCGGCGGTAATCAGCAGCGGGATGTTAGTCGGTGAGATATCGGCATACCCCAGTATTTGCGGCAAGAAACCACATGCCAGACCGGAGGCAATCCAGCCGATAGTGCCCATCACACGAATGCGCGGGAAATCACGCTCCACATCCGGCACGTTGGCAAAAGCGATGCTGTTAGTCAGCGCAATGGTCGGCATATAGGTTAGAGAGTAAGCCAGCAGTAACGGA
>ULSO01037759.1_pt1 | contig 16145 bp, 17 predicted proteins | sample 1956701 | NCBI WGS metagenome assembly ULSO01 (sample SAMEA4835708, study PRJEB28245) | human gut metagenome | biome: gut microbiome; material: fecal sample | place: Denmark | collected 2008 | reverse complement strand
TAAAATTTTCTCTCAACCTATGGAAAAAACGGAAAAGATATGATATAATTACACTGGATTATAATAAAATCCCGAAAAATTACTTCCCGCACCCGAGAGGGGCGGAGATTTATATAGCATATCCCGAAAGGTGGGATCTCCCATGACAAAAACAAGAGAAACAGTAAAAAAATACACCATGCCGTGTATCGCGATGCGTGATACCGTTGCCTTCCCCGAAGTGCCGATAACACTCGAGGTATCAAGGCAGATAACAAAACGCGCGTGTGACTCCGCAATGAAAGCGGACGGAAGCATTTTCCTCGTATGCCAAAAGGACCCGACGGCGGATTCTCCCGAATCCGAACGCGACTTTTATGCAACGGGTGTGGTAGCAAATATACGCCAGCTTATCAAAGGCTCGCCGAACGGCTCCTACAGCGTGATAGCCGAGCCGAAATCGCGTGCCGAGCTTCTTTCCCTGTCAAAGGATAAATACATCACCTGCGAGGTGCTGGAAAAGAATATTTATCTCGAGGACGGAGGCGGCGTGCGTGCCGAGGCACTGATGCGCGATATCAAGGGGCAGGTGAATGCCCTGATGAAGCAGCTGCCGCGTTTTTCCCGCGAGCTGTGGCTTATCGTCAGCTCAATTAAAAGCGCGAGCCTGCTCTGCGATTTTGTTTCGGCAAACCTCGTGGAAAATATCGAGGATAAGCAGGCACTCCTCGCGGAATACGACCCCATGCGCAGAATGGAGCTTCTCCTGCTCATTCTGGAGCATGAGCGCGCCGTGCTCGCCGAGGAGGACGGCATAAACCGCAAGGTGAAAGAGCGCATAGACCGCTCGCAGAGGGAATATTTCCTGCGCGAGCAGCTCAAGGTCATTCACGAGGAGCTGGGTGACGGCGGCGAAGATGATGAGGATATAGAGGACTACTATAAGAAGCTCGATTCGGGCAGATATCCCAAAGAGGTTGCCGACAAGCTAAAAAAAGAGATACGCAAGCTCCGGCGCACACCCGTCGGCTCGGCTGACGGAGCGGTGCTACGCGGTCATATAGAAACCTGCCTTGAAATACCCTTCGGCATAAGGACTCATGACCGCACTGATATTTCCGCCGTTCAGAAAATTCTCGATGCCGACCATGACGGGCTGGAAAAAGTCAAGGAGCGCATAGTCGAATATCTTGCCGCACTGAAGCTGAATCCCGAGCTGAAAAATCAGATTCTCTGCCTTGTCGGTCCTCCCGGAACGGGCAAGACCTCCATTGCTTCATCGATAGCGCGCGCCATGAACAGGCATTTTGTGCGCGTTTCGCTCGGCGGCATACGCGATGAATCCGATATCCGCGGACACAGAAAAACATATGTCGGCTCCATGCCCGGCAGAATAATAACGGGGCTTATCAATGCGAAAAGTTCAAATCCGCTGATGCTTCTCGATGAGATAGACAAGATGGCGAGCGACAGCCGCGGCGATCCCGCCTCGGCTATGCTTGAGGTGCTGGACGGCGAGCAGAATAAAAATTTCCGCGACCATTTCGTGGAGATGCCCGTCGACCTCTCGGATTGTCTTTTTATCGCCACGGCAAATTCGCTTAACGGAATACCTCTCCCGCTTATCGACAGAATGGAAATAATCGAGCTTCGCGCATACACGCGCGATGAAAAGCTCTCGATAGCAAAGCACCATCTCATTCCCAAGCAGGCAAAGCGCCACGGGCTGAACGGCAGAAGCTTCCGCATAGACGATGCCGCGCTCGGGCTGATGATAGACGAATACACACGCGAGGCAGGCGTGCGCTCGCTGGAGCGAAAGATTGCCCGCTGTGCGCGCAAGGCGGCAAAAACCGTCTCTCTCGGAGAGGCGAAGAGCGTGCGCGTGACGGCGGCAAACCTTGCCGATTTCATCGGAAATCAGAAGATGCCGCGCGAGAAAATCTCGGATTATGACGAAGTCGGCGTAGTCAACGGCATGGCTTATACCGAGACCGGCGGTGACCTTCTCAAGGTCGAAGTGCTCTCCTTTGATGGCTCCGGCAAGGTAGAAATCACGGGCTGTCTCGGCGATGTGATGCGCGAGTCCGTGCATGCGGCGATAAGCTATATCCGCAGTCGTGCCGCAAGACTCGGCATAGATAAAGATTTTTATAAAAATAAAGACATACATATCCATTTTCCCGAGGGTGCAGTGCCAAAGGACGGTCCCTCGGCAGGTATCACCATAGCGGCAGCGCTGGCAAGTGAGCTCACGGGCATTCCCGCGCGTCGCGATATCTCGATGACAGGCGAAATCACGCTTCACGGCAGAGTGCTCGCCATAGGCGGACTACGCGAAAAGACAATGGCGGCTTATCTCGCGGGCGTCCGTACGATACTCATTCCGAAGGAAAACGAGGCGGATATGGAGGAGATAGCGCAGGTGGTACGCGATAATGTGAAGATTATCCCCGTTTCAAGCGCCGACGAGGTGCTGCATATCGCACTCGCGGAAGATCCCTTTGACCGCGAGGAAAGCGAAGTCTCCCCCGTCGGAGACGAGCATAAAAATGAGCTTATCCCGATAAATACGGCGCATAATCCCGAGATGAGTTGCTCCGTGCGGTAAGGCGGAGGCTTCACTTCAAAAAAACAAAAAAAGGAGCGCATGATGGCTATAAATACGCAGAATGTCTGCCTGAAAATGACGGCAGGCAGAAAGGATCAGTTCCCGCGGGACGCGCTCCCGCAGATAGCGCTCTCCGGGCGCTCCAATGTGGGCAAAAGCTCGCTTATAAATACCGTTCTCGGCAGAAAAAGCCTTGCCCGCACAAGCGCGGAGCCCGGCAAAACGATAACAGTGAATTTCTATGAGATAGATAAGAAATTTTATATCGTCGATCTCCCCGGTTACGGCTACGCCCGTCGCAGCGCCGAGGAGCAGAAGAAATGGTCGGCTCTGACAAATGCCTATGTGTCGGAGGAAAAGCCCGATATGATAGTTCAGCTCATCGATCTCAAGGTGGGTCCCACAAAGGACGACTATATGATGCTCGACTGGCTCGCGACAAGCGGCATACCGTATATCATCGTGGCGACGAAGGCAGATAAGCCCAATAAGACAGACAAGGCGGCAAATCTCGCCGCGCTCTCCTCGCATCCCTATCTTGCCCCGCCGTATGCGCCCGAGAAGATAGCGGTCATTCCTTTCTCCTCACATACGGGAGAGGGAAAAAATGAACTGCTCTCCGTTTTTGAGAGCGTAATCAAAAAATAATTTGTCAGAGGATAAATAATGGATAAATTTTTAGTTTGGCTCCGCGAGTTTCTCGTGGCGATGCCCGCAGTTCTGCTTGCGCTTTCGTTTCATGAGTTTGCACACGGCTTCGTTTCGTGGAAGCTGGGAGACCCTACGGCACGAAATTTCGGCAGGCTCACATTAAACCCGCTGAAGCATATCGATCCGCTCGGCTTTATCTGCATGGCGCTCTTTCATTTCGGCTGGGCAAAGCCCGTGCCAGTAAACGCCCGCTACTATAAAAAGCCGCGCCTCGGCATGGCATTGACTGCCGCGGCGGGACCTGCCATGAACCTGTTGCTCGGCTTTTTCGGCATGGCTTTATTCAAGCTGCTCCTGCTCGTACCGACGGAGAGCGCTTTCATGGAGGGCTTCATGGGAGTTGCCATAGATATCGCCCGCTACTTCTGCCTGCTCAATGTCGGTCTTGCGATATTCAATCTCATTCCCGTGCCTCCGCTGGACGGCTCGCGCATTGCATTTATCTTCCTGCCGTCGAAATGGTATTTCGGCATCATGAGATATGAGCAGTATATCTATATCGGCTTTGTCATTCTCCTTTTCCTCGGCGTTTTCGATAAGACAATCGGCTGGCTCGATATACAGGTGCTTCGCGGTTTCGATGCTTTCTGGAGACTGATATTCGGATTTTAATAAACAGGATTTATTTGAATGGAACAGCTTGTTTTCAAGACGGAAATATACGAGGGTCCGCTCGATTTGCTTCTGGACATCATCGCCAAAAACAAAATGAGCATCTTCGATATCAAAATATCGCTCATATTTGAGCAGTATATGGCATATCTTCGCGAAATGCAGGAAATGAATATGGAGATAGCCGGCGAATTTATCACGGAGGCGAGCCGCCTCATGCTGATAAAAAGCCGCTTGCTCCTGCCGAAGCCGGAGGAAGAAGACCCGCGCAAGGAGCTTGCAGTCCGGCTCATGGAATATAAGCTCGTGAAAAACGCGGCGGCATGGCTTCATGAGCGGGAAGAGGAATTCGGCGGCAGATTTCAGAAGGATACCGACGAGATAAAGCCCGATAAGCGTATTCTGACAGAGATGGACAGCGCTATCCTCGAGGCGGCGATGAAAAAGGTGCTCGCACGCATCGCGGAATATGAGCAGGCACAGAGAGAAAAGCCGAATGTTATCGCGCCGCTCATAAAACGAAAGCAAATTTCCGTTGCCGGCAGGGTAATGCATATACTGCGCGTGATGGCGCGGCGCAAAACGGCGCATATAGACGAAATTTTCGACGAGGTGACGAGCCGCAGTGAGCTTGCGGCGACATTTTACGGACTGCTTGAGCTTATCAAGGTCGGCAGGATTGTCCCCGAACGCACGGCGGATGACGAAACGGGCGAAAATGTCATACTTCGTCTCAATACGGAAAGAATAAGCGGTGAAGAAAAGGAGGAGCAGGCATGACGGAAGAGAATAATATGTCCGGCATAAGCGAGTGCGTCGGGCTTGACATGGACGAAAAAGTGCTTTCCCCCGATGAAATAAAGAGAATATCAGAGGCGGCGCTCTTCGCCGCGGGATATCCGCTCACCTTTGAAAAGCTCGGTGAGGTCATGGGCATTCCGCAGGAAAGAGTGCGCGAGGTTATCACGGAATATAAAAAGGAATACGACGGCGACCCCATGCGCGGCATTCAACTGCTGATACTGGGCAATGCCTGCCAGCTTGTGACAAAAGAGGTCTATGCCGACTATGTCAAGGCGGCACTCGGCGTGCGCGACGGCGGAAACCTCTCGAAAGCTTCGCTTGAAACGCTCGCGATAATAGCATACAACCAGCCTGCGACGCGCTCATATGTTGAGCAGGTACGCGGCGTGGACAGCAGCTATTCCATCGGAGTGCTTCTCGAACACGAGCTGATAGAGGAAAAGGGACGGCTTGATGTTCCCGGCAGACCGAGGCTATTCGGCACTACAGAGGCTTTTCTGAGAACCTTCGGGCTTTCCGCGCCCGAGGAGCTCCCTCCTCTTGAAAATAATATTCCAAGTCCCGTGGAGGAGATACCGATGATAGACGGGCTGGACGAGGTTCTCTCCGAAAAGCCGGCAGAAGCTGCGGATGAAGCAGCATCGGTCAATCCCATGGCGCAGGAAGCGGAAAACGCACCTGCGGGTGATAAGTCATGAAAGCGGCGATAATAATTTCTGCAATAGTCCTCTTTTTTGCCGCACTCGGTATGATACCGATATCGGTGAAGGTTGCGGCGGCGGGAAAAGGCAAGGACTTTCGTGCTGCCGTGTGCATCCGCATATTGCATATCCCCGCATATACGATAAAGTTCGGCGGCGGAAAGGCAAGAAAAGCCGATATATCCGAAGAGGAGCAAGAGCCGAAAAAGAAAAAGAAGCAAAAGCAGAAAAAAGCGGAAAAGCCACAAAGAAAGGAAAAGAAAAGTATAGAGGATATAATTTCTCTTGTAAAGCTTCTTATCGAAATAGCAAAAAAAGTGCTTGAGAAAACATGGCGCTATATCAGGATAAAGACAGAATGCTATGATATCACCGTCGGCACGGATGACGCGGCAAAAACAGCGCTTATCTATGGCGGCGTATCGCAGGCGACATCGTATCTTTTTACCCTGCTGGATGAAACGGCACATTTCCGCGTGAAGAGAAAAGCCCCCGTGAATGTGGGCGTGGATTTCCTTGCCGCGGAGACAAGGGCAAATGTGCAGATGGATTTCCGCCTGCGCCTGTGGCACATCATCTCTATAGGGCTCGGAGCGGGCATAACATATCTTCGCGGCATGAAAAAGAACGGCACGAAAAGCGGAGACGACAATAAAAAGAAAAATAAAAACGCAAAAACAAGCGAAAACGAAAATACAGGAAAGGCGGAATAAATCAATGGAAGAAAACAGAATCAGCTCTCTCATCTCATCATCTCTGGAGGGCATACGCGATCTTGTCGATGCCAATACGATAATCGGCACGCCTATAGAGGCGGGAAGCTCGGTTATAATTCCCGTATCGAAGGTATCTGTCGGCTATGTCGGCGGCGGCAACGATTATGCGGGCAAGCATTGCAAGGATGGGCAGAATAATTTTGGCGGAGGCGGCGGAACAGGCGTCACCGTAACTCCCGTAGGCTTTCTCGTTATCGGCGAGAGCGGCAGGGTTGAGATGGTCAATGTAAATAACCCCACGGGAGGAAATGATATCGGCTCATCTATAGAAAATATAATAAGCAAAACTCCCGACCTCATAGAGAAAATCAAGGGTATCTTCAAGAAGAAAGCAAAAAAAGAAGAGGAAAATGCCGCCGAAGGCGAGGACTTCAAGGAAGAGACGCAGGAAGAGAAGAAAGATTGACTTTTTCTTTCTCGCGCTTTTGAGTGACGAAGAGTTAGTAGGGGAGACCATTGGTCTCCCGCAAAGAAGCATAAATAAACTTTTCTCTTATTGTACTTTTGAGTGACCAAAAGTACCAAAAGTCATTTAAGAGGATTTTCCATCCTCTTAAAAATCTTCTTCCGCGTGCACGAGTTAGTCGCGCGAGCCATGCGTGGCAAGTGCGTGCGGCAAATGGCAAAGCGAAAGCCGTCGGTTTTACCGCTCCCCGCAATCTCATATTACCACGCGTGCGAACATAGCGCACGAGAAAGCCGAGCAGATTCGTGCACGCATTGTCTGCACGCCCGCTGAAAAATGGGTGGCGCGGGCGTGGATAAGGTAAGTGTGCTGACGAGACTATCAAAATAAACCCCATCTTGCTATGTTCGCACCCAGACACGCACCAAAATCTGAACCGCGAGGTTTGCCATAGCCCGACATGGCACAGCAGTAAATCCGAGTCGGCGCTTGAGCGTTTCGAACCTGTAGCCGTGGTTCAGCAATTGCCGGACGGTCAGGGCACTTTGTTCGCACCGGTCGCCGCGAGGCGACAGAAAGAGTTCAAAAGAGGAATGCATTCCTCTTTTTGTCCTTTTCGTTCTTTTCGGACAAGCGAAAAGAACACTATAAGAAAAGTTACTTCTCTCACTTTTCATCAACAAAAAGTACGACCAAGCAAAAGAAAAATTTATTTACCTTTCCCGCGCGGAAAAAGCGAATAAATTTCCCCGTTTCTCCATATTGCTAAGGAAAAAAGTATGGAGAAGCTATGAAGAAAATTATATCGATATTTCTCACTGCGCTCATGCTCATGGCGGGCGGGACAGCCTGCCTCTCGGCGGTGCCCGACGATTCGGCAAAAAGCTGCCTGCTCATGACGCTCGACGGCGAGATAATATATGCACACGATGAAAATGTCCGCCGCGGCATGGCAAGCACGACAAAGATAATGACTGCGCTCGTCGCGCTCGAAAACTGCCCTGCGGAGCGGCTCGTTTCCGTTGCGCCTGCGGCAGTAAATGTGGAAGGCTCGTCCGTTTACCTCTATGCCGGCGAAAAGATAACGATGGAAAATCTGCTTTTTGCACTGATGCTCCAGAGTGCAAACGATGCGGCGGCGGCTATCGCCATAGAAGTGGCGGGAAGCATTGAGGCTTTCGCCGATATGATGAACAGGCGCGCCGGGAAAATGGGGCTGCGCGATACGCATTTTGCAAATCCGCACGGGCTGGACGACAGCGAGCATTACACCACGGCAAAGGAGCTGGCGATAATCGCCGCCGAAGCGCTGAAAAATCCGCGCTTTGCCGAAATAGTATCGACGGCAAAAAAATCCATTCCCCTGCATGACGGCGCGGCGACGCGCCTGCTCGTAAATCACAACCGCCTGCTCCGCACATATGACGATGTTATCGGCGTAAAGACGGGCTTCACCAAAAAATGCGGCAGGACGCTCGTCTCTGCGGCACAGCGCGACGGAGTAACGCTCATCTGCGTTACGCTCTGCGACGGAAGCGACTGGCATGATCACAGAGAGCTCCTCGACTACGGCTTTTCCCTCTACGAAAGCGAAAAGATAGCTTCGGCAGAGGAATTTCGCGTGGAAATTCCCGTTTGCGGCGGAGAAAAAGAAACCGTCTGCTGCGGTATTTCCGAGGATATCATTGCTACGCTGAAAAAAAGCCACGGCGAGATAAAAACCGCGATTAAAACGCCGCGTTTTCTCTATGCGGGCATATGCGAGGGAGAAAAGACAGGCGAGGTCGAATTTATCTGCGGCGGCAAGGTGATAGCAAGAGCGGATATAGTCGCGCGGGAGAGCATCGCGAAAACCGCGGTAAAGAAAAGGAAGTTCCTTTTCTGAAGCCGGAAATATAAAGAAAAATACACTATACAGAGGCAAAACATTGGAAGAAATGAGACTGCAAAAATTCCTTTCGGCGCAAGGGATAATGTCCCGTCGCGCCGCCGAGGAGGAAATCGCCGCCGGCAGAGTAAAGGTCAACGGCGAGGTTGCCGATATCGGCACGAAAATAGATCCCGAGAGGGACAGGATAGAATACAGAGGAAAGGTTATCTTGGGCGGGGATAAGCGAAAGGTTTATCTCATGCTCAATAAGCCGCGCGGATATCTCACCTCCATGAGTGATGACCGCGGCAGACCGTGCGTTTCCGAGCTTGTTTCGGATGTCGGCGTGCGCGTTTATCCCATCGGCAGACTTGACCTTGAGAGCGAGGGGCTTCTGCTTTTCACAAACGACGGCGATTTTGCAAACAGGCTTATGCATCCGCGCTATCACAAGCCGAAAACATATCATGTAAAGCTCGCGGGCGAGATAGAGCCGGAAAAGGTGCAGCGCCTTTCCGAGCCGATGGATATCGACGGATATATGACAAAACCCGCAGAGGTTTCTCTGATCACGAGGAAAAAGGAATATTCCGTCGTTGCGATAACTCTTTTTGAGGGTCGCAACAGACAGATACGCAAAATGTGCGAAAAATTATCGCTTCATGTGCTTTCCCTGCGCAGGGTGAGCATAGGTGAGGTAAAGCTCGGCGACCTGCGCCCGGGCAAATGGCGTTATCTTACAAAGTCACAGGTTCAGATGCTGAAAAGGGAGGCAAAGTCGGATGTTTGAGATAAAACCCATCGAGAGCAAGGAGCGGCAGAAGGCAATATGTGCGCAGTGCGGCGTACCTTATCGTGATGATTGCTTTGCCTACTCGGCAATAGAAGAGGACAGACTGCTCGGCATATGCCAGTTTAAAATAAAGGACGATATCGGCTATATGTATGAATTGAAATGCCCCGAGGGAATCGACGATGAAGAGGTGCTTTTCATCATGGGGCGCGCGGCGCTGAATTTCATCGACCTTTGCGGCGCACATGATGCGGAAAAATGTATCGATGACAAAATGGCAAGAAGAATAGGCTTTGTCGATAAAAACGGCAAGCTGAAAATGAACCTCCGCGGCGTTTTTGACGGGCATCATCACGGCAAAAATGCGGAAAAAGAAAAGTGACGTGAGTCGGTTTTATAAAGAAAGCTTCATATTTAACATAAAAATCACAAAAAACATATTCGGAGGACATAAATATAATGATAATACAGTTAGAAGAAGCGAAAAGCAAACTTCTCGCACTTGAGAGTGATGTAAAGGAGCTCGGCGATTCGCTGAAGATAGAAAGACTGCGCGAGCAGGCAAAAACACTCGAGGCACAGACACTTGCCGAGAATTTCTGGAATGATCAGGCAAACTCGGGCAAGGTGCTTCAGGAGCTGAAGCGCACAAAGGATAAGATAGAGGCATATGAAAAGCTTTGCGCCTCTGTTTCGGATGCACTCGTGCTCGCAGAAATGGGCATAGAGGAAAATGATGAGAGCGTTTGTGACGAGGTGCTTTCCGAGGTAAAGAAAATAGAAGCCGGCGAGGAAAAAATGCGCATAGATGCGCTCCTCTCGGGCGAATATGACAGAAACAATGCCATTCTTTCCTTCCATCCAGGTGCGGGCGGCACAGAGGCGCAGGACTGGGCACTCATGCTCTACAGAATGTATACGCGCTATGGTGAGAAGCACGGCTTCAATGTCAAGCTCATAGATTGGCTCGACGGAGAAGAAGCGGGCATCAAGAGCGCAACTATCCTCGTAGAGGGAACGAATGCTTACGGCTATCTCAAGAGTGAGCACGGAGTTCACAGACTTGTGCGCGTTTCGCCTTTTGATGCGTCAGGCAGACGTCATACATCCTTTGCCTCGGTGGAAGTAATGCCCGAGCTTGATGATGATGTCAATATAGAACTCAAGGATGAGGACCTCGAAATAACCGCGCACCGTTCAAGCGGCGCGGGCGGTCAGCATATCAATAAGACCGACTCGGCAATAAGAATCGTTCATAAGCCGACAGGTATAGTTGTCGGTTGTCAGACCGAGCGCAGCCAGCTTCAGAATAAGGAAACCGCGCTGAAAATGCTGAAAAGCAAGCTCGCCGAGATAAAACAGCGTGAAAATCTCGACAAGATAGAGGACATCAAGGGTGAAAAGACAAATATCGAATGGGGCGCACAGATTCGTTCATATGTATTCATGCCGTATACGCTTGTCAAGGATAACAGAACAGGCTATGAGGACGGTAATATCCTCGCCGTAATGGATGGCGAAATAGACGGTTTTATCAATGCTTATCTTAAGAGCAAGGTATAAAAAACAAAAAATATTATATAAGGAGGACATGAAAAATGTTCAAGAAAACCAAACTTTATGTAGGCGTTGCTCTCATAGTAAACGCGGTCACCTCACTCATCACATTCATCATTCTTCTCTTCAAGAAGAAAAGCTCCGCAGGTGCTTTTCTTGCGGTTTCCGCTATGAGCGGCGCGGCAGGTGCTTATCTGCTCTATGACTGCAAGGATGATATCAATTTCTGCGATTGCGATTTCAATTTTGATGATGACCTTGATGACTGCGACGGCGAATGTGACGATTGCGATTGCGACGATTGCGAAGCAAAGGATGACGACATGAATCTCGAAGGCGACCTCTTCTCTCGTGAGGATGAGGAATAATCTCGGTCGGGATGAAAAAAGACAGGACTTGGCGTACCTGCGATAAAGCAGGTGCGCCAAGCTTTTATGTCCAACTCAATTTTTGGTTTATAACCTCTCAATTATTAAGAAGTGGACAAATCGTCAAAAACTTGGTATAATATAATCACAGACCGGTCAAGTAACAAAATCAGGAGAATTGTTTATATGACATTTGGACAAAAGATAAAATCACTTCGACGAGAAGCAAATATGACACAAGAAAATCTTGCAGAACTTCTTTCTATTTCTCCGCAGGCAATCAGCCGTTGGGAAACAGATGTTGCTATGCCCGACATTTCTTTATTGCCGCCGCTTGCCAATTTATTTAATGTAACCACCGATTATCTGCTTGGAATGGAAACCTACCAAAAGGATTTGAGAAAAGCGGAGTTTGACGAAGCATTCCACAAATATTGGCAACACGACGACAAAGAAAAGAATTATCAAATCGCCCTGCGTGCGGTTGCTGAATATCCGGGAAATATGGAGTATGTGGAATGGCTGGCATCGGCAGAGTATTATGTTGCTATGCCGACCTTGGATAATAGTGAATATACGCGTTTGCTTGAAAGTTCAGCAAAACATTATAAATTGGTTTTGGATAACACCAAGGATTCAAAATTATATTCCAAAGCGTTGTACGGAATCGTTCATGCACTTAGCTATAATCAAAAAAAGGACGAAGCCAAACAATACGCTATGTTAGAAGAGGATGAGGAGAAAAGAGATGAGCTGCTTTGTTGGTGCTTAGAGGGTGAAGAAAGGAAAAAGCATTGTCAGCACCTTACAAATACAAAATTAAATCGCTTTCTCTCCCAACTAACATTCGGTCAAAACTCAATTGACGTGTATGATGCCGTTGAAAAAATACTGAATATTATGTTTCCGGACGGTAATTTTCAGTATTATCACAATACTCTGCAATATAATTCTATCAGAAAAGCCTTTTGCTTCTGCAAAACACAGCAATATGACCGTGTATTGGAAGAATTGAAAAAAGCAAGGTACCATGCGGAAGAAATGACAAAAATAAGTCACCAAAAGACAATAAAGTTCACTTCTCCGCTATTTTCACTTATTGAAGAAGAGCATCCCGTTACAGATTCCGATATAACCGATATTGATGATTTCATTCGGTGTTTGAATAACAGCCGTTGCTTTGATCCTATCAGGGAAACAGATGATTTTAAAGCTTTGATGACATTATAACCCAACTTCTGCTCGCGCGGGGCTTCGCTTTTGTGTCCACAAAAGCAGTGCTTGTCAGGAAAAACAGACAGACTTTCAAAGCGCACAAACCAAAGCCTCCCTTGTGTAAAGGAATTAAGCAATGTGCGAAGCATGTTGCTTGGCGTCGCCGAGACAGGTTTAGAGCTGACGCCGAAGGCGGCTGAGGGATTGTTTTCGATGAAATTTTTGCTTTTACAATCCCTCCGTCTTGCTTCGCAAGCCACCTCCCTTTACACAAGGGAGGCTCATTACCGCCCGACAGTACACCTAAAAGGTGTAACACACTATACCTTGCAGGGCAAGGCGTGTGAAAAGGAGTACGAACAAATGCCCGTACTCCTTTTGTTTTTTCGGCAGGTAAAACCTGCTTTATGGAAGGCACCCCTTGTCCTGCCTTTTTTCGTTGACTTGTGAAAATTTTTGCTTTTCATTGAAATTTTTGCCCACATTAAAGTTTTTGCGCACCGTTAAAGTTTTCGCCCGCCTCTACTAAAGTTTAGGTCAAGCCTTTGGGGAGGCTTGCGCGAGCCGTCGTCGGCGACGGCAAAAGAAAAAGCGGATGGAGAATTTGATTTTTCTTTTGGCTATTGACGGGACTTGGGCTTTATCTTGTAGGGGTCGGCGCCTCGACGACCCGCTGTGGCAGGGGAGGCAATTTATTGCTTCCTTTTCTTGCCACGGCTCGTCAGGCTAAGCGCAGTGCTTTTTTATTTTCCGCAAATATTCAAAAAACCGTTGACAAACACACATTCTTTTGTTATAATAATAAGGCATTCGCTGATATGGCTCAGCAGGTAGAGCACATCCTTGGTAAGGATGAGGTCACCGGTTCGAATCCGGTTATCAGCTCCAGCAAAAAACACCTACGAAAGCAGGTGTTTTTTTGTTGCCTTTTATTTCAGATAATCCATGGGATTTACGCGCGTGTATTTGCCCGTTTTGCTATTGTATACGCGGATTTCAAAATGCAGATGTGTGCCCGCATACGGTTTTGAGGCTGTGGGCGCGGGACTGACTCTGCCTGTATTTCCCGATTCGCCTATCACCTGCCCCGCCTGAACATAATCACCGACAGAAACGAATTTTTTGCTCATATGCGCATAATATGTGCGCATTCCGTTTTCATGCTCTATCACAACAAACGTACCGTATGTCCAGAGCATGCTTTTGTCTGTGGCGGGATTGAACGCGCCGTTGTTATATGCCGTCACAACTCTGCCGCTCATCGAGGCGACAATTGCTTCTCCATACCATACGCCGATATCAAGTCCGCCGTGACCGCCGTTTCCGTAATTCTGCGTGATGCTGTAATTTCTGCCTATGTATTTGCCGCTTACTTCTCCTGCGACAAGATATGGCAGGCGGAATTTCTCAGGCTCGGGCGTAGGCATGGGATTGGGTGTGGGTTCAGGCTCAGGCGTGGGTTCGGGCTCGGGTGTGGGTTCGGCCTCGGGAGCAATATATGTGCCGACAGCGATAACCTCATTTACAGGCTCTTCGCGTTCCTGCAAAATAAGGGTTTCACTCTCCTTTTCGCCGCGGTAATACGATATCTCATACGTCTCTTTGAGAACACCGCTTTTCCCTGCTGTGATAAGCTTTTCTTCGCCGAGAGGCAGACTGCCGTCGGAAACTCTTTCCGTTTCATAAGGAATATCGCTTGTCCGCACCTCGATTTCCGATGTATGCGAAGCTTTTGTCCCCATGAGGAGTATTTCGTTTTGCGGATATGTCTGTATGCGCTCGTCTATGTAATTGCCTATCGGACGTCCCGCACGATAAAGGAGCGTGGTGGTATAAACCTTTTTGCCGACGATGCCCTCGCGCAGAACTGTCGTATCGTCATCAAAATGCTCATCCGAATATCGTATTTCCGTCTCGTATGGTATATCTTCTGTTCTGGTAAAAACATACGATGTCGGTGGTGTCTCCGCCGCTGCGGTTACGGATGATGCGGGTGCGGTCGATGCAGCTGCGGTTGCGGATGTTGCAGCGGACTCGGTTAATGCGGCAGTTGTTTCGGCGGAAACGGTATCCGCCGCGGTTGAGGTTGTTTCCGGCGGCAAAGCCGTACTCGTTACAGCCGAATGTACGGTTTTTCCGGTTGTCATAAGCGGAGATACCGTTGTCGTTTCCGCCGCGGGCGGTGTGGCAGATGTGAGCGCGGCAGCTCTGACGTCAATCGTCTCTTCGGAGGAGCAGGCACGGAGAAGTATCAGTGCGCAAAACAATGCGAGAATAAAAAGCACGGTGATAAGCCGCCTTTCTGATGGCAATGATTTCATGAGAGTATTCCTTTTACCGTATCCCGTGCGGGATGAATTTCTGCTATAATAATACAATAAAAACCGCTTTGAAATCAATGGAAAATATTTCTTAATATTCATATATAAGGAAAAGGCGTATCATTTTTTACATAAAATGAAGCGGTAATGCCTCTATCGGAATAAATTGCCATACTGCGGTTTTGTCGAAATTTGCCTGTCGTCATATAATGAAGCAGGGCATAAAAGCCCTACCCGACAATCAAATTTCGGAGGATAAAATAATATATGGCAACTATTACAAATCAGGCAAGAATAACTTATTCTTACGGTGCGGTAAATGCCGCCGCCGCATCAAATATAGCAACGGCTACTCTTACAGAACCGCTGACGGGAAGCAAAACCTCGCTCGGCTCGACTTATACTGCGGGCGACGAGATAACGTATATTCTCTCGCTGACAAACGGCAGTGCAAACGCCGCAACGGATATCACCGTGAACGACAATCTCGGAAGATCAACCGCCGGCGGGGTCGCCTATACGCCGCTTTCCTATGTAGGACCCGCATATCTTTATATAAACGGTGTTTATACCTCTGAGCTGACCCCCGCCACGACAGCCGGTTCGCTCACATTCACTCTGCCGTCGATACCTGCGGGCGCAAATGCCGTTATCATCTATAAGGCGGCACTGACAAGTGAGGCACCGCTCACCTCCGGCTCCACTGTAACAAATACGGCAACCTTCACTTCGCCTACGCTCGGAACAGCCGAAAAATCAAACACGATAACAGTTGAAAATTATGCAAGGCTGAATATAGTCAAGTCTATGTCACCGAATCCCGTCGTGGGCGGCGGACAGCTCACATATACCTTTACTGTTTATAATTACGGCAACGATGCGGCAACGGATGTTGTGCTGACGGATGTTTTCTCTCCCGCACCGACAGATATAGCCGTCACGGTGAACGGCACTGCTGTCTCCGCCGAAAATTACACCTATACGGGCGGCACTCTGACTTTACCTGCGGCAGGCTCATCTTATGAGATAACAGTGCCTGCGGCAACATTTACGACAGATACGACAACAGGTGCAGTTACCGCTTCTCCCGGCGTTACCGTCGTAGAGGTCACAGGAACGATTTAAACGAAGAATACGGAAAAATGAAAATACGGGCGACAGCGTCGCCCGTATTTGTATGTGGGTGGGACAATGCATGCACGCCCGCATAATAAGGTGGGCGGGCGTGGGTCTAATATGCGCGCTGACGGGGTCAGGGCATTTTGCCAGCCTTCTCCTGCGGGGAATTGACCGATTTGCAAAGTAAACGCGGTCGGCGTCGCCGAGACAGGGGTCGAACATCGTTCGCCCGCGAAGAATCATAAAGTAACTTTTCTTTTGATGTTCTTTTCGCTTGTCCGAAAAGAACGAAAAGGACAAAA